>JACXTT010011756.1_pt1 | contig 11681 bp, 8 predicted proteins | sample 9270951 | NCBI WGS metagenome assembly JACXTT01 (sample SAMN15532306, study PRJNA645909) | rock metagenome | isolation source: weathered quartz diorite | place: Puerto Rico | collected 2017-06-21 | reverse complement strand
GCGGCAAGCGGTTCGCGACACGGTTTTGCTCGGCATGGTGATGTTGGTGTTTTGTGTTGCTGTCTCGGCGTTCGGCCAGGACCTCATGCATTACCTCTACCGAGGCCCGGAATTTCACGGATACGGCGCTCTGCTGACAGTGCTGGCGATCGGCATGCTGGTGATGTCTCTGGGAATGCCGGCGGCCAACGCTTTGGTCACCATGGAAAAGCCCCGCGCCGTGGTCACGATCACGGTCGTGGTCGCCGTCATCACTGTGGGCTTGGTGTTATTGCTGCTCGAGGAATGGGGATTGATCGGCGCGGCCTGCGGGCTGTTGGCCGGCGCCATTATCGGAACGGTCGGTCGTTGGATGGCCTTTGCCGCTCTTGTCCCACGATCGGGCGATCTGCAGAGCGTTCATTCAGTCGTTGCAAATTTCGCGAAAGGGACAGACGAGCGAAACTGGACCGTCACTCGTCTTGGTGAAGGGGATGACGCAGTAGTCTATTCGGTCGAATCCAAAGATGGTCGTCCAATATGGGATGGCTACGGAAATGTCGTGGTCAAGCTCTACAAGACCGAGACGCCATTGATCGTTGAGGAACTTAACGCTCAGTTCCAATCATTGTTGAGATTGCATCGGGCGATGGACGGTCAAACCATCAATGAATGGAAAGTCTGCGTTCCGCGCCCTCTGCAAATTTGCGAATCTCCACCGGCTCTTGTCATGACGAAGGTTCCTGGCGCCGGAATCGATGCGTTCGGCTTAAAAGACAATCATCAATCATCCTGCAGCATTCAAGACGCCGCATATGTATTCGCCGAGGCGATGAACCAAGCCTGGTCTCGACGAGAATATCACGGCGACCTCGGCTTTCGAAACCTGCTCTTTGACAAACAGTCGCGGACCATCTCGTTCATAGACGCCGGCACGAAGCACAGCTGTCACGCCTGCAGCGCGGCCGCCGACCAGGCTCACGTCGCCGCACGCGATCTCGCCCATCTCCTTTGCGAGCTGGCAACTGAAGTTATGGACCTGATGAGCAAGGCCAACGCCGACATCCAACGTCAAACATTCTTCGAGAGCGCGTTGCATGTAACACTCGCCAAATGCGGTTCGCGCCGTGAGCAGGAGAAGCTCCTGGAAGAAATCGGGAACAGTGCCAAAGCGCATCTGCATCGGATCCGCCCAGCGGCCTGGTCGGTTCGTGGTTGCTGGCATTGGCTGGTTTACCGGCTTGCCACGGTGCGCATCCAGTCACTTCTCGATCAGGCCCGGCGCGAACTGGACGCACGCGACGTCGCGACGACGGCGACAGTTCCAGGAAATTCATCGGCCACGCGTATTTGCGGATAGGAGGCAATGTGGTCGGACTATCTGTTCAACATACGCCGCGGCCAGAACCATCGGCGGCATTTCCAGCCGTCCTTGCGGAAGAGTTGGAATTTTATGGCTCGTATGAGTGGGTTCTGAAACGCCACCTCTCTGTGGGCGAAGCAATCGATCGCGTCGGCGAAGAGGCGCACAAGCTGCTCGCGGCCCGAAGCGAATGGCAAACGACCGAGATCGCCACCAATATTTTTCTCCTGTCGTGTGGCTTGCTGAACTGCCTTGATGAATACATTCGCGGATCGGTGCTTCGTCTTCCAGGCCGGTTGGCGCAATTTGCTCCGGCCCGTGCTGTGGCCAATGTCGCCGACATCGTCTCCGATCGGCCGTTGTCGCGCGATCGCAAACGGCTGCTGAAGTGGAGAGCCATCTTCGTTCATATGATCGATGAGTTCCTTTTGCAGCTCGTTGCATCCATGCCTTTGGATCAAGCAGCTCTTGCCGATGCTGCTGAGCAGCTCGCCAAGACATTGCGGGCGCCGTTGTTGCGGAATCTGTACGGCCGGCATATTGGCATCCCGTCCCCGTTCAGCAGGCTTGACCTCACCCTTGAGGACGTCATCGCCCTGGGCGAGCAGTTGGCAATGCGGCATCCCGAATGTTCGCAACCGATACTCCTGTTGGGGTTGCGCACATCGGGTTCCTATTTTGCTCCAGTCTTGAAAGCGCTGCTTCGGGCCAAAGGCTATCGATCCGTCGCAGTCTTGACCATCGAACCGAATAAGGGCCCTGGCCGCCGCGAGCGCTCTGAGCTCGCGCGACTTATTAAACGGGACTACGCCGTCGTGATCGTCGACGATCCCCCGTATAGCGGCGGCACAGTCATGGCAGCGCTCGATATCGCTCGCCGGGCGGGATGCGCAACCAACAAGCTCACGGTCCTGGCACCGACACATCCGGCAAGTCGCGGCTGGCATTCGGACATTCCGGTGCAGGTGATATCGCTGCAGCCTGAGCATTGGCACAGGCACGCGCTCTTGCGGCCGGCAACGGCGGAGCGGCGGTTGTCAGCCTACTTCCAGGCGCACGGCTACGTCGGCGTTCGTGTGGTCGAAAGCAAGCGCGCCGAAGCCTTCAATCACGGGCTGCAGGACGCAGCCGGAGACCCGCGGAGTTCCCGCCTGAAGCGCGTCTTCGAGCTTGAATTGAGCAAGCCCGACGGCCAAACGCAAACGCGATATGTCCTGGCCAAGAGCGTCGGTTGTGGGTGGTTGGGTTACCATGGGTTTCTTGCCGGAATCCGGCTCGCCGGATTCGTGCCGCAAATCCTCGGCCTGCGCGAGGGAATTCTGTACCTGGAATGGATTCCGCAGGACGCCGGCCGGCCGACATCCGCCACGGATCGGCAAACACATATTGATGCAGCGGCGGCTTATGTGGCGGCGAGGGCCCGTCAGCTCAGTTTGATGTCCGATTGGACCGCCAACGTTGACCTGGGGCGGTTGAGCAATGGCAGCCGACTGGTCGAGAAGGCGTTGAGCCGGGCTTATGGCGGATTTCCCATCGACGCCTTGATGCGCCGGCGTCTTGGTCGACGTGCGCAGCAGATGCCGTGTCCTTGCCCGACCTTTATCGACGGAAACATGCAGTGCCCCGAATGGATCGAGGGTGCGCATGGTCCGATGAAGACGGACTTCGAGCATCATGGCATGGGCAAGGGCGCGATGAACATGATCGACCCTGCTTATGATCTTGCCGACGCTATCTTCAATCTTGGTCTTTCCGCGGAGGAGGAAGACACGCTGCTGCGCCGGTACACCATTGAAAGCGGAGATGTTGGCGTCCGACAGCGGCTGTTCATCAACAAGCTGATCGCAGGAATTTGCGCAATGGATCGCGCGCAGGAACAGCTTCTAGGCGCAGCGCCCGGCGGCGAAGTCCAGCAACAGCGGCACCATCAACGATTTATCGACGCTTGGCATTTTTTGATCGCCCAGACCGCGCGTCGCTGCGGAAGCTATTGCCAGCCCGCTGCGGATCTCCGCTGGCAAGCACCGCTCGTATTCATGGACATCGACGGGGTGCTCGACCGCCGCCTGTTCGGATTTCCGACCACAACTGCCGCAGGGATTGACGCTCTCTCGCTTCTAAACGCGCGCGGCTTCTCGGTCGCACTCAACACTGCGCGTTCGGTTGCCGAAGTGAAAGCATACTGCAGCGCCTACTCACTTTCCGGAGGGGTGGCCGAGTACGGCAGCTATATTTGGGACGCGGTGCATCAGCGCGGGCGCGTTCTGATCGATGATATTTCGGCGCACCAGCTCGAAGTTTTGCGGCGTGCGCTTCGGAGTGTCCCTGGCGTGTTTCTTGACAACCGGCATCAGTATTCGATCCGCGCATTCACTTACAAAAAGCGTTCGGACGGACTGCTCGCGGCGTTGCGCGCGGCTGGCCCGTCCGGCATCGGCGATGGCGTGCTCGCTCCGCTGTCGCACCTTGTTGTACAGCAATTGATCGCCGACCACGGCCTTGACCGGCTCAAGTTCCGTCAAACGACGATAGACACCACCATCACCGCTCAGGCCTTCGACAAAGGCACGGGCTTGACCGCACTTCGCGATTGGGTCATCGGGCCTGACGCCGAGACGATCGCGATCGGCGACCATCTCGCGGACCTGCCGATGTTTCGCGCCGCCACGCGCAGCTTTGCGCCCGTCAACATCAGGTCTATTTCGCAGGCAAAGCTGGTCGGCTGCAAGATCGCGCGTCACGCCTATCAGCGCGGTTTGTTCGATATTGCCTGCGCTCTGGTTGGGATAGACCCTCGGCGGACCGAGCGGGCCAGCGACCATGCGCCTCCGTACGAATGCGATCTTTTCCTGGATGCTCTAAAAGCCGCGGATCAGGGCGTGCTTCGACGCCTGATCAGAGCCGTTGCCGACCCTGCAGCCTTCGGGATTTTCATGCGTTAGGCAGCGGCCACAGCTGCGCGGCCTACCAAGTCGGGCTTCGATGCGTGGTGAGCAGATCCTCCGCATTCCAGCGGCATTTCGATCCGCCCGGCAGCAACTCTTCCATTCGCATTCCTGGCGATTCCGCCGGTTGCCACTGATCATCGAGCAGATCCGGTTCTACACGCCACGCATGATCGTGTCCTCGGGCTGCGCAGTTGGCTGATGTCAGTTCTGAAAATTCAGTTCGGGTGACGGGCACCATGCCGCAGTCCGCCAGGTACCGGGTGGCATGCTTGCCGTCGTTGAACGCAAATCCCCAATGCTGGAGATGTCGATTGAGAACGACAAAGCCGACCTTTGACGCATCGCGCGCCGTGTGAAACTGCGATTCGGTGAAGAACACTCGCCCAACGGCAAGGCCGTAGATGCCGCCGACCAGCGAGCCCTCCTGCCACACCTCGACCGAATGGGCATAGCCGGCACGATATGCGCTTTCGAAAAGCGCACGAATACGCGGCGTGATCCAGGTCAGCGGCGTGGCGCCACTGCGAGGACTTGCGCACGCGCCCACTACATCCGAGAAGGCTTGATCGAACGTTACAGCGAAGCGTTTGCCGCGCAGCAGCCGTCGCACCGTTTTCTCGATCCGGGCTTGATCAAAAAATAAGACCATTCGGTGTCGAGGCGCCCACCACTTCAACGGCCCGAGATGACTCATGACAAACAGACCGCGACTGTAGCCGAACATCAAATCATCGACTTTGATGTCGCCGGTAAGCCCGCACAGGCCATCGGGATTGTCCAATGCGTTCTGCGGGCTTGGGAGCAGCGCCTGCCGGATTCTTGGCAGGTCACGAAGGCTTGTGGCGATCAAGGGTAGCACGCCGGGGAGGCGGCGTGGCATCATGAGGTAAGCCATACCCATAACGTATTGGCGGATCGGATAGGGAGCTCTCGCGAGAGTATCGAGGATCGCACGCGTGTGGGTTAAGGACATTTGGAGGCGCCCCGATTCGAGTCTGTCTCAATATATGAGTTGGCAAAAAACCAATGCTTAAATGCGCAAGAGTGGCCCTCTGAGTATCGCATTTTGGTTTCCAGACACTGCAGCGCGTTCGTTAACCTGACGATTACCATTTTCTTGAGGGTACGGTCCCCGTATCGATGGGTCGAATGCCTTCGCATCGGCACTGGTCCTGGTTCGGACCCCGCGAGGATGATCAATGGACACTATGCGATGGCGAATTTCCCCATCGAATCGTTAATCTGTCGACTTTATCGTTGACCCATGACCGGCCAAACGCACGAACACCGCAAAGTTGCTCGGCAAAAGGCTTTGTTGCGCGGGAAGCTATACTTCAACAATCGGCTCAGCGTGGTCGATTGCACGATCCGCGATATCTCCGAAGGCGGAGCTCGGCTGGTCTATTCCGAAGCGGTGGTCACTCCGGACGAACTCGAGCTACATATCCCCCAAAAAAATGAAACCGTAAAAGTCAGAATTGTTTGGCGGCGTGGTTACGAGGTGGGAGTTGCGTTTGAGCCGATCGCCAACACTAATCGTCCTTTCGGGCCAGAGGAGATTGCTGCGCGTTTTGCCCGGCTAGAGGCCGAGATTGCCGACCTAAAGCGCGTCATCAAGAAGCTTAAAATCGACTCTGGCCCAGAAGCCGAGGTTGTCTGAGATCGCTCCACAAGGAGTGTTCTGTGTTGCTTGAATTCGTCGTCGCTGCTTGCGGTCTCCCGATAATTCTACTCGTTCACGAGATCGGGCACCTGGCCGCCGCACGTTGGTGTGGTGTGCGGGTGTTGAATATCTCGGTCGGCTTCGGCCCCGAGCTTATCGGAATGACCGACTGGCTCAGCACGCGTTGGACGTTGGCAGCATTGCCGTTGGGGCCTAGCTAAAGATAAGCGATGATCGAAGCCCCGCGGAGTGTGGATTTTCGGCCGCCGCCGTAGATGCACTCTCAAGCAAATCAATTTATCAGCGAGCATCAATTTATGCCAGCGGACCGGCGTTTAGCCTCGTCCTCGCGATCGGCATTGGGGGATTATCGTTTGTTCTATTTGGAGAGATCGGCTTAGCCGCAAATTCCACGAGACCGGAAGTCCTGATCGCGTTCTTTTTGGGCGGACTTTCTCTACTTGTGACGTTGACCATTTTGGTTCCCATACCACCCTTGGATGGCGGATCTCTTGCGCTGCTTGTGGTTGAAGCGCTGGTCGAGAGGCCAATTCCCGAACGCCTCGAACAAACACTCTGCAAAGCTGGAGCGGTGTTGATCACAATTGCGAGTGTTTGATTGGTCTGGTTGCCCTCCGCACGGCAATGACGAATTTGATCTTTTAAGTCGAAGACACAAGGTTGCGGATCGCTGCGCCAAATCGCCCATGTGGAGGCCGATGACGGCCTGGTTGGGCCGCAGGCCGCTGCGGGTTCAGTGCATGATGACGAAGATGCGCAGGCGTCGCGGCTCGCGCGGAGCGATCGTCACTTCTGAATCGTGAAGCGGACGATCGGGCCGTGGTCGAGACGGTCCGGATTCTGTGCCGGCGGCGTGCCGCCGAGGCCGGAACTGGTCGTATCCTTGAGATGGGCGTCGGCGCGATAGCCAAGCGTCAGCTTGGACGCCGCATCGAACCAATGCGTCAGGCCCAACAGACCATCGACGTTGACGACGGATCCGGTCTGCGACGAATAGGGCGCGAGCGGATTGTTGGCGTTGCTGCCGTCCGAGCTGCCCTTCCCGTACAGCATCGACGCGCCGACCTGCCATTCGATCGCCCAGGCTGAATTGACCGGCGCATTGCCCTGCAAGCCCAAGCGCGGGCCGATGCCTTGGTACCGGCGCGAGTCGATGGAAGGCGTGAAGCCGTTGGTGATCAGCGGCTCGGCAACGCGGGCGCCGAACGTCGCTTCGACCTTGCCGATGCCGAGCTCGCGGACGAAGCCGAGCGGCTGCGCGACCGAGAGGTCGGTGAAGCCGCGCGTGCCGTTATAGGCGCTGAATGCGGTGCCGGGCGTGGTCTGGAAATAGTACGAGCCTTGCGACCCGCCCGAGGTCAGGCCGTAGGGAGTCTGAACGCTGATATGGGCGCGGGTCTCCGAGCCGGATTGCGACGCGGCCGCGGCGTCCTGGGCGCGCGCCGGCAACGGCACAAGCAAGACGGCAAACAGCAGCGCGGCCGACAGCAAAGCCGTCCGGCCGAGGCCCCGTTTTCCTGTCGTTTGCACCTTCATCTTCATTCGTCTGTTCCGAATCGGCACAGGCGCCATTAGGGCGATGTCTAGGGGAAAAAATCGTTAATTCACATGTCGCTGGCGGTCCAAATGGCCGCAAACCGCCAATTTGCAAGGGGGCGTGATGTTTTGACCACGGTAGTGTCCCGAACCCGAAGTTCGCGCGAGTTCTCAGCGGGCACCTTCGCGAACTTCGGGTTCAAAAGGGACACTACAATCATAGGGTTGCTAGTGCCGCTTTGGTTCGGAAGTTCGCTTCGGAGTTAGCTGCGGACTCGGGCGAACTTCCGAACCGCGGCACTAGCCCCTTTTCCCACGCGATTTCAGATTCTTATCAGGGCGGGATTGCGGCGGCCGCTCTTCTCTTGCCGCAACCTCCGGCCGATACTACCCCACCCGCCGCCGTGGGCGGATGAATTCAGGCCGGATCGTTAAATCACATGGGCGCAAAGCACTTTGGCGCGCGGATCGTGCGCCTCGAAGACCCGGCCCTGCTGACCGGACTGGGCCGGTTCGTCGACGACATTCAGCTGCCGGGAATGCTGCACGCAGCCTTTGTCCGAAGCCCTCTGGCCCATGCCCGGGTTCGCGGCATCGACACCCAAGCCGCCCAGGGGATGACGGGCGTGCACGCGGTGCTGACCGCAAGCGACATGCCGCCCCGGATCGCCACGGGCATGATCCCGATGCTGGTGCCTAATCCGGCGATCAAGACGCCGCGCACGCAGATCGCGCTCGCCCGCGACGAGGTCTGCTACGTCGGCCAGACCATTGCGGTCGTGATCGCGGACAGCCGCTATCTCGCCGAAGACGCCGCCAACGCGGTCGAGGTCGACTATGAGCCGCTGCCGGCGGTGAGCGACGCCCGCGACGCGGTGAAGCCCGGCGCTGCCGGCGTGCACGCCGACCTCAAGTCCAACGTCGCGGCTTATGTGCCGATGAGCTACGGCGACGTCGAAGCCGCCTTCAAGGGCGCGCCGCATCTGTTCGAGATCGAACTCGACATGCATCGCGGCGCGGCGATGACGCTCGAAGGCCGCGCCGTGCTGGCGCATTACGACGCAGCGGCCGACATGCTCAACGTCTGGTCGGCGACGCAGACGCCGCATCTGTGCCGCGGTACGCTGGCCGACCTGTTCGAGCGCAATCTGGAATCGATCCGCGTGATCGCTCCGTTGGTGGGCGGCGGCTTCGGCACCAAGGCGCCGTTCTATCCGGAAGAGGCGGTGATCCCGGCCGCGGCGATGAAGCTCCGCCGGCCGGTGAAATGGCAGGAGGACCGCCGCGAACACTTCCTGTCGTCAACGCAGGAGCGCGATCAGTATTGGAAGGCCGCGATCGCGGTCGACGGCAACGGCAAGATCCTCGGCCTGCGCGCGACGATGCTGCACGACACCGGCGCGTATCTGCCCTGGGGCATCATCGTGCCGTTCATCGCCTCGACGACGTTTCCAGGCCCCTACGTGGTCCCCGCCTACAAGATCGAGACCACGGTGGCGCTGACCAACCGCGTACCGACCACGGTGGTGCGCGGCGCCGGCCGCCCGCAGGCGGTGTTCGCGATGGAACGGCTGATGGACCGCGTCGCAAGCGAGCTCAAGCTCGATCGCTTCGAACTGCGCGCCCGCAACATGGTCAAGCCGGAGCAGATGCCCTACGAGCCGGGGCTGACGTTCCGCGACGGCAAGCCGCTGGTCTATGTCAGCGGCGATTTTCCGCTGAGCCAGCGCCGCGCCGCAGAAAGCGCGCAATACCAGGACTTTCGCGCCCGGCAGGCGAAAGCGCGCGCCAGTGGCCGCTATCTCGGCATCGGCATCGGCAACTATGTCGAAGGGACCGGCCTCGGCCCGTTCGAGGGCGTGAGCATCCGCATCATGCCGAACGGCAAGGTCGCGGTCGCGACCGGCGCTACGACGCAAGGCCAGGGCACGCGCACCACGCTGTCGCAGATCGTCGCCGACCATCTCGGCTGCCGATTGGAAGACATCGTGATGAGCGCGGGCGACACCGGCGCCATTTCACAGGGCATCGGCGCATTCGCCAGCCGCCAGGCGATCAATGCCGGCTCGTCGGCGATGATCGCGGGGCAGGCGGTGAAGAAGCAGGTGCTGGCCGCGGCGTCGCGCGCGCTCGGCGTGCCGGAAAGCGAGATCGACGTCGAGGACGGCAAGGCCACGGCGCGCAGCGGCAACAAGCCAAGCCTCACATTTGGTGAGCTCGCCCGCATGGCCCAGGGCATGCCGGGCTTCTCGTTTGCGCCAGGGCAATCGCCGGGGCTCGAGCACACCGCATACTTCACGCCGCCACAGGCGTCCTATTGCAACGGCACCCATGTGGTGGAGGTCGAGGTCGATCCGATGACCGGCGGCGTCGCGCTGATCAACTACACGGTGGCGCATGACAGCGGCAACGTCATCAATCCGATGATCGTCGACGGCCAAGTGCAGGGCGGCGTCGCGCACGGCGTCGGCAACGCGCTGTTCGAATGGATGAAGTACGACAGCGACGCCAATCCGCTGACCACGACGTTCCAGGATTATCTCTTGCCCGCATCGTGCGACGTGCCGGGCGCGCGCATCGAGCATGTCGAGACGCCGAACCCGCTCAATCCGCTGGGCGTCAAAGGCGCGGGCGAAGGCGGCACGATTCCTGCGCCCGCTGCGATCGTCGCCGCGATCGAGGACGCGCTGTCGCCGTTCGGCGTACGTTTTCTCGACATGCCGCTCACGCCAGAGAGAATCGTGACCGCGCTGCGCGCCGCCGGCGCCTATGAGAAGCTTCCGGCCGCATGAACGACAACGACCAACCCGAGCCGGTCAGCAAATCACCGTTCTGGCGGTTCTCGATCAAGTTCTACGCCGTGCCGGGTGTGGCACAGGCCTGCATCGAGTTGCAGGACCAGGCCGGGGTCGACGTGAACGTGCTGTTCTTCCTGCTTTGGAACGCGACGCAAAGCCGCGCGCTCAACGCCGCCGACGTCACCAAGGTCGAGGATGCGATCAGGCCTTGGCGCGAGATGACCGTGGTGCCGATCCGCAATGTGCGCCGCGCGTTGAAATCACCGCCGTCCGTGATGACCCCCGAAGCGGCCGAAGGCTTCCGCACCCGCATCAAGGCGGTCGAGCTCGAGGCCGAACGGCTGCAGCAGGAGGCGCTTTTCGGCCTTGCAGCATCTGGTGCGCTCGGCCGTTCCGCACCGTCGACCGTGCAGGCCGCGAATGACAGCATCAGCTCCTATCAGGGCGTCATCGGCCCCTTCCCGCCGGGTGCGCTGCAAACCATCCTGTCGGCCTTTGCCGCCTTCAAATCCTAGCGCCGCAAGGGCCCCATGACCGAAAACCGGTTTCCCCTTTCGGGGCCCTGCGCTAGGGATAGCGGCCTTACTTTTCTCGCTGGAAACGCCTCAGAGAACAACGAATGAGCACCAAGACCCCGCGCCGGCTCGTGGTCGGCATCACCGGCGCCTCGGGCACCATCTACGGCATCCGTTTGCTCGAAATGCTGAAGAAGACCGACATCGAGACGCATCTCGTGATGAGCAAGTCAGCCGAGATGACGCTGGTCTACGAGACGGACTACAAGCCGAAGGACGTCAAGGCGCTGGCCTCGGTGGTGCATCCGGCAGCCGATATCGGCGCGTCGATCTCGTCGGGCTCGTTCCCGACCATGGGCATGCTGATCGTGCCGTGCTCGATCCGCACCATGAGCGAGATCGCGACCGGCGTGACGAGCTCGCTCGTCTCGCGCGCGGCCGACGTCGTGCTGAAGGAAAAGCGGCGCCTGGTGCTGGCGCTGCGCGAAACGCCGCTTCATGGCGGACACCTGCGCACACTCACGACGCTGGCCGATATCGGCGCGGTGGTCGCGCCGATCGTGCCGGCGTTCTACAACAAGCCGAAGACCGTCGACGACATCATCAATCACACGGTCGGCCGCCTGCTCGATCTATTCGGCGTTGAGACCAAGCTGGTGAAGCGCTGGGAAGGCGGCCCGGCGGAGGAATAATTTCGCGGCCCCGCATGCGGACGCGAGCAGCAAACCCGGGAGGATAGCGATGGACCAGAAGACCTACGACATCGGCATGAAGATGCGCCGCCAGGTGGCCGGCAACGAATATGTCGACAAGGCGATGGCCAATCTCGACGACTTCAACCGCGACTTCCAGCGCATC
>JACXTT010011755.1_pt1 | contig 11681 bp, 11 predicted proteins | sample 9270951 | NCBI WGS metagenome assembly JACXTT01 (sample SAMN15532306, study PRJNA645909) | rock metagenome | isolation source: weathered quartz diorite | place: Puerto Rico | collected 2017-06-21 | reverse complement strand
TCTCAGGGGGCGGTTGAGACCCTTGAGACTGGCAGGAGCAGGGCTCCTCGGCTTGAGAATTCCATGCTTAGCCTTTGACGCCGCTTGAGGCGATGCTGTTCACGAACGAGCGTTGGAACGCGATGAACAAGGCGACTACCGGCAGGGTGATCATGGACGAGTAGGCCATGACCTGGCCCCAAGAGACATTGAGCTGGAAGAAGTACTGGACACCGATCATGACCGGGCGCAGCTCTTCGCTCTGGACGACCATGAGGGGCCACAGGTAGGAGTTCCATGCCGGGAGGAAGGTCAAGATCGAGACGGTGGCGATGGCCGGCCCGGACAGCGGCATGACAATCTTGCGGTAGATCTTGAACCAACTGGCCCCGTCCACGCGCGCTGCTTCGTCCAGTTCCTTGGGAATCGAGTCGAAGTACTGGTGGAAGAGGTAGATGGAGAAGGCGTTGGCCACAAACGGAATGATCTGCACCTGGTAGGTGTCCAGCCATCCGGTGGTCAGCGACAGGTTGAAGCCGTCGAGCTCGAGCGAAGGCCACTGGTTGACCCACCAGACCAGGGGCAGGGCCAGTGGTTCGAACGGCACTATGCGTGTGGCAGAGATGAGGGTCAGGATGATTCCTTTGCCTCGGACCCTCATCCGCGAGAGGGCGAACGCCGCGAGGCTGTTGATCAGGACTCCCAGAATGACGGTCACAGCGGAGATCCCGATGGAGTTGATCAGGAACCGGGCAGCGGGAACCCTGTCAAAGACGGCGCCGTAGTTGTCGAACGAGAGGTTGCCCACCGGCAGGAAGGCGGCAATCGAGGACAGATCCTCGAAGATCTGCTGGTCCGGCTTCATTGAGGACACGAACATGAACAACAACGGGAAAGCGAAGACGACGCCGAGAAGGATCCGCGCGATCCAGCCGCCGGTGCCGCGCAGCCGCCGGGGTTTCGGTGAGGTTGAACGGGCCCCGGCGCGGCCGCCGGAGCTCTCAAGGATGGTGGCCATGTTAGGACTTCTCTCGGGTGAGGTAGCGCTGTACTGCGGAGATGATGAGGACCAGCCCGAAGAAAACCAGGGAAATCGCGGAGGCGTAGGAGGTTTCCTGCTGCTTGAACCCGGCACGGACAGCCTGGTAGACGATCGTCGTCGTCGAATCCAGCGGCCCGCCTTGGGTCATCACGTTGACTTGTGTGAACAGGCTCAGTGCCTGGATCGTGATGGTGATCAGGATCAGACTCCGGGTGGAGGAAAGCCCCGGCCAGGTGATGTACCGGAACCGCTGCCACCGGCTGACGCCGTCGATGTCGGCTGCTTCGTATAGTTCAGCCGAAATGGTCTGGAGCCCTGAAAGCCAGATGATCATATGGAAACCGGCGCCCTGCCACACCGACATCAGGATGATGGCCGGCATTGCCGTGGCCGTGTTATTCAACCAGTCCGGGCCATGGACCGTGCCGAAGGTCAGCCTGGTGATGATTTCGTTGAGCAGACCGTCCTGACGGTAGATGAACAACCACAGGAGGGAGACGACCACCATGGAGGTGACCACGGGCAGGAAATACACGGTGCGGAAGAAGTTGACCCCGCGGACCTTCGCATTGACCAGCAGCGCCATGACCAGCGCCACACCGGCCTGCAGCGGCACCACGACGACTGCGAAGTACGCCACGTTCAGGAGCGACCGGTAGAACCCGTCATCTCCGAAGAGGCGTACGAAGTTGTCCAGGCCGACGAATGTCGGCGGGTTTGGTGAGATCAAACGTGCGTTGGTGAACGCCAGGCCAAAGGCGAGCATGGCCGGCACGAACACGAAAAGCAGCAGCAGGAGAAGTGCCGGGATCAGCATGGCCCATCCGGCTCGCTGCTCGCGCCGGTGGTATTTCCTGAGCTGACGTGGTTTCTGAAGAGATGGTGTTGAAGGGATGACACGGGTGGTTGCCGGCAAAGCTGCCGGGGCTGAAGAGGAGTTCATCGTGAGTGGTCCTGAGTGGTCCGGTCCGGGGTGCCGCGCTGCTAGCTCGCATCGCGGCACCTCGGAGGCTGGCTAGCTCTTGTAGCCGTTGTTGGACTTGATGTTTGAATCGATGTTCTTGACGGCTTTGTCGAGGACCTGCTTCGGCTCAGCACCGGAAATGATGTCCTGGGCGGCCTTGCCGAACTCGGTAGCAATGAACGGATAGGCAGGCGTTTCGGGCCGCAGCACGGCAGACTTCTTGGAGAAGTCAAGGAAGACTCGGTTCTTGCCCGTCGGCTCGTAACCGGGCACCAGGGCGGCGGCGGCATCGGTAGCGGGAATCGTCCCGGTGGCCTTGGCAACCTTGGCGATGTTCTCCGGCTTGAGGGAGAAGGAGAGGTAGTCCATCGCTGCGTCCGGGTTCTTGCAGCCTGTGGTCACACCCCACTGCCAGGATCCGCCGCCGATCTTCGGTCCGTTGCCGAGGTCGACTGAGGGCATGACGACAAGGTCGTCGCCCAGCGCGGTGCGGGCCTTATCGGCGGCCCAGCTGCCCGTGTAGACAATGGCGCTCTTGTTGTTCAGGAAATCTGCCGTGGAATCCTTGCCGCTCTTCTGCGCGGCGTAGCCTTTGGCGATGAGGCCATGGAACCAGTCTGCCCACTCGACTGCCTTGTCACCGTTAAGCGCGCCGTCTGCGCTCTGGAAGTCCTTACGGTTGATCAGGTCCCCGCCGAAGGACTGCAGGAACGGTGAGTAGGCGTAGGGGAGCCACTCACCTGTGCCCGCCGTCCCGAGGTCCAGCGGGTTGTCCCATTTGCCCAGCTTTTTCAGCGCGGCCAGGGCGGATTCAAATTCATCTTTGGTCCACGGCTTGTCCACGGTAGCCACGCGGACACCGGCAGCTTTCAGGTCCGATGCGCGGGCAAGCATTGCCAAAGCGACATCGTAGTATCCGAACGAGTAAGTTTGGCCGTTCCATTTACCCAAGGTGCTGGGCAAATCCTGGGACAGATCTGCCGAGAGCTTCAGTGGCGTAAGGTATTTCGACCACGCCCAGTTGGGGACGTTCGGTCCGTCAATGTCGACGATGCAGGGCAGTTTGTTCGCCGAGGCAGCAGCGACGACAGAGTCGTTGTAGGAGTCCTGCGGGAAAGCCTGAACCTTGACCTTCACCTTGCTCTGGCTCTGGTTGTAGGCGTCTACAACCGACTGGATGGATGCAAGTTCGTCCGGGTTTCCGGCGTTGTGGGTCCAGAGGGTGAGTTCGCCGTTGGCCCCGTCCTTCGAGTTTCCACCGCCTGTGCCGCAGGCTGCCATGCTGCCCACAAGGGCGGCGGCGGTTAGACTTGCGGTTAGGAACCGCTTGAAATGAGTGTTCATTACCGGTGAATCTTTCTGTTGGATTCTTGCGTTGATGGTTTCGGTTCCGCCCAGGGAGCGTGGCCGTTGCAGCGGCCACGCTCCCATTTCTGGGCGAAGCGGGGGGTTTACTTGCAGTGTGCTGCCACTTCAGGTCTGCGGCGGCGGTGCGACTGACCCGCGCTGGACCAGCGGGCAGTCGAACATCATCTGGACGGGTTCCACATCGTCCCGGTTTTCGATCTCGTTCAAAAGCTGGGTCACGGCCCAGCGCCCCATGTCGTAGTGAGGCAAGGCCATCGTTGTCAGGCCGGGCCACAAGGCTCCAGCGATCAATTCGAGATTGTCAATCCCAATGACTGACAGATCCTGCGGGATCCTCAGGCCCAGGGCACCGGCCGCTTGGTAGGCGCCCATGGCCATCTGGTCGTTGAAGCAAAACAACGCCGTAGGCCTCGAAGGCCGGGACAGCAGCTCCATCCCCGCCTCCCTGCCGCCGTTGGCTACGGGGACTGCTGCGGCAACCAAGGCGGGATCAAATTCAATCCCGCTCCCCTTCAGCGCTTCCTGATAGCCGGCCAGGCGTCCGTGGGTGGCCGGAATGTCATCGACATTGTTGATGAATCCGATGCTCCGGTGCCCGGCGCCGATCAGGAACCGCACGGCATTCCGTGCGGCTTCCACCTCGTCCGGGACCACTGAGGACACTTCTCCGTCGTCCGAGAGGGCATCCAGGAGGACCGTCGGCGTTCCGGCCAGTTCAGCCGGGAGCCCAATCCGCTGATGGTACATCCTCGCGTAGACGATGCCATCGACCTGGTGTTGAAGGAAAGTGCTGACCTGCCGCTTTTCCAGTTCACTGTCGCGGGCGCTGTCCAACATCATCAGGACACACCCGCGCTCGTACGCGGCATCCTGTGCACCCAGGATCATGTCGCCGGCAAATGGAGTCGTCGCAACCTCATCGCTCACCAAGCCGATCAGGTATGAGCGATTGTTGCGCAGCCCGCTCGCCAGCCGGTTCGGTGCATAGCCCAGTTCCTCGGCAACAGAGCGGACATGCTCCCTCGTCGCGGCGCTGATGCGGGAGCCCCTCCGGTTATTCAGAGCATGCGACACTGTCGTAACGGAAACCTGTGCGGCTTTCGCTACGTCGCGGATGCCTACTCTTGCCACGGCCCTGCCCCTTTGCAAAACGTTTTTTCACTTGTTGTGCAAGTCACATTAGCTAAAACGGTTTTTCATGTCAATACTCCAAGCTCAGAGCTCCCCCCGGCCTAGTACACAGCAATGACGCCCTCGTCTTCGACACCGTCCACTCCGGGGAATGCCGATGCGGTAAGCATCGGCACCGTTTTAGGTTGCGGAACCCAGGGACGGCCGCTCGGCCGAGTTTGCGACCCGTCATTGGGAGAGCATTGCGTCCACCGCATCGCGGGTCATTCGCGGGCCCATCGCTGACCGGTCGCCGACAATGACGGGGGATGGTGGTCGGTAACCGTCAGCCGATCTTGCGCGGATCGTTGGCGTTTCGGGAGTGCTGCGTCCTATGCTCCCAGGGAGAGCGCATTGAGTTGACCTTGCCTGCGTCGATGTTCAACTTCTACAACTCCGGTGAGCCGATCTTCACGCGGCGGAGCATCGCCAACGGCCAGAACGGTCCGCGAGGCTCTGGGCCCAATCGTTCCAGCGGTGCCTGCGTCAATGATTCCCGTCTCCGGAGAGAGCGCGGCTCGCAACGACCAGAGGATCGGACCGAAGGAAACATGGATACTATCGACGCTCGCGTTGGGCGCCAGCTGATCATTGATGACTACCTACTCGATCAACGCTCTCTGGCACGTAAGTGGCTGCCGCCCATTCCCCACGCCGAAAACCCGGTGCTGGCCCCAACCACGGACCGGGACATGAATGGAGGCCGTTGTCCGGTGGCTGCACCGTTCGATGACGGTATCCTCTACGACCCCGATAAAGGGGAGTGGCGAGTCTGGTACATGTCGGGATGGTTTGACCGGACCTCCCTGCGCATCTCGGCCGACGGCATCGCCTGGAATGACGCTGAGCCACTGGAACTCACAGGGCTCGAGTATGAGATCCAGGGAAGCATATTGCAGCGGGACGGCGTCAGCATTTGCCGCGATTACTTCGAGCCTGAATCCCCCTTCCGCATGTTGCGGTGGGTCCGCCGGCGGTCCCCGGAATTCGGCCCTGACGATCTGGCCGCCCATTCAACGCCCGTCATCTCCGAGGGCGGCGAAATCTACTCAAGCGAAGATGGCGAGCACTGGATCCACGAAGGACCGTCTGGACCGTGCGGGGACAACACGACCTTCTTTTACGACCCTTTTCGACGGAAGTGGGTGTTCAGCCTCCGCACACACCTCGGGCCATATGGGCGTGGACGGGGCTGGCATGAAGCAGACCACTTCCATGATGCGGCACGCTGGTCCGGGGATGACGTCATTCCCTGGGTGGGGAGTCATGGCTTCGGGACCGCTGCCGCCATCGGGGATCTGCGCGCGTCCGAAATCTATAAGGTAACTTGCATGCCCTATGAAAGCGCCATGCTCGGGGTGTTTGCCGTATACCGGGGTCCATCCAACAACTATGCCGAAGCGAATGGCATGCCGAAAATCATCGACCTGCACCTCGGCATCTCAAGGGATGGCTTTCACTACACCGTGGCTCCTGAACCATTCCTGGCGTCTTCCCTGGCCCGGGATGCCTGGGACTACGGGTACCTGCACCTGGTCAACGGCGGCATAGTCCCGTACGGGGACGATACGAGGATCTATTACACAGGGTTCTCCGGACTCTCCCCGGCTCTCGGTCACCACATGTACGCCGGCGGTTCGATGGGCCTCGCCACCCTACGGCGGGACGGATTCTGCGCCTTGACTCCAGGTTCTGAAGGAACGGGAATGGTGCGTACGAAACCCCTCCTTGTGCAGGGAAGCCACCTGTTCGTCAATATCCGTACGGGCAGGGGCGAAGGCAAAGCAGCCGTGACGAATCTAGACACGGGTGAAACGGAAACCCATGCCATCCCGTCCGGCATCGACAGCACCCGTCACGGGATCCCCCTGGTTTGCGGGAACAGCCGTGACACACGCCGCGTCACCGTAACCATCAGCGTCTCCGCCGACGCGCACTTGTACTCGTTCTGGTTCTCCGACGAATCGGGTCGCAGCGGCGGATACAGTGCCGCGGGCCCCATCAAATGAAGTTGAACGGATGACTTGATGTGAACATGTGGCACTGTCTGAACTGCCGCAGACTGCGAACGCGATTCTCCTCAGCGCCGCGCCACCCTGCGTGGACAGCGTCAGCATAGTCCGAAGCACTCTCTCGCGTTCAGTGGGTGGCGGGGCTGGCTCACTCGGATTGGGCTTCTCCACAGCGGAATCACCATGGTGGGGCTAGTGACCCTCCTGCCGTCCTGAGCGGCGTGACGATAAGCTGAAAATGCTCAGTTCTCTTCCTCGATGATGCCCTTCAATACGCTCATCGCTCGTGTAGTGGACCATTCCGGGCGCGAAGTCGCCGAAGGCGTTCTTCCCACCGGTCCAGCCGGTGTTCTGCTCTTTGGTGCTCATGGTCTTACTCCTTCGTCCTTGATTGGACGAGTCCAGTCCATCGCAAAGGCGGCAGGGGGGAGTCTCCAGTGAAGGGTGTACCAGTGGGGACTCCCTCCGAAGCGGTCGCCGAAATAACGTTGTCTGCATGGATACCAGAGACGAAGCACGGGAGTTCCTCATGTCCCGTCGGGCCAATCTCGGCCCCGAACAGGCCGGTCTGGCGGTCTCAGGGCCCCGTCGCGTGGCGGGCTTGAGGCGGGGCGAGGTCGCGATGCTCGCGGACGTGAGCCCGGAGTATTACGCCAAGATCGAGCGGGGGAACCTCGTAGGAGTGTCAGACTCTGTGCTGGAGTCGGTGGCACGAGCTCTGCAGCTCGACGACGCCGAGCGCGAGCACCTTTTTGACCTCGCGCGAGCGGCAAACGGGGGCGCGCAGCCCGTGCGCCGGCGCAAGCCGAAGACGTGGGTGGCCCGGGATGGCCTGACCCGTGCGCTGGACGTCATCGTGAACGGCCCGGCATTCGTACGCAACGGGCGGATGGACATCCTGGCGACCAATGCCCTGGGCCGCGCGTTCTACGATGAAGTCTTCGACGGGCCCGGGCAGGGGAACCTCGCCCGGTATTGCTTCCTTGACGAGCGCGCCAAGTCCTTCTACCCGGACTGGGAGGCGGCCGCAGACGTCACCGTGGCGATCTTGCGCACGGAAGCCGGTCATGATCCTCGTGACAAGCAGTTGCAGGACCTTGTCGGTGAACTCTCCACCTGCAGCGACGCTTTCCGTACGCGATGGGGTGCGCACAACGTCCGCCGCCACGGCTCGGGTACAAAGGATTTTCACCATCACGAGGTCGGCGACCTCACCCTGACGTATGAGGGTTTGGAGCTGACTGCTGAGCCCGGGCTTTCGTTCCTCATTTACACCGCTGAGTCCGGTTCGCCGAGCGAGCAACGGCTCCGGCTGTTGGCGAGCCTCGCCGCCACTGTGACCGCGTCGCCGTCGCGCCCCGTGCTCAATGACACCACTACTACGAAGGACTGATTATGCACATCAGAAGACTTGGCCAGGGCCTTGAGGTCTCCGCGATCGGGCTCGGCGCAATGGGTAGGTCTAGGAGCTCGGGACCCAACCCCGGGGATCGCGACGAGATGATCTCTGTGCTGCGCTCGGCCGTGGACGAGGGCGTGACGTTTTTCGACACGGCAGAGGTCTACGGGCCGTACGTCAATGAGGAGCTCGTCGGTGAGGCGCTTGAACCGATCCGAGACCGGGTCGTGATTGCCACCAAGTTCGGCTGGGACATCCAGGATGGACACAGTGTCGGGCTGGACAGCCGGCCCGAGCAGATCCGACGCGTCGCCGAGGCGTCGCTGAAACGGTTGCGTACGGACGTGATCGACTTGTTCTATCAGCATCGCGTCGACCCCGAGGTTCCGATTGAGGATGTCGCCGGGGCTGTTGGCGAGCTGATCGCCGAAGGCAAGGTGAAGCACTTCGGCCTCTCCGAGGCCTCCGCCGCCACGATCCGCCGCGCTCATGCCGTGCACCCGGTCACCGCGGTCCAGAGCGAGTACTCGCTCTGGACACGGGATCCCGAGGCGGAGGTGCTGCCGACCCTGGCGGAGCTCGGCATCGGCTTCGTACCGTTCAGCCCGCTCGGCAAGGGCTTCCTTACCGGCACCGTCGACACATCCACCGCCTTCGCCGATGGCGACATCCGTCGACGTGTTCCGCGGTTCCAGGCCGAGAATCTCGCCGCAAACCAGAAACTCGTTGACCACATCAAGAGCCTGGCCGAGGCAAAGGGCTCGACGCCGGGCCAGCTCGCCTTGGCCTGGTTGCTGGCGCAGCAGCCGTGGATCGTACCTATCCCCGGCACTCGACGTACCGAGCGCATCCGGGAGAATGCAACGGCCACGCAGCTCGCCCTCTCCGCGGACGAGCGCGCCGACCTCGACAGCCTCGCCCAGAGCATCGGAATACGCGGCGACCGCTACAACGCCGAGCACATGGCGTACGTCAACCACTGACCAAGACAAAAGGAAAATCAGAATGACCGACAACAACTTCCAGCAGATCTTCCCGCTCGGAGCTCCCAACGACGCCTTCGCGCAGTACTTCATCGGCCAGAGCTACCTGGCCCCGCTAGCCGGCGGGAAGGTTCCCGTCAACAACGTCTCCTTCGAACCGGGATGCCGCAACAACTGGCACATCCACCACGGCACCGATGGGGGCGGTGACCAGATCCTGCTCTGCACGGCTGGCAGCGGCTGGTACCAGGCCGAGGGCCAGGACCCCGTCAGCCTGGAGCCGGGAACGGTGGTCCACGTCCCGGCCGGGACGAAACACTGGCACGGCGCGAAGATCGACTCGTGGTTCTCCCACGTTGCCTTCATCACTCCCGGCGAGAACGTCAGCAACGAATGGCTCGAGCCGGTCACTGACGAGGTGTACGGAGAACTGCAGAAGGACGGAGAGAAGGCATGAGCATTCTGAACGAGAAACAGGCCATCCGAGGAGGCAGAATGCGACAGTCCGCTGGCGGCGCCAGGGCTTCCACAGTCCGTTGGGCACGCACGCTACCCGCAGCGTTGCTCCGGGCGAAATTGCGACTCCGATGACGGGTAACAGCGACAAGGACCCCACATCCACTGAGCGTCCGGAGTGCCGTTGGGCCAGTCGGGGGCGCCGGGGAGGTCGCAGCGGTGATTGCCTTCCCGGCTTTACCGGCGTCGTCGACGGCGGGATGCTTCAGATGGGCCTTCACGCCGGATCGTACATCGTTGGCAACGAGTGGAGGGAGGGGTATTCGCCTTGGTCTAGCCCTGACCGGATGCGTGCTCTATGCAATACGGAGTCCAAGGCCTTGCCTCCAGGCGACCCTCCGCGATGGGCTTGCCGCACACGGCGCACAGTCCGTAACTCCCGTTGGCAATCCGCAGCAAAGCGGCCTCGATCTGTTCCAGGCCCACCCGGCTCTGCTCCATGAGTGCGGAAGCCTGGGAGAGTTCGAAGGCGATCGTGCTCCCTTCCGGATCGTGTTCGTCCTCGACGTTCGAGTCCTGCCTGGCGACGTTTACCGAAGTGATGTCCCCAAGGAGGGCTCTCAAGAGCGCAACCTTGCGGTCACGTTCCTCCTCAAGGAGTACTCGGAACCGCTTCGCATCGACCATGGGACGAAAGGCTACCGCACAGGACCGCTCTGACAACTGCGATCACCGCCACCCGGCTGCGCACAGCCGCCCCGGAATGCCCAACGTGGTGTCGATTGTAGGCCGTGCCGCCTACTGCGCGGCGCGCCGGACTTCAGCTGGGGTCCATCCCAGGGCTGGACCGAGTTTGCTGGCGATGTCGGTGAGGATCTGGATGTAATCCTCATGATCGAAGCTGAAGGGCAGCGCAAACGCCACCTCGTCGACTTCCTGAAATCCTGCGTGTGCATATAGCTGTTCGGCGATCTCGTCGCTGGTACCGATCAGGTCCGCGGCAAACAGCATGCCCCTTGCCCCCTGCGGCGCCCGTGTGCGGGGAGTGCGTTCATCAACATACCGCTGGTATTTCTCCCGCTGACCCGGCGAAGCCGAATCAGTTGGGATCACCACAAGGCCCTGCGACACTCGGGCCTGTCCGTGCGTCTGGGCTGACGTTTCAGCGGCTTCACGGAAGGCACGTATCTGCGACTGCTGGATTCGGGCAAAGTCCGGTTCCTGATCCGCTTCCGGAAAGATGACGCTGCTGGAGAGCAGATTGAAGCCGTTTGCCCCGGCCCAGACGGCCGACTTCCTGCTGGCCGCCCCATACCAAAGGCGATCCCGGAGCCCGGCAGAATGCGGCTCGACCCGGTTGGAGAATTCCTCGACTACACCCTGCCTGCCGGAAAAGTCCCGCACCTTTTCCCCCGCGATCAGACGGGCAAATCGGTTCAGGCGCCCGTAGCTGAAATCCTCTAACTCGGAGGAATCCGGGTACAGCTCGTGCTTCACCGTGTCGTAATGCATCGGTTCACCCACGCTCAGCCCCGGATTGATGCGTCCCCCGGCGAGCAGATCCACTGTGGCCAGGTCTTCCGCAAGGCGCAAGGGGTTTTCCCAGCCCAGCGGTGTTACGGCGGTTCCAAGCTCGATCCGTGAGGTGCGCTGGCTGGCGGCGGCCATCATCGCGATGGGGGAGGAGATTCCGAACTGCAAATGACGGTGCCGCAGCCACGCGCTGTCGAATCCGAGGCCTTCGCCGAGTTCGATGATCTGCAAAGTGGATTCGTGGCCCGGGGCGGGATCCGCCGGATCGAACAGGCCGATAGTGAGGAATCCAAGTTTGCGTAAGGGACGTGAGGGGTCGGGCATGGCTTCCTTCAGGATCGGATACGGCTGGTCTCAGAATATGCGCCGGGACCTGCAGGCTCTTCTGACCGTGGCGGGAAGTTACCCTTCGTGTCGGCTCATCGTCACGGCCGTGGTCTTGAGGTCAGTGCTGGCGTGGACTTCGTGCTGCACCACGATGCTGGGTTGTTGAAGCGCTTTGAGGAGCCCTGAGTTGGCTCGGCCCGGCTCCGGAACGGAATGGAGAAGAGGCATAGTGGCGGCGGAGTCATTAGGAACTCTTGGCCAAGCGGCCTGTTGACCGGCTTGCTGTGGATGCCCGTAAGAAGCACCTGCAATCGGGCCTCGGCCGGGGGGCGGCGCCGAGTACACAACCACCTAATACATCGGCATCGCCGATCCCTACGCTAACCAGGAAGGCCAGGCATTGTGATTAGTGGAGCGAAAGGTCACTTAGTCGTGATCGACATGCAGC
>JACXTT010011754.1_pt1 | contig 11683 bp, 5 predicted proteins | sample 9270951 | NCBI WGS metagenome assembly JACXTT01 (sample SAMN15532306, study PRJNA645909) | rock metagenome | isolation source: weathered quartz diorite | place: Puerto Rico | collected 2017-06-21 | reverse complement strand
TGCTGGGCGAGCGCGTAGATCTTCAGCTGGAGACTCTCCCGGGCACGCTCGTCGGCCTTCTTCTGGTCGGTGACGTCGCTCGACTTGTAATCCACGATGACGAGCCCGTCGGGGGTCTCGTCCACGCGATCGAAGCGGCCGCGTACCCGGTTGAGCCCGACGCTCACGCCGAACTCGCGCTCCACGTCGGTGGGCTTCTGTCCCGAGGCTTCCTCTTCGTGATAGAAGAGCGTCAGGGCCGCGATGCCCGCCGTCTTGCGCTGCTCTTCGTGCTCGCGGGTGAGGAAACCCTCGTTGCGCCAGGCATTGTCGAAGGCGAGGAGGAAGTCCTCGAGCGAGGTGTAGTTGCCCGCGGCCCGACGGCGCAGGTAGAACTCCACCGCCTTGTGGAGCGCGCTGCCGTAGACCACCGCGTGGTGCTGCCGGAGCGGGATGCGCAGGATGTGGATGTACTGGTACTTGAGCGGGCAGGTCTGGTAGTCGTCGACCTGTCGGTGACTGACCGCGAGCGGTTCGTCGTCGGGCACGGGCGCGAGGCCCAGGCCGACGGCTTCCGGGGGCGGCGCCAGTCGCCTCAGCTCCTCGATGGCCTGCGCTCGGAAGGGACGGGCCGCGTCCTTCGGCAGGTCGAGCGCCTCCAGCACGAGCTGGCTCACCTTCCACTTGCGCTTGCCGCCCATGTCCTCGGCGCTGGTCAGGTAGAGCCGCTCTTTGGCGCGGGTCATGCCCACGTAGAAGAGGCGCCGCTCCTCCTGCTCGTGGAAGTCGCCGGTGGGCAGCGTGTCCTTGATGAGCCCGGGCGGGATCTCGACCGGATCGGACCGCCGCGCGGACGGGAACTTGTTCTGCACGCAGTCCACCATGAACACGATCGGCCACTCGAGGCCTTTGGCCTTGTGCACGGTCAGCACGTGCACGGCGGGGGTCTCGTTGTCGGCCTCGGCCACCGCCGGATCGTCGCCCGCGTCGATCAGCGCGTCCAGGTGATTGACGAACTCGCGGACGTTGTCGTACTCGAGCACGCGGGCCGCGTCCTTGATCCGGGTGAAGAACTTGCTGACGTTCTGCACCTCCTGCTCCAGCTCGGCGGGGGCCTTGGCGTAGCGGGTCATGAGCCCCGAATCCACCAGGAACTGATAGAGCACCTCGCCGGTCGGATGCTCGCGGGCCAGCTCCATGTAGCGCTGCAGGTCCGCGATCAGCCGGGCGACCGCACCCGCGCCCTCCTCCCCGACCTCTACCTCCGCGGGCACCGCGCGCAGCACGTCGAAAAGCCAGCGGTGCTTGCGATCGGCGTAGGTCGCGCACTTGGTCAAATCGACGATGGGGACCTGGTAGACGTCCGAGGACGCCAGGTAGTGCAGGCTGACCGAGTCATCGGGATGCGCGACGCTGCGCAGGAACGCGATGAGCAGGCGGATCTCGGGCCGGCCGTAGAGCCCGGCGTTGCCCGAGAAGGTCCACGGGATCCCGCGCACGTTCAGCGCCCGCAGGAACGGGTCGGCCTCGTGGTTGGCGCGCACTAGCACCGCGCAGTCGCGATAGGGCCGGCCCCTGTCGCGCTCTTCCTTGATCAGCTCGGCCACGTGGTCGGACTCGCTGGAGACGGTGTCGAAGGCCAGATGGCGCGGCGCCTCCCCCACCCCGACGGTCGAGACGAGGCGCTTGTCGATCTTCTGGGCCACCTCGAGTCGGTCGGGGTTGTTGTGCTGGATGAGCCGGTAGGCGGCGTCGAGCACCGCCTGGGGCGACCGCCGGTTCTCCTGCAGCACGACCTGGCGCGCGTCCGGATAGGTGCGGTCGAAGTCGAGGATGTTGCTCATCGACGCGCCGCGGAAGCGGAAGATGGCCTGGTCGTCGTCCCCCACCACCGCCACGTTGCGATGCCGGGCCGCCAGCAGCTTGACCAGCTCGAACTGCGCGTAGTTGGTGTCCTGGAACTCGTCGACGAGGATGTGCTTGAACCGCTCCTGATACCGCCGCAGCACGTGCGCGCGCGTCCGGAAGAGGCGGAGGGCCTCGACGATCTGGTCGCCGAAGTCCACCTGGCCCAGCCGCGCCATCAGGGTCTGGTACTGCGCGTAGGTGCGCGCCAGCTCCAGGTGCTGCTCGGCGGCGAGCCGCGCCTCGTCATCGGCCGCCGCGGCGAGCAGCTGCTCGGCGTGGGCGAGGTACTCGTCGGGGCCCACGTCCTCGTCCTTGAGCCGGCTGAACTGGGTGAGGATGGCCTGCAGATGCCGGGTGGGGTCGCCGAGCGGACGGTAGTGCTTCAGGGGGAACTCGAAAAGGTGATCGCGGAGGAAGATGACCTGCTCGGCCCGGGTCAGCACGCGGAAGTCGGGCGTGAGCCCCAGCTCGAGCGCGTTCTCCTTGATGAGGTGGTCGCCGAAGGCGTGGAACGTGGAGATCTGCACGTCGGCGTAGCCGTATGGCACGAGCGTGTCGACGCGCTCTTCCATCTCGGCCGCCGCCTTGTCGGTGAAGGTGAGGGCGAGGATCTCGGACGGACGGGCTCGCCGGGTGGCGATGAGGTGGGCGATGCGACGGGTGATGACGGTGGTCTTGCCGGTGCCGGCGCCCGCGATGATCAGCAGCGGGCCGGCCTCGTGGGTGACTGCGGCTGCCTGGGGCGTGTTCAGCCCCTCGAGGATGCGCTCGGCGCCCCGCGCCGCTTCCGCCATCAGCCGAAACTATACCACCCTAGGGAACGACGAGAGAGAGGGCCGCGGGCACGCACTCGAAGCTGACCGGGAGCGGGCCGAGCAGCTCGCCGTCCACCTGCACGAACCGGCTGTCGTCGCCGTGCACGACCGCGCGGCGAGTCTTCAGGTAGGTCACACCCGGCATGCCCAGGTGGGATCCACTGAAGGCGGCGGCCAGGTAGCGGGCGAACCGGTGGCGCTGGGTCGAATCGAAGAGGCACAGATCGAGCAGGTCGTCGTCCATGCTGGCTTCCGGCGCGAAGCGGAGGCCGCCTCCGTAGCAGGGCGCGTTGGCCACCACCGCGAAGGTCGCGCTGTGCTGGCCGCCCTCCGTCTCGACCAGGAAGTGGACCGGGTGCCAGTCGGTGAGCTGCCGGAGGCCGGCCATCCAGTACGCACCCTCGCCGGTCAGTCGCTTGAGCCCGGGATGTACCATGCGCACCACGTCGGCGTCCAGCCCGACGCCCGCCATCAGCAGGAAGTAGCGGTCACCGGCCCGGCCCACCGACACGCGCCGCATCCGCCCCGCCGCGATGACATCCGCCAGGAGATCGAGGCTGCCGGGCAGCCCCAGCTCCCGCGCCAGCACGTTCGACGTCCCGCCGGGCCACACCGCGAGCGGGGTCGGCGTGCCCACCATCGCCTGCATGCTCTCATTGACGGTGCCGTCGCCACCGTGGACGATGACCAGATCCGCGCGCGCCTCGACCGCGGCCCCGGCGAGCCGGGTGGCGTCAGCCGGACCCGAGGTCACCTGCGGCGTGACGGTGATCCCGCGCAGCCGCAGGGCATCGACCATGCGCGTGACCGAGTGGAATCGATCGCGCTGGCCAGAGCCCGGATTGTGCACGAGGAGCGCGGTGCGCGACACGGCCCTTCGCTACCGTCGGATCTCGGTGCTGTCCGTGGCCAGCAGCTCTTCGAGCTCCGCCCGCGTCACCAGCGGGACGTCGCCCCAGATCGTGCACTTCAGCGCGGCCAGCGCGGTGGCCGCGTCGACCGCCTGCTGCGGGCCGCGCCCGATCAAGGTGGCCCACAGGAAGCCGGCGGCGTACGCATCGCCGGCGCCGACGCGGTCCACCACCGACACGGTGTATCGCCTGGACGGGCGCGAGACGCCCTCACTCGTGAGCACCGCGGAGCCCGCCTCACCCAGCGTGAGCGCGATGGTGGCCGCCGGCGCGAGGTGACGCAGCCCAGCGAGGACACGCTCGGGCGCTCCCTCGAGCTCGAACACGGTGGCCGCGTCGTCGGCGCCGACGAAGAGGTACTGCACGCGGGGCAGGATCTCGCCCAGGAAGTCGCCCGCCTCCTTCGGGCTCCAGAGCCGGGCGCGGTAGTTGACGTCGAAGGACACCGGCACGCCGGCGCCCGCCGCCTCGTCGATCGCCCGGCGGACGATTTCTCTAATGTTGTTCCCGAGCGCGGCGGTCACGCCGGTGAGATGCACGACCCGAGCGCTCCGGACCATCGTCCAGTCCACGTCGTCCGGGACGAGACGGCTGAACGCCGAGTCCCGCCGATCGTAGAGCACGCGCACCGGGCGGGGCGCCATGCCGTACTCGATGAAGTAGAGGCCCATCCGTTGGCCGGGACGCCGGAGCACGCCGCGACAATCCACCCCGTGCCCGCTCAGCTCGTGGACGGTGCGGTCACCCCAGGCGTGCTCCGACGGCAGCACCGAGATGAAGGCGGTGCGCAGCCCGAGCCGCGCGCACGCGGCCGCCACGTTGGCCTCGGTGCCCCCGATCTGGACGTCCAGGGCCGAGGCCTGCTCCAGCCGCTGCGGCGGAGGGGCAGCCAGCCGCAGCATCACCTCGCCCAACCCCACCAGATCGTGCTGCGGGGCCGGCTGGCTCACGCGCTGCCGGTCACGCGCACCGAGAGCCGCGTGCCCAGGATCAGGGAGGATTGAACCGATTCGAGGTGGCGGTCTGTCGCGAAGGTGACGCGAGCCGGCTGATCGGAGCGGGCCCAAGAAGAAAAGCGGGTGATGTCCACCAGGGCGGTGAGGCGGCCGGTTGCCGCGTCGGGGCTGGGGCGGAAGCGCAGCGGCACCAGCTCGACCCGGTAGCCATCGGCCGAGACGTCGTCGGGGCCTTCGTTCTCGGCGCGGGCCCGCCGGACGACCAGCGTGTGATACGTGCCATCGGCGTCCCGCTCGAGCATGTTGGAAGCGAAGTTGAGCTCGGTCGAGACCAGATCGTCCACGTGATGCCCGGCTGGCAGGACCGCGGTGCCGTCGACCTGACGGCGCCGACCGAGCAGCAACGTATGCGTCACCGCGTGGAGCTCGACCCGCTGCCGCTCGTAGTCGTAGGTGGTCGTCGCGGTGTTCTCGCGGCCCCGGAACATGTGGACGCTTCGAGACTCCACTGGCTTGAAACGCCCATCCCGGATGACCCCGGTGGCCTCGGTCCTGGTGCTGATCGCGGTCCCCTTGCCCTCCATGGTCACCCGGTACCGACCGGCCCGCCGATCGATCTCCTGGACCACGGTACCGGTCAAGGAAAGGGTCAAAAAGCTAAATAGGACAGAAAGATCAAGCTGATATCCCAGCTCGGCCCGCTCGCGCTCCGCCCCATGCGCCCACCTGCGCATCAGCATCAGGCCGGCGGGCAGGGCGGCGAGCAGCTGACGCCGGGTCAGAAAGGGCTCCATACGTTCGCATTCTACCCGACCCGCCGTCGCGACGGGATTTGGTTTTAGATTTATTTCCTGCTAGTTTATAAGCGCTATCCCACCTTGCATCACGCACCCCTCGGGGGGTACGGGTCGAGCATGGAGAAGAATCGCTATCAACCTGTGATTACCGGGCTCGGAATAGTAGCGCCTATTGGGGTCGGGGTTGGCGCTTTCTGGGAAAGTGCCTCTGCGGGGCGCTCCGGAATTGGCTGGCTCACACAGTATGACTCGTCAAGATTGCCGCGGCCTTGTCAGATCGGGGGTGAAGTACGTGACTTCGTCAGCCGAGACTGGATGGGCGGAATCGCGGGTCGCATGGCGGGTCGCTTCAGCCAGTTCGCCGTGGCGACTTGCAGAATGGCAGTCGAGGAGGCGGGTCTTCAGAAAGCTGAGATACCTCCGGAACGAATCAAGGTGTCCTTCGGTAGCTCAATGAGTGGCGTTGTGCATATTCAGGAGCCCACTTTCACCGCATTTTTGCGCGGGGAGAAGGTGGTGCCTTGGTCGGTCTTGGAGTACTCCACGCACGCCGCCACTAGTCATGTCGGCGCCGAAGCCGGAGCGCTAGGCCATCCCACCAGCTTCTCGACGGCCTGCTGCGCCGGGATCGATGCAATTGCTTGGGCAGCGGATCAAGTACGCCGTGGGGATACCGTAGCCGCTATCGCCGGGGCAACTGAGTCTCCACTGTCACCGTATTCACTTACAGCTTTTCACTCCTCAGGCACTCTCTCGACGTGGGAGGGAGCGCCCGAAGGGGCTAGTCGGCCATTCGAGCGCAGTCGCTCAGGTCTCGTCCTAGCAGAAGGCGCAGCCACGGTAGTTGTCGAGGACAGCGCCAACGCGCTCTCGCGAGGAATTCCCATCTACGCCAGAATCCTCGGGTTCGGCAGCTCATCGGAGGGAGGAGAACTTAGGACTGTCGACGAGAGTGGTGAAGCCGCGGGACGAGCGATGGCTATGGCTGTTCGCGATGCGGGCCTGAGCTCCGAGGATATTGACTACATATGCGCCCACGGAAACTCGATGATCAACTACGACCTTGCCGAAACTGCCGGCATCAAACTCGCGCTCGGCAAACAAGCTGGCAATGTCCCTATTTCTTCGATCAAGTCGATGTGCGGCCACGCTCTTGGCGCTGCGGGCGCGATGCAGGTCGTCACCGCTTGCCTGGCCATTAGGCACGGAATCGTTCCACCAACCATCAACTACGAGGAACGGGATCCACGGTGTGACTTGGACTATGTCCCGAACGTTGCCCGCAAAGCCCGGATCAATAACGTCCTAGTCCACACTCACAGCATTGGCGGAACTCACATGGCTCTTGTGCTAGGAACTCCGAACTAGAACACGCATGGTTCTAGGGTCACTTGTGAGTGTCGCGGTTCTCTTGGCGGCAGTCGCACTGTGGGTGCTGCTAGCCCGATCCGAAAGTGCGATCAATCGATGGTTTGCGGCGTACACATTTGCCATAGCTGGGTGGGCCGTATCGATTGGCTGTCTGCATGCTGGCTTCGCACCGGAAGTCTGGTCCCGCCTGGCCTTTCTTAGTTCCAGCTTCATCCCGGCTTGCTTTCTAGCATTCACAACAGTTTTCCCCTCCGCCGGCCCTTGGCCCCCTCGCAGAGTAATTCGCGGTGTCCTTCTGTTGGCGGCCGTGCTTGCCGTCCTATCGGTCACGACGCCGCTGCTCATTTACGATGCGGTCGTGACCTCCGCCGGTTTTACTCGAAAGTCCGGCCCCCTCTATCCGCTTTTTGTCGCGTATTTTCTTGGGGCGTGGATCAGTGCATTTGTGGTCTTCGCATTGAAATGGCGGCGAGAGCGCGGCCAAGCGCGTACTCAGCTTCAATATCTAGGGATCGGCCTGTTTCTTTCTTTCGTGGGCGGAATCACGACGAACCTACTTCTTCCCTTTTTGATGGGCCGTACAGGTTACACGTGGCTCGGGCCATACTTTACCCTTCCTCTCGTCATATTCGTGAGTCATGCGGTTATCCGCCACCGCCTGATGAATGCCCGACTCTTTGTTCGTCGAAGCATTGTCTATCTCATCACTGTGGCGATCGCAGGCACCGTCTTCACATCTTTTCTGGTAGGTTGGACGTCCTTGGTTGGAGGGCGCCGCCAAGTGATAGAGGTCGCGGTTGCGCTCGCTGTGGCCCTGGCCTTCCAGCCGCTAAAGCGCTGGCTTCAGAACCAGCTTGATCGATACTTCTATCGCGAGACTTACAACTACGAGCAGATCGTTCGTGATGCGAGCCAAACCATTTCATCCACCCTCGATCTGAGGTCACTACTCCAGTACGTCTGTGAAGTCACAAGCGCCACTCTGCGAACAGACGTCGTCGCTTGCTTCACTAGGAACTTGGGCCGTGACACCTTTAACGTAGCGGCCAAGAAGGACTTCGGCGGCGGGCATGGCGCACTAGAGAGTGCCAGCCTTTCGCCAAGCGACCCCCTCCCGTCCTTCCTGATTCAAACGAGGCGTCCGCTGCACAAGGAGGACCTAGGTCGCAACCTCACCGGTCCAGTAGCAACTGCCGCGGTTCGGCATCTGTCACGGCTTGGGGGAGAACTCGCTCTGCCAATACTCTCCGAGGCGCAGTTGACCGGATTCCTAGTGGTGGGCGCGAAGCTATCGGGAGATGCCTTCTTTGCCGAGGACGTGGACTTGCTCTCCACCCTTGCCAGCCAGGCCGCGATCGCAATCACGAATGCACAACTCTATCAACAAGTGGTTCTCGCAAACGACTACATCCAGAACATTCTTACAACGATGGACAGTGGCGTAATTGCCGTCGACGGCAAAGGGCGCGTCGCCTTGTGCAACTCGGCCGCCGAGCGAATGACCAGCCTCTCTATATCGCGACTCGTGTCACTTTCTCTGGATGAACTGCCCCACCCGTTCGCTCTTCAGCTGCGCCAAACCCTCTCCAGCGGTCAGCCGCAAGTCCAAACCGAGACCACTGTTCAGGCCGGGCCAGATCGGTGGGTACCCATCGTTTGCTCGACATCAGCGCTGCGAGACGATCAGGGCACGATCGTAGGCGCTCTGGTGGTGTTCAGCGACCTCTCAAAGATCAAGGCCCTCGAGAGCGAGAAAAGACGCGCCGAGCGGTTGGCAGCATTCGGTACGCTGGTCTCTGGCATAGCTCACGAGATTAAGAATCCGTTGGTTGCGATCAGGACGTTTGCCGAGCTCCTACCGGAGCGATTCACAGACGCAGACTTCAGGGATACGTTCGCAAAGGTTGTAGTAGCAGAGATCGGACGGATCGACGACCTGGTAGCGAAACTGCGTGGACTGGTTGTCCCATCTGTGCAGCAGGCGGCCACCGCTGATATCCGAGAGCCAATCATGGACACGCTTGCGCTCCTAAGCGGTCAGCTCGAGCAGACTCGGACCACCGTCCGTCGAGCGTTCCTCGACCCAACGCCCCTTGTTGCAGTCGACCCGAATCAACTTAAGCAGCTCTTCCTCAACCTGTTCCTGAACGCCATCGAGGCGATGGGGCATGGGGGCATACTGACAGTGCGAGTCCAACGGGCAGATGCGCACGACACGTCCGCAGTTCGCGTCGAGGTCGAAGATACTGGCCCAGGAGTACCGGAGTCCATCCGGAATAGCATTTTCGATCCTTTCTTCACGACAAAGGAGCAAGGAACTGGCCTTGGTTTGGCAATCTGCCGGGGCATTACGGACGCACACCGCGGAACAATCAGGGCCGACACCAGCAACGAGAATCACGGAACAATCATCACCGTCGAGTTTCCAGCGGCGACGGAACATGTCGAAACTGTCCGAAGCGGCGTTTCCGATTGAACCGTTTAGACGCCGAGCACTTGATTCAATCGCCGCTTCCGGCACTGGCCGTCAATCGACAGCGGTAGGGCATGCATACATTGCTGAGCAGCCTGTTCATCTCAGGTATCGCGGTGTTGAATCTCTGGATAGGCGTGTATGTCTTCCGCAAGAATCCCAAAGCGCTGCTGAATAGATCCTTCACCCTGACAGCAGTTGCCATCGCCCTGTGGAGTGGTGCGTTAGCGTATAGACACATTAATCCGGACTCGTACCAGATGGCGACCCGCCTTGCATTTGCGGCGGCCAGCCTCGTCCCACTAGGAGTGGTCGCGTTCGTCGACGCTTTCCTTATCACGGAAGCCGGATACCGTCGGCTAAAGCTTCCCGTACTCACGCTAGTGAGTGTGGGCTTTTCTCTCCTGTCCTTCTCGCCTTGGATGGTGACAACCGTAAGGCCTGAAGCGCATGGGATACAGGCCACGTACGGGGTGCTTCATCCCGTATTCGCCGCGTACTTGCTCATCTCTTTTGCCTACGTCGCCAAGAGCCTAGTAAGCAAGTACCGCGTGGCAGCGGGACTATATAGAGTGCAAATTCGACAGATGTTCATAGCATTCGTAGTCCCAGCTTTGCTGGCCACTCTGACCAATGTTCTCGTCCCACTGTTATTTGGAACTTCCGCCTACAGCAGTCTAGGACCGCTTTTCTCGTTGATTACGCTGGCCGTGATCGGTCACGCCATCATCCGTCATCGCCTGATGGACATCCGGATAGTGATTCGCCGTAGCGTCGTGTATCTGGCTGCGATCGTTTGTAGCGCAGGCCTCTTCGTCGGACTGCTGCTAAGTTCGAACATCCTCCTACCAGACAATCACGATTTCTCGATTCGAGAGGTCATCCTTGCCCTGATCGTCGCAGCGTTCTTCCAGCCGGTAAATACCACGGCTCGGCGATTATTCGACCGTTACCTCTTTCGCGATCCGTACGACTACGCGCGAACTCTTCGTGAAGCCAGCCGGGTGCTGACAGCTACCATCGACCTCAAGACGCTTCTTGCGCACGTCGGTGATGTTCTTGCGCCCACGCTGCATCCAGAAATCATCGCGATCTATCTTGTTGATCCTGACGATCGGAAGTTCGTGCTCGCATGGAGCTCCGAACGAAGTGGAGAGCTACCCGCGGCTGTCGCTCTCACCTCGCCTATCGCGGCCTCGATGACCCGGACCCGCCACCTCGTTTTCCGTGACGAGGTGGCGACCGCGCATCCGCCAGAGCAGCGCAAACATCTGCTGGCTGCCCTCGAGAGAATTCGGGCGGAAGTGGTCGTGCCCCTGATCGAGGGAACCGATGTGATCGGCCTCATTGCGATCGGGGCCAAGCGCTCCGGGGACCCGTACTTCAGTAACGACGCGGACCTGCTCACAACACTGGCGAATCAAGCGGCCGTGGCTGTGCGCAATGCGCAAGCCCACGCTCGTGTCCTCGAGGTCAACGAAGAGATGCAGAAAGTGCTAGAGACCATAGAGAGCGGCGTCGTGGCCCTCGGGCCGAGGGGACGGATCACTCTGTTTAACCGCGCGGCAGAGATATGGACCGGTGTCTCTGCTCTTACAGTGCGTGGTCAGTTGCCTGACTTCCTCCCCGTCCCGCTGGCCCGGGCTTTCGAGTCCACCGTCGTCGAAAACCGGCCTCTATCGAACTTTGAATTCTCACTACCAGATTCCGCCGGTGAGATGGTCCCTCTCATGTGTTCGACGGCACCGCTTCGGGCACCGGATGGCGCACCCCTCGGAGCAGTCGCGGTGCTGAGCGACATGTCGCGGCTGAAGGAACTGGAGCAGGAAAAGCGCCGGGCGGAACGACTCGTCTCGATCGAAGCCATTGCGTCGGGCCTTGTCCACGAGATTCGGAACCCGCTCGTCGGAATCAAGACGTACGCGCAGCTCTTGCCCTCCCGCGGTGCCAACCCGGAGTTCCGAGAAATGTTCTCGCGTACGGCCAGCCGCGAGATCGGTCGGATCGACGATCTCCTCACCCAGTTCCGCATGATCTCCCTGGCCTCGCAGCAGTCGATGGAGTTGGTCGACATATCTAGGCCGATCCGTGACACGCTGGAGACACTGCATGCACAACTCGAAAATCAGAAGATCCGCCTCCGGCGAGTCGGCGACGGAACCACCCGGACCGTGTTTGGCAACACAACTCAGTTGGAGCAGCTTTTCCTGAACTTGTGCTTAAATGCCATCCAGGCAATGGAATCCGGTGGTGAGTTGACCGTGCGCGTAGCCGACCTCTCGGAAGGGGGCGGAAGCACCCTCCTTGTCGAGGTCGCCGACACAGGTCCCGGAATCGCCGAGGATCTGCTTCCGAGCATCTTCGACTCTTTCGTCACGACCAAACCGCACGGTACGGGCCTGGGCCTCGCCATCTGCCCCGGCATCGCGGACCCGCCACCCCCCCCGCCCCCCTCGCCGGAACAAAACGGGGG
>JACXTT010011753.1_pt1 | contig 11684 bp, 12 predicted proteins | sample 9270951 | NCBI WGS metagenome assembly JACXTT01 (sample SAMN15532306, study PRJNA645909) | rock metagenome | isolation source: weathered quartz diorite | place: Puerto Rico | collected 2017-06-21 | reverse complement strand
CCGCCGTTGGCGCCCGCCGCCGCGGCGAAGCCGACGCTGTCGACGGGGACGCCGACCCCGGCGCCGTCGGTGGCGGTCGCGGTCGCGACCACGGTGGAGCGGCCGTCGGCCACCATCTGGGGAGCGCTGAGGCTGATCGCGAGGTGGGCGCTCTTCCCGTACTGGTTCAGGGTGGCGATGCCGACCTGCCCGGTCTGGGTGTCGGTGACCACGATCTGCGGCCTGCCCGGGGTGGTGCCGGTGACCACGTTGACCGAGGCGCTGTCGAAGAGGCCGGTGTCGGCCGGCGGGGTGCCCGAGAAGCTGGCCGAGCCCGCGGGCAGGATGCCCCAGCGGATCTGCCGGAAGGACTGGCTGGTGCCGCCCGCGAGCACCTTCGCGGTCGCGCGCAGGGTGGTGGCGCCGTCGGCGGGCGCGAACCCGGTGGAGAGGGTCACGCTGACCGTGATCTGCGACGCCGCCTGGGCGGGCAGGAGGATCTTCATCCCGCCGGCGAGAACCGCCAGCAGCGCCGCCCCCAGGATCAACCACTTCCGCGCAAACATCTGTTCTCCTCAGGTGCGCGGGATGGACTGCTGGCTGGGCTGGGTGCCCGGTGAGAGAGATCGGCCGTCGTGGTCCCGCGGCTGTTTCCAGCGAGGGAACGTCACGAACGCAACAAATCCTGCGATAGCGGCGCACGGGCCGAACAACCCAGCCGCTCGGAGGGCGGCCCCGACCTGCCGCCGGAGGGGCAGGGTCGCGGGTCAGGCCGGCTCGGGCTCCCATCCCGCCAGCGGCCAGCGGTGCTGCGATCGCGGGTCGTCGAGCCAGATCTCCTGCGGACCACCGTCCGCCGGGACCGTCAGGCCGAAGCGCTCGCGCTGGGGGCGGCCCCACGAGCACCACGCATCGTGGAGCGCCACCTGCAGGTCCCACAGCCGGCGCGGGCCGCCCTCGGTCACCGTCTCCCGCTCGTAGTCGTACAGTGCCCACGAGGAGTCCCAGAGGTCGACCACCAGGTGGCGGCTGGCGTCGACCCTCAGGTCGGCCCGGTAGCCGAACACCAGGAGCTGGGTGAGGGCGAAGTACGCCACCTGGCCGTTCCGCTCGTTGACGAGCGCAGGCCGCCCATACGGTGTCTCATCACCGTGCCCGTCGACCAGGGCGAGCAGCGCGGCGTCGGATGGACGCGGCCGCCAGTGGCCCTGCATGCGCATGAACGCGAACGGGAACGGGTGAAACCGTCCCGCGGCAGAGCCACCGGCATCGACGGTGAGCTGCGCCATCCCATGGGGGAGCATGGCCAGGATGCGACCGCCGGGACGGGTCTGCGCGATCCATGCCCTCGGCACCTGGCGCACCGCGCAGGTGGCGATCACCCGGTCATACGGCGCGTTCGGCGCGTGGCCGAAGAAGCCGTCGCCGGCAGCGACGGTCGGTTCGTATCCATGCTGGGACAGGCGCAGGCGGGCTGACCCGACCAGCTCGACATCGCAGTCGATGGTGGTGACGCGGTCGGAGCCGAGCCGCTCACAGAGAAGGGCGGCGTTGTAGCCGCTGCCGGTGCCGATCTCCAGGACCGCGTCGCCGTCGCGCACGGCGAGAGCCTCGAGCATGATCGCCATGACCGACGGCATCGACGAGGTGCTGCGCCGCAGCGGCTCGTCGTCGTCGACGTCCGGGCGGAGGAAGAGCACCTCGTCCTGGTAGACAGCCTCCAGCCAGTCCTCGCTCTGGTCCGCCCGGGCACCGTCGACCAGCTCCCAGCCGTGGTCGGTGTGACGCCAGAAGCGCGGCACGAACAGATCACGACGCACGCGCTCGAAGGCACGCCGCCACTCTACCGAGGGGAGGACGCCCCCCTCGACAAGGGCGCTGACGAGCTGAGCGCGCCGACAAGCGCTCTGGCTGTCGGCCGTCACTTCTTCTCGGGCATGCTCTGGATCTGGGGATCGTCGACGGCCGGGACGGCGCCGTTGTGGTCCGGGTTCGGCGTCGTGACCTCCTTCCTCCTGTCCTTGTCCTTGTCCTTGTCCGCCATCGCGGTGCCCTCCCAATCCGTCGCCCATCCTACCGACCCGCCCGTGGGCTGCTGCGCCCAGCCGTCGGGCGGCGCCCCGCTCACTGCGCCCACCCGCTCTCGGCGCCGGTGCTGCCGGCGCCGACGCCGCTCCTCTCGCTTCTGGTCGCGCTCCCGGCGACTCTCCTCCGCGGCGATCGCCCTGAGCAGCTTCGTCCTCATCCCTCGCATCCGCGAGCGCTCCTCGGAGAGGACGGATCTGGCGCGGCGACGACGTCCACGACGGTCAGCAGGCGAACGCCGCCCGGGGTCTGCACCTGTACCTGGTCACCTGCTCTGCGCCCGAGCAGTGCCATGCCAACGGGCGATCGCACAGAAACGCACCCAGGCGGTGAATCGGCCGTGGCCCGACTGATCACGGTGTGCTCATGCTCGCCCTCGGCGTCCCGCACCCGCACCCTGGACCCCGGCACGACGCTCTTGCTCCTCGGAGCGCGTTCCGCCGTCGGCAGCAGGCCCAGGTCCGCCATGTCGCTTCTCCCGGTGTCCGGTCATCGCTCCGTCTCGACATCTGAACCGGCGCGTCGACAACTCGTCGACGTACCCTCGAGGCTGGCGAAAGGTCGCCGGTCGTTCGGTCGATAAGAGCACCGAAGCTCACAGGAGTGCCAGGGCAATCCGCTCCATGGAGCACGAGCCGAATCGCAACCTGATGAGAACGCCTGCTACAAGGCTGTGGAAACAGGCGGGAGATCCACGAGGATGCCTACTTTGCCACCCCTGGCGTCTGGCGGCTTTCCCGCCCACCTCCGTGCGCTGCTCGCCGAGAACAGCGGAAACCGCGGTCGCCGGATCACGCTGGAACTGCTCGCGGAGGCGGTCGGCGTCGATCCCGGCACGGTCGGCCGTTGGGTGCGCGGAACACACCGTCCGCAGCACCGCCACATCGACGCGCTCTGCGGGTTCTTCCAGGTGCAGCGTCAAGAGCTCGGGCTCACCGTCGCCGATCCAGCGCCGCGGCCACGCGCCGCCCGCGCCTCCAGGGAGGCCAGCCTGTCCGCGGTCGAGGAGTCTATCGAGACGTGCCGCAGGCTCGACGGTGCCGGGCGCACGAGCGAAGCACGCGCGCTGATGCTGGGCCACCTGGCGCGCCTCCACCGGTTCTCACGCACTGCTCACCCGGGGGTCCTGCAGCGGAGGATCGCGCTCGATGCCGCACAGACGTACCAGCTCGCCGGCTGGCTGTCGTTCGACCTGGGCGACCATCAGGCCACGCGCCGATACAACCAGCGAGCACGCCGCGCCGCCCGTGACGCTGCCAGGCCGGAGCTCCACGCATGGATCCTGAGCGGCAATGTGAGCTATGTCGAAGGCCATCTCGGCAACATCGCGGATGCCCTCGACGCGGCATACGCCGCGCAGATGCATGCGCTGCGCTCGGGCAACAATCGCAGCCTCGCATATGCGCACACCATCGCCGCGCTGGCTCATGCGCGGGCCGGCGACGAGCCGGCTTCGTGCGCGGCGCTGACGCAGGCGGAGAGGGTCTTCGCGTCGGCCGACAGCGACCAGGATCCGGCCTGGAGTTCGGGGTTCGACCGCTCAGAGCTCGTGGGTCATCGCGGTACGTGCTGGCTGCTGCTCGACAGGCCCGGTGAGGCGATCTCAGCTCTTCATGAGGGGATCGCGGCCCGCCGCGGCGCCTTCGTCAGGAGCCGCGCCCTGGATCTTCTCGACCTGGCGTGCGCTCATGCCCACCGGCGCCTCGGTGAGGTCGACGTGGCGTGCGGATATGCCACCGATGCCCTCGCCCTGATTCCGAGCATGAGCTCGATCCGCACCCTCCAGCGCCTTCAGGAGTTCGGCCAGGCGATCATTGCCTGGAAGGAGGTGCGCGCGGTGCAGGAGTTCGACGAACGTCTGCGGTCGGCCCTCCGGCGGTGAGCGGCAGGGCGCGACCGAGCCGCCGGATCCCCTCCTCCGATGTGCAACTCGAGGGCCTTCGTGAGGTTGCGCTGCGCGCGGCCAGGTCGGGAGCGACGCTCATCCATGCGGCGACAGAGCGGGGCACCACCCTCGACACCACCAGCAAGGGACGCGGCGACTACGTCACCTCGGTCGACCGCGCCGCCGAGGAGGCCATCTTCAGGGTGCTCCGAGACGGCTCCCCGGACATCCCGGTCGTCTCCGAGGAGGCGGGAGGAGCGCCCGGCGCGCTCTACTGGTCCGTCGATCCGCTGGACGGCACCGCCAACTTCATCCGCGGCTTCCCGCTCGTCGGGGTCAGCGTCGGGCTCGTCGAGGAGGGGTGGCCGATCGTCGGCGCGGTCGTGGCTCCCTTCCTGCGACGCGAATGGCACGCCGCTCGCGGCCTCGGAGCACACGACGAGAGCGGGCGGCCACTCCACGTCGCGTCCGGAGATGGCAGGGGCATCGTGGCCACCGGCTTCCCCTACCATGATCCGCGGCTCCTGCCGCGGTTCCGGCCAGTCCTCGACCGCGCCCTCGCCACCTTCGAGGACCTGCGCCGGCCCGGCTCAGCCAGCCTCGACCTCACCTACACAGCCCAGGCGAGCTTCGACGGCTTCTTCGAGTTGGGGTTGAATCCCTGGGACATCGCCGCCGGGATCATCACCGTCCGCGAGGCCGGCGGGGTCGTGACCGACTGGCACAACGATCCCGTCGCGGTGCTTGACGGCGGAGACGTCCTCGCGGGGTCCCCCGCCTGGCACGAGTGCATGCTCGGGCTCATCGGGGAGGCGCGGTGACCCCGTGCCAATGGCGTTGCCCAGCCCGGAGACCGGGCGGCGTTGTTGGCTCTCAGGCTGCCTCCAACTCCGGTGTGAAGCCGGCGTCCCGGGCGGCGCCGTTGTTCCGGGCCCGCAGGGCGAGCTGGGCACGGCTGGCCTCGACCTTGCGGACATCGTCCGGCGAGAGGCCAGCTCAATCTGCGAATCCTTGCGTACCGAATGACGGCGGTGCGGCCGTTTCGCGCGACGTGAAGCTGAGGTCCCAGCCCCTCAGCGAGGCCGAGCCAACCTCGTCAGCTCAGCCCGAAGGTGCCGAAGTCCGCCCTCTCGAGCTGCCGGCGGGCGAGGGCTTCGCCTGTCAGCACGGGGACGAGCCGGCGCGAGCACCATGCCTCGGGCCAGGACAGTCTCGTCGACGGCCCCGTCGTGCTCGTACTGGGCCGCATGGCGTACTGGTCGCACGGTGTCGCGGACCTCCGACACCGCGCGCTCGCCGTCCCGCTCTCCGAGCCCGTGGAGGAGTGCAGCGGCAGCACGCACGGCCGTCGCAGGGGCTGCACGCAGGCTTCGAGCTGGGCCAGGAGGCGGGTCGTCTCACCCCAGGGGTCAGGGAAGTGAGACCCTGCGCGCACATTGTGATCCGCCGGGAAGATCTCGTACCAGTCATCGGGAAGTGACGCGATCTGTGCGCGGATGCGCAACAGCAGGTCATCGGACAACTCAGCTTCCAGCGACCTCCGGGTGACCGCCACACCGCTCGGGAAGCGCACCAACGCGGCTTCGGCCGGGCTTTGGAGGCTCACCTGGTAGAGGAGCAGTCGTACCGGCTGCGACGCGTCCTCCTCATCGGAGACGAGCACGTCCCCGATGAGCACGTTGGGTGGGACGATGCACCCCTCCCAAGGAAACGGAGCATCCCAGCCCGCCGGCCAGGGCATCCCCACCAGGGCCTGATTCTCCATCGCACGCTATGATGCGGGCGCCGCGAGATGCGAGGAGCCGGCGCCAGCCGTTGAAGGAGCTGTCACACCGCGTGGCCGAGACCGACGCCAGTTGGATTCAGCGGACCGCCGATGATCTCGAGGCTGCGATCATCCGCACGGGTCAGGCTGGTCGGATCGTCTGCGCCTCGGGCATCTCGCCTTCGGGCCCGATCCACCTGGGCAACCTCCGCGAGGTCATCACCACGCATTTCATCGCAGAGGAGCTGAAGCGCCGTGGGCATCAGGCCATCCATCTTCACTCGTGGGACGACTATGACCGATTCCGCAAGGTCCCGGCTGGACTTGGCACCGACCTCGCGGACTGCATCGGCATGCCCCTGTCCTCCGTGCCGGATCCCCGCGGGAACCACGACTCGTACGCCGATCACTTCATAGCGGAGTTCTCCACTGCCCTCGACCGTCTCGGCATCGCGATGCAGGCGGTGCGCCAGTCGGCCCGCTACCCGAGCGGTGCGTACAACGCCGCGATCCGGCGCGCCATGGCCCACCGTGGTGAGATCTTCGACATCCTCGCGGAGTACCAGACGCCGGAGCTCCACAGCCGGTCCCGCGACGAACGTCGCAGTGACTACTATCCCTTCCGCCCCTACTGCCAGACCTGCGGCAGGGACACGGCCGAGATCACCAGCTACGGCGGTGAGATCATCGAATACCGCTGCGAGAGCCCCCATCAGGGACGGATGAGTCTGGCTGATGGCACCCCCATCAGCGGAAAGCTGGCGTGGAAGGTCGACTGGCCGATGAGGTGGGCACACGAGCAGGTCGTCTTCGAGCCGGGGGGCGAGGATCACTCCGGTCCCGGGAGCAGTTTCGATGTCGCCAGCCGGATCGTCGGCTCCGTCTTCGGCGGCACGACGCCGTACTACGGCAGCTATGCGTTCGTCGGACTCTCGGGGAAGACGAGCAAGATGTCCGGCTCCGCTGGCGGCGCGGCCGTGCCCTCCACCGCCCTCGATGTGCTGGAGCCGGCGCTGCTCCGCTGGCTCTACGCACGCCGTCATCCCTCGCAGTCGTTTGCCATCGACCTCGCGCCGCAGGCCGTCCAGCGGCTGTACGACGAGTGGGATCGATTTCTGGACACGGCTGCCCGAAATGATGCATCAGCCTCCGACGTCCATCTTCGCGACACGTGTCTGCACACCTCGGCGGGTGACGTGGCTAGCTCTCCCCTCCGGGTGCCCTTTCGACTCCTCTCATCCGCGGCGGACATCACTCAGGCGAATCGTGTCCAGATCGGCAGGATCGTCGAGCAGCATCTCGCAGACCGCGTATCACGCGCCGATGCACCCGCCATCCTGCCTCGGTTGGAGCCACGCCTCACCTGCGCCATCAACTGGGCCACGCGCCTGCTGCCCCCGGAGGAACGGACCGTCGTCCGCTCGGACTTCAACCAGCTGGAATGGCAACGGCTCGACCCCCGGACAAGGGAGGGAATCCGCTCCATGGTCGACCAGCTCGATGACTCCTGGAGCCTGGAGGGCTTGACCAACCTCGTCTACGGTGTGCCAAAGATGCTCCTCGGGCTTCCGCAGGACGCCCCTCCGACCCCGGAGCTGAAGAGAGCTCAGCGGACGTTCTTCTCGGTGCTCTACCGCCTGCTGTGCAGCGAGGACACGGGTCCGCGGCTCCCGACGCTCCTACTCTCGATCGGCCCGGAGAGAGCGCGTCGCCTGCTGGGCGGCGACGCCTCTCCCATGGCGCACGAGGGAGACAACCGTGCGAGCGCGGCGCGGTGAGCAGAAGGTCACCCTGGCGTGGCGAGACATGCCTGGCCTTCGCGCGCTCGCTGACGCCGCACGCTCCGGAATCCCCTTCTCCGACATCGACGTCCTGGGCTGCGTCACGGTCACGCCGGAGACGGGTGCTCTCGTCCTGACCCTGACCGCGATGGGGGCACGGGTTCGCTGGTGCAGCGACAACCGCTTCGCCTCCGACGACGACGTCGTCGCCTACCTGAACGCCGAGGGGATCCCTGTCTTCGCGCGCGCCAACATGTCGCTGACCGAGTACTACGCATCCATGGACAAGGCAATGCGGTTCCCCGGTCGCAAGGAGAGGCTCGTCCATCTCATCGATGACGGCGCCGATCTGACCTCATACCTGGCAGAGATCGAGCCCGCGTACTTCCACAGGGTCCGCGGTGTCACCGAGCAGACCACCTGTGGCCTCGCGCAGATTCGGCGCCTATACGCGAGACACCGCCTCCCTCTGCCGACGATCAACATCAACGACTGTTTCACGAAGAAGTACTTCGACAACTACTATGGGGTGCAACAGAGCTTGGTCCATGGCCTCGCCGCGGCCACAGGCATGCAGCTCGCGGGCAAGGCGATCGCAGTCTTCGGGTACGGGCCCGTCGGACGTGGCGCCGCCTCGATCCTTCGCTCGATCGGAGCACGGGTCGTCGTTGTCGAGTGTGACCTCCTTCGGCTGGTCCAAGCCCACTTCGACGGGTTCGGAGCCGTTGATCCCTATGCGGCCGTGACCACCGCAGACCTCTGCATCACCGCAACAGGGTGCGTCGGGGTGATCTCCCCAGACCTCCTGGAAGCGGCAGCCGATGGCCTCATCCTGTGCAACATCGGCCACGGCACGTTGGAGTACGACGTGGAGTACCTCCGCCGGGTGGCCGCCCCACGAGAGGTCAACGACCGCCTCCAGGCCTTTCGCCTTCCTTCAGGCAAGACCGTCTACTCGCTGTGCGATGGTGCACTCGTCAATGTCATCGCCGGGCGCGGCAATCCGCCGGCCATCATGAGCCTGACGTTCACCCTGCAGATCCTCGGGCAATTGGAGTTCTTACGACATCCCGACGACTACCGTGAATGGCGTGTGCACGACCTCCCGCGCCGCGTCGAGGTCGAGTGCGCGGAGCTCAACTATCCGAGCTTGGCCCAACGACTCTACCGGCTGCGACCCGACCAACTGGAGTATCTCGACACCTATGGAACTGACCAGCCGCCGCCCGCGCATCTCGCTCGGCCACTTCCCGAACGCGGCTGACGAATTGGCCTGAGCTGAGCAGGGAGGTCCGCATCGACCTCTGGGTCAAGCATGAGTTCGGGGCAGACGCCTTCGGCAGCGGAAACAAGGTGCGAAAGCTGGAGTTCCTCCTGGCCGACGTCATCGACAGGGGATGTGACCGCGTCGTGCTCGACGGGACGACGCAGTCCAACTGTGCCATGGCGCTGTCCCACTATGGTCCCCCCCTGGGCCTGGCGGTCGACCTCGTCCTCTACGGATCTGACGTAGTGCAGGCCAACTACCTCGGTGTCCTTCGGTCGGGGGCCTCGGTGACGCTCCTCCGGCATTGGTCCGAGGCCGAGGTGTCGGCGGCCCGGGGGACGATCATGGAACGGGCTCTTCGCAGAGGTGAGCGACCTTTCGTCGTGCCTACCGGGGCGACCAGCGATGTGACCGTGTTCGCCGGGATCGAGCTTGCCCGGGAGATCGCCGAGCAAGAGAGGAGCCTCGGAGTCGAGTTCGAGTATGTCATCTGTCCGAGCGGCACCGGAGGTACCCATGCTGGGTTGGAGCTCGGGCGAAGGCTCGCGGACCGCTCTTGGAAGGTGATCGGCATCGCCGTCGCCAACGACTCCTCCTTCTTCGACTCCGTCCTCCATCATCTCAGCCGGTCGCCGGCAGTCGCCGCACTATTCCACGAGGCCGACCATGATCTCATGCTCAACACCTGCATGGACGCGCTCGGCGATGGGTATGGTTGCCCCCTGCCGGGGGCCACCGCGGAGATCGCTCGGCTGCGGCGCCGATTCGGCATGGTGCTGGACAGCGTCTACACACACAAGGGGTTCGTGGGCATGCAGGGCCTCGTTGGTTCTGGAGCGATTCCACCCGGGACCTCGGTGCTCTTCGTGCACACCGGTGGTGTCAACGAGCGATTCGCCGATCATGGATCAGGTCTCTGACGGCTTCCGCAGCTTCGTCCTCCATTCGACCGCATCCGGCCGGCTCATCAGGGATCGGGCGGAGACACCGGTGATCGAGTACCTGCGCACTGTGGCGGTGCCCGACCATGCCCTTGTCGGCAATGATGCCGCCAAGGCTCTGTCGATCGCACTGGAGGCAACGGTCGAGAGAGACTACGGCCGGGAGGTGGCAGCACGAGCGCTTGCCGAGTTGCGCGCACGGCCGGTCATCCAGATGGCAGATGGAGCGGACCTACTTCTGGACCTGGAGACGCTCATCAATCATCTCATGTTCCAGGCCGCATGCCGCGAGGCCAACCTCCGATACATGTGGACGCAGCAGTGCACGACAGTCCGCGCGATCACGTCACGCTCCGCTCTGCGCGGAGCTGCTCTCCTGGAGACGGACGCAGATGTCTTCTCCGTCTTCCGCGCGTCACGGCGCCGCCTCAGCCATGCGAACGTTGCCTGCATGGGAAGGACGGAGTTAGAGCTGCGTCCCCTGGGAGTGAAGACGGCACCATATGCCTCAGCTGAGTGCCCACCGCTGCTCATGCCCTTTCGAGACCGGGTGTTCGACCGTGCCGCGGAGGGGATCGCGGCAGCCAACCGATCCGTCTGGCCGCGGCTGCGGATGACGTCCCGGAGGGAGCTCATCCTCTTCGACGAGGACGTCTCGGCAGAGGTGGTGCGTCTGTAGCTGGAGGTCGATGCCGAGCCTCTGACCCAGCTCCTGCTGGACTTTCGCGTCCGCACCGCGCTCCTCAAAGCACGCTCCGAGGTCACCGCGAGTCGGCACAACTTCGTCCTGCGGGACACGACGGACTTCTTCTGGTGGCGTGACGGGGAGTGCCTTCGCCCGTGCAGGGTGGGCGGAGACCATGGGTCCGACCTGGTGACCTGGGAGGCGGGGGTGCGCAGAGTCATCCCCCTCAGGGCGACCTCTCTGATTCCTCTGCTGCGACGGCGCCGGCTGTATCCCGACCTGATGCTGGCCTACATCGCCCTCGTACTGCTGCCTGGGGTCGTCGCGGTGGGCGGAGCGAGTCAGCAGGAGTATCTGCCACTGATTCGCGAGATCCTGATCTCGGCGCATCGCATGTGCCCATTTCTCACGGCAGGAGACCGCGACCGCCTGCGATCTGTGGACTATTCCCGGATGATCGGACCCGCACTCGTGGAGCTGTCCGCGCCTCAGCGTCACACGCTCCTCATGCTGAGCGAGCGCACTCACCTGGACGAGTTCGAGGCTGATGCGTTCGGAGGACCTCTTCGAGAGTCTGCGGGCAGCCTCGGATACCTCCGCTACCTGCACCGTCTGTGGGCGCACCGTCGTGGCCACTGAGACCGCGGGGTCATGGCAGCTGGGACCACCAGCGGCTCATTCGCTGGCGCGCCCACTGCGTCGTACGTCCTGACGCCGAGTCCCCTGCCAGCGCCGTCGCCGAGGCGATCCGCACGCTGGAGAAGGGGTTGTCCTGCCTGGCCCCGTCCCGGGTCTACGACCGATCGAGGGCCCTGATCGAGCTGGCCGAGGCGCACGTGACCCACCGCGATGTCGACCAGGCGTGCGCGGTGCTCCACGACTCCCTGACGCTGACAGGCGACGTCGGGCTCGTGAGCCACCAACGACGGGTTCGGCGTATCCGCCAGCGGCTCGCGCCGTGGCATGACAGCTCCGCCGTCAGGCTGCTGGACGAGCGGCTCATGCTCCACCCCTGACGTCAGGAGGATGGGTCGGTCGACATGAAGAACTACTCGCTCCGCATCCGCCCGCAGTACCTCGAGGGGGTGCTGAACGGCCGGAAGTCCATCGAGGTCCGCGTGGCCTACCCGCACCTTGCACGGATCTCCTCCGACGACACCGTCACGTTCAACGACCGGCACGCGTATCAGGTGGTGAAGGTCAACCGGTACCCCAGCTTCGATGCTCTGCTCGAGGGCGAGGATCGGGCCAGCATCGCCCCCGAGATCTCGGAGCCGGAGGCGCTGCTGCGCGTGC
>JACXTT010011752.1_pt1 | contig 11684 bp, 8 predicted proteins | sample 9270951 | NCBI WGS metagenome assembly JACXTT01 (sample SAMN15532306, study PRJNA645909) | rock metagenome | isolation source: weathered quartz diorite | place: Puerto Rico | collected 2017-06-21 | reverse complement strand
GGGGTGGGCGACCGTCGTGCTCGCCGGCGTGGCGACCGGCGCGGTCCGTATGCGGGCCGTCACCTCCCCCGCGTTGGCCCCCGACGACGTCGCTCGCCTGGCGCTCCCGCTCGCGACGAACCTCCGCGGCCGCATCGTCGCTCCACCCGAGCGCCGCGGCCGGCGCATCGCACTCCTCGTCGCCGCGGAATCGGTCGGTGGCGGTCGCCGGCGCCGCTCGGTCTCCGGCCTCGTCCATCTGACGATTCGCGATCCGGCGCGTCGCTGGCGTTACGGCGAGCGGCTGACGACGAGGACGACGCTCCGCCGGCCGCGCAATTTCGAGAACCCGGGACACTTCGACTGGGTCGGGGCACTCGCCCGCCACGGCGTGCGGGTGACGGCTTCGGTGTGGGACGGCAAGGAGGTGCGGCACCGGGGCGGCCAGGCGATCGGACTGCGAGCGTGCCTCGAGCGATGGCGCGTGCGGATCGGACGGGGGATCGACCGGGCGGTGCCGCCACCGGGAGGCGCGGTGCTCCAGGCCCTCGTCGTCGGTAACGAGGACGCGATCGAGCCGGACCTCCGCGAGGCGTTCACGCGCGCCGGCGTCGTGCACGTGCTCTCGATCTCGGGGCTGCACGTGGGCCTGGTGGCGGCGATGGGGTTCGTGCTGGCGCGCTGGCTGCTCGGGCGAAGCGAACGCCTACTCCTCACGGTCGACGTGGCACGCGTGGCCGCGATCGTGAGCCTCGGCCCAGTCGTGCTCTACGCGGGGCTCGCCGGCCTCGGCGTCGCGACCTTGCGATCCGCGGTCATGGTCGCAGCGGCGGTCGGCGCGGCGCTGGTCGGTCGCCGGGCCGACGTGCTCCGCACGCTCGCCCTCGCGGCGCTCATGCTCGCGCTCGTGTGGCCAGGGTCGCCGCTCGAGATCGCGTTCCAGCTCTCGTTCGCTTCCGTCCTGGCGATCGTATGTGGCATGCGGCGGCTCGTTCCGGTGCCGGGACGGTCGTGGCACGCACGAGCGGGGCAGGCGCTCCTCGCCTCGCCCTGCGCGCTCGCCGGGACGGCCCCGCTCACCGCCTTTCATTTCCACCAGGTGTCGATCGCAGGTCTGGTGGCGAACCCCCTCACCATCCCGATCTTCGGCGCGGTCGTGGTCGTCCTCGGGCTCGTCGGGGCCGTGCTCCAGCCGCTCGCGCCGCGGGCGGCGGGCGTGATGTTTCACTTCGCGGGAGTGGTGCTCGACCCCGGCATCCACCTGGTGCGGACGCTCGCAGCGCCAGCCTGGGCGGCTCCTGAAGTGCCGATCCCGAGCCTCGTCGAGCTCGGTCTCGTCTACGGTCTCCTCGGCGGTCTCCTGCTGCTGCCGCGCCGGGCTGCCCGCGTCCTCGTGTCGGTTGCGTTCGTGGGACTCTGCGCGGACGCGGCGTGGTGGATCCGCGAGCGGTTCGGAAGCCAGGTACTCCGGGTCACGTTTCTCGACGTCGGGCAGGGCGATGCGGCGGTCGCCGAGCTCCCGGGCGGTCGGGTCCTGGTGGTCGACGCGGGCGGGTTTCCCGGCACCGACTTCGACACGGGCTCGGCCGTCGTCTCGCCGTACCTTCTCACGCGGAAAATCCGGCGTGTCGACGTGCTCGCCATGACGCACGCCCACCCCGATCACTCGGGCGGGCTGCCCTACCTACTGGCGCACCACGCGCCCCGCGAGTTCTGGTGGACGGGTATCCCGGGAGAAGGAGTCGAGTGGGAGCGCCTCGAGAGCGCGCTCGCCCGGAGCGGGACGCGCGTTCGGGTGCTCACCGCCGGCATCGACCCTCCGCCCTTCGTCGACGTCGTGGAGGTGCTGCACCCGCCGGCGGACGCGGGCCGCATGTCCCTGAACGACTCGTCGCTGACGCTCCAGCTCCGCCACGGGCCCGGCGGCGTGCTGATGACCGGCGACATCGAGGCGCGGGCGGAAGAGCGCCTGGTGCGCGTGCCCGCCGCGCTCGGCGCGAGCGTGCTGAAGGTCCCGCATCACGGCAGCCGTACATCGAGCACGCCGTCGTTCGTGGACGCCGTCGATCCGCGCGTCGCCGTCATGTCGGTCGGCGCCGACAACCGCTACGGCCTGCCCTCGACCGCGGTCGAGGCGCGCTACCGGGCGCGCGGGATCTGTCTCCTCCGCACCGACCGCTGCGGCGCGATCACCGTCACGCTGGACGGCCCGCACCTCGCCGTGAGGACGGTCCGCGGCTGTCGCTGTCCGTCTACGCCGCCTTGGTGAGACCGTGGCGGAGCGCGTACATGACGAGGCCGACCCGGTCGCGCACGCCGAGCTTCTGGAAGATGTTGGTCAGGTGGGTCTTCACCGTGCGCTCGCTGATCGTGAGCGTGGCGCCGACCTCCTTGTTCTTGTACCCGGAGGCCACCAGGCGAACGATCTCGAGCTCCCGCTCCGTGAGCCCGTTCTCGTCGCGCCCGCCGCTCGCGCCGCTCTCTGGCCCGAGGTGGGAAAGTTCCTCGACCAGTGCGGTGGTCATGCGCGGATCGACCCAGACCTGACCCGCGCACACCGCGTGGATCGCCTGCATGAGCGTCTGGCGCGCGGAGTCCTTCAGGATGACGCCCTTCGCACCGAGCTTGAACGCCCGCACGTGCTCTTCCTTCTCGTCGCAGGCGGTGAGGACGAGAACCTGGGTCCGCGGGCTGATGCGGAGCACGGCGGGAACGGCGTCGAGGCCGCTGCCCTGCGGCATGCGGATGTCGAGCAGGAGGACGTCGGGGCGCGTCTGCCAGACGAGCTCGACGATGTCCTCGGCGCTCTCCGCGTCAGCGACCACCTCGATGTCCTCTTCCATCTCGAGGATCGTACGGAGACCCTCGCGGAACAGGGTGTGGTCGTCGACGATGACGACGCGGACCTTGGGGCGAACCGAGCTCATGCGTGCATCCTCCGATCGGCACCGTAGCGGCCGCGTCCCGCGGCCGGAATCGTGACCCGAATTTCTGCGCCACGCCCTGGTCTCGTCCACACACGCAGCGAGCCGCCAAGCGCTGCCGTGCGCTCGCGGATCGACCACGGAGTGGCCTGGGGCGCGAGGAACCCATCCTCGTCGATGCGGGCGTGACCGTTGGTGAACCCCGAGCCGTTGTCGTGGACCACGAGCGAGAGGTTCGACGAGCGGCAGGAGATCTTGATGACGGCCTGCGAGGCGCCCCCGTGGCGCACGGCGTTGCGGAGCGCCTCGCGAACGATCTGCGTCAGGTCGTGGGCGGTGGCGGGCGTCAGCTCGGGATCGGTCGGTGGCCGGACGATGCGCACCCCGAGGCGCTCACGGACCGAGAACTCGGCAGCCAGGCGGTCGAGCGACGCCCAGAGGCTCTCCTCCTGGCGGCGCGGCTCGCGTAGCACGTTGAGGTAGTGCCGGACCTCGCGGTAGCCGCGGTCGACGGCCTGGTGCAGCTCCTCCAGCTCGCGCAACACGCGCGTGGGATCGCGCTGGAGGAGGAGCTTGCACGCCTCGACGCGGAGGTCGATGCCGGCGAGCGACTGGATGAAGCCGTCGTGGAGGTCACGGGCGATCCGCCCGCGCTCGTCGGCGACCGCGAACTCCTCCGCCTTCTCCTGGAGTCGAACGTTCTCGAAACCCGTTGCCGCCTGACCGACCAGAAGGAGGAGGAACTCGAGATCATCGCGCGTGAACTTGCGGCGCGTCTCGCGGATGACGACCGCGTGTCCGCGCAGCTCCCGCTGGATCAGCACCGGCGCGACGATGAGCGCCTCGACGACGCGCGGCTCGGGGATGGCGAGGCCGGGCACCAGGGCCTTGCGCTGAATTCCGCCGGTGAGGACGTCGTAGCAGAGGGCCGTCCCGCTCCCGGGTCGGAGATCGTTCACCAGCATCCCCTCGGTGTCGGTGGCGAAGGGGAGCGGGAACGGGTCGACCTCCGTTATCCGCAGCCCGAGATGCAGCCGGCCACCGCGGCGCGCCAGGTCCCAGGTGAAGAAGCGCCCGCTCTCCGGATCGCGGAGCACGAGAAGACCCCGCTCCGCGCCGAAGTGGTCCAGTGCCCGGCGCATGATCCGGCTGAGCGCCCGGCCCGGAGGACGCCCGCGCCGGAAGGCCGCCGGGAGATCGAGCATGAAGCCGAGCTTTCGCTTCGAGCGCCGCTCGTGCTCGCCGAGGTAGCCGATCAGGTAGGCGAGCGTCAGGAGGTAGACGGGGCGGAAGAGATGTACCCGGCGGAAGCCGATGTCGCTGCCGAGCACGTGGCTCGCGGCCAGGAAGACGGTTGGGTAGAGGAGCGCGAGGACGACCGTGACCAGCATCGTGGCGCGGAATCCCCAGCGCACGCTGACGCTGGAGATGACGAAGACGTGCAGCAGGAAGAAGGGGCTCGTTCCGCCCTCGGTGAAGAGGCTGATCAGGCTGATCCAGGCGACGTCGAACGCCATCGAGTACCAGCCGACCCACTCCTGGCGCAGGTACTCGCCGCGAACGAGCAGGAAGAGCACGAAGCTGTAGGCGACGTAGCCGTAGAGGACGACGTAGGCGAGGTCGGGGCGGAACGAGGGTTGCTTCGGATCGATGATCGCCACCCCGAGCGTCGCGAGCGCGAGCAGCACGCGGCAGAAGGCGATGATCTTCTCGGTGCGCGAGAAGGCCTCGAGCGGCGCGGTGCGGCGCGAGCCGCGGGGCGCAAACGACAGCGAGCGGGAAACTGACCGCATGGTGGAGCGCGGACCCCGCGCGGGGCCCCCGAGCGACGAGCAACCGATGTGCCACCTGGCGCCGCAGCCGTGCAGGGTTCGGGGGGCAGCCTCGCGAGCCGAATTCTCGCATCGACGCACGATGCGGAGATCCGGCAAGCTCTGACGCCCATGGGGGTGCGGGCCAGCGCCGCGCGCGTTGACTTTGGGAGTACCCGTCCCTATCGTGCGGCCATGCCCGAGACCTGTGGTCCGGCGGTCGTGCTCACCCCCCGTGCCGTGGAGAAAGTGAAGGAGCTCCAGGCGCGCGAGGGGCGGCCGGCCTCATGGGCGCTCCGCGTGGCGGTGGTCGGGGGCGGATGCTCGGGCTTCAGCTATCAGCTCGACTTCGACGAGCAGAGCCGGGAGGACGACGAGGTCCTCGACTTCGATGGCGTCCGTGTTCTGGTCGATCCGACGAGCGCCGAGCACCTCGCGGGGACGGAGATCGATTTCGTGGCGAGCCTCCACGGCGGAGGCTTCAAGTTCGCGAACCCGAAGGCCACCCATACCTGTGGCTGCGGGTCGTCGTTCTCGACCTGAGCGCGATTTCGATTTCGTCCGGGAGGGGCGCCGTCTACGAGCACGTCGCCTTCGACCTCGACGGTACCCTGGTCGACTCGCGTGCCGACCTCGCCGCCGCCGTCAACCATGTTCTCGCCGCGCTCGGTCTGGCGCGGATCGACGTCGCCACCGTGTCGCGCTACGTCGGGGAAGGCGCACGCGTCCTCGTCGAGCGTGCGCTCGGCCCGGAGCGACAGGAGCTCGTTCCGCGTGGGCTGGCGCTCTTCATGGACCACTACGGCGCGCACCTGCTCGACGCGACGCGACCCTACGCCGGCATCCCCGAGGCGCTCGACGCGCTCGTAGCGCGCGGGGTCGCGCTCTCGGTGCTCACCAACAAGCCGGTGGCAATGAGCCGCGCGATTCTCGACGGGCTCGCGCTCGGCGGCCGGTTCGTCGCGGTCGTGGGTGGCGACTCGCTCGTCGCACGCAAGCCGGACCCGGCCGGACTGGAGTACCTGAGGACGCTCACGCGAACGCCGCGCGAGCGCATGCTCCTGGTCGGCGACTCCGCCATCGACGCGCTGACGGCCCGCGCGGGCGACGTCGCCTTCTGCGGCGCCGCCTGGGGCCTCGCCCCCGATACGCTGCGGGCCGCGAAGCCTGAGCGCCTCATCGAGCACCCCGCCGAGCTCGTCGAGGTGGTGTTCGGAGAGACGCGGTAGAGACGATCACCGGGGCTCGGCGAGCACCTCCGTGTAGAGGAGGCGGTAGAGTCCGGCAGCGCGCGACCACGAGAAGTCCTGCGCCATTCCGTTCGCGACGAGCCGCTTCCACGCGGCAGGCGCTCGGCGTACTGCGAGTGCGCGGTCGATGGCGGCAGCGAGCGCCTCGGCGCTGTAGGACGCGAACTTGAAACCGGTTCCCATCCCCGTCGCCGGGTCGAACTCGGCCACGCTGTCGTCGAGACCGCCGGTCGCGTGGACGACCGGCACGGTGCCGTAGCGCAGGCTGTAGAGCTGGTTCAAGCCGCACGGCTCGAAGCGCGATGGCATCAGAAAGACGTCGGCGCCCGCCTCGATCCGGTGCGCGAGGGCCTCGGCAAAGCCGATGCGGACCGCGATGCGATTCGGGTGGCGCGCCGCGAGCTCGCGGAGCGACCGTTCGTAGCGTTCCTCGCCGGTCCCGAGGACCGCGAGTTGGACATCCGAGCGCTCGAGAACGCCCGGAAGCGCGCCGAGAAGGACGTCTATCCCCTTCTGCTCCGCGAGCCGCGAAACGACCGCCAGGAGGGGCGGGCCAGGGTCGACCCCGAGCGCGAGCTCGGCCTGCAGAGCCGCCTTGCAGCGCCCCTTCCCGCCGAGGTCGGTCGCATCGTAGTGGACGGGAAGGTGGGCGTCGGTGGCCGGATTCCACTCGCGCACGTCGATCCCGTTCATGATGCCGCGCAGGCGGTTCCGGCGCGTCCGCAGGACGCCGTCGAGGCCTTCCCCGCGCTCCGGCGTCTCGATCTCGCGCGCGTAGCGCGGACTCACGGTCGTGAGCGCGTCGGCGAATAGGATGCCGGCCTTCAGGTAGTTGATCTGACCATAGAACTCGAGGAAGTCCGGCACGAAGTAACGCGGATCGAGGTTCAAGAGGTCCCAGTTCCTGGCGGGAAAGCGTCCCTGGTAGGCGAGGTTGTGCATGGTGAGCACGGTTCGGAGGCCGGCGAGCTCTGGATAGAGGTCGTCGAGGCGGAGAAAGGCCGGGGCGAGCGCCGCCTGCCACTCGTGCACGTGGAGGATGTCCGGGGGCGACGGCTCGGCACGCAGCCACTCGAGCACGGCGCGGGAGAAGAACGCGAAACGCTCGGCGTTGTCGCCATAATCCGTGCCACCCTCGCCGTAGAGGCCGGGACGGTCGAAGAACCGGTCGGCGCGGACGAGAACGGTCGGCACGGCGGCGTCCCTCACGCGGACCAGCTCCGCTGGTTCGATGCGGCTCGCGACCGGGACGTGGAGCCGGGCGATCGGCGCCGTCGCGCCTGCGGCACGCAGCGCCGTCCGGTAGCCCGGAAGGCAGACGGTGACCTCGACGTCGTCGCGGAGGAGCGCCGCGGGCAGTGCCGCGAGGACGTCCGCCAGCCCTCCCGTCTTGGCGTATGGGTGGACCTCGGGCGTGAGCATCACGACCCGCATCAGCGGGTCGCGGTCTCGCGCAGCGTTCGAGCGGCATCCTCCGGGGGGACCCCGTTGATGTGAAAACCGTTCCCCAGCTCGAAGCCGGCGAGCTCGACGAGCTTCGGGAGGATCTCGAAATGCCAGTGATACGACGGGGACTCGCCGGAGCCGAACGGAGCGCTGTGCAGGACGAGGTTGTAAGGCGGATCGTCGAGTGCCCGGCGCAGCGTGCCGAGCACGGCGACGAGGCCGGCGGCGACGTCGCCGAGATCGGCGTCCTCGATCCGCTCGAAGGCCGCCGCGTGACGCCGCGGCACCAGCCACGTCTCGAAGGGGAAACGCGAGGCGAAGGGCGCGAAGGCGATCGTTCCCTCGTTCTCCGCGACCACCCGAAGGCCGTCCTCGGCTTCCTGCCGGACGATGTCGCAGAAGAGACAGCGTTCCCGGTAGGCGTGGTACGTCTGTGCGCCGCGCAGCTCGTCGGCCACTGCGATCGGTGCGACCGGAGTCGCGATCAGCTGAGAATGCGGGTGAGCGAGGGTCGCACCGACCTCGGCGCCGTGGTTCTTGAAGATGAGCGCGGAGCGGAAGCGATCGTCCTGCTGAAGGTCGAGGATGCGCGCGCGATAGGCCTCCAGCACCTCCTTCACCGCAGCCGTCGGCAGCTCCCCGAGGCTTCGAGCGTGGTCGGGCGACTCGATGATCACCTCGTGCGCGCCGACCCCGTTCATCAGGTCGTACACGCCCTGGCCTCGCAACTCGAGTTCGCCCTCGATGCGCAGCGCCGGGAACTTGCTCGGCACGACACGGACGCGCCAGCCGGGTCCATCCGCGACCGCCTCGGGTCCGTCGCGGTAGGCGAGCACCTCGGGCGGCGTCTCCGTCTCGTGGCCGGGGCAGAGCGGACACGTGCCTTCGCGGGGTGATCGCTCGCGCCGCAGGAAGTCGCTCGGCCGGCGGACGCGCTCCGTCGCGACGATCACCCAGCGCCCGACGATCGGGTCCTTGCGGAGCTCGGGCACCGGCGATCAGTGGCCGGGGTCTTCGAGGCGCGTCACGCGGTGGCGGCGCGAGGCTCGCGGGCGAGGTCGCGTTCCACCACCGCCGGCTCGAGGGCGTGCGCGAGCACCTCGTCGACGGTGTCGACGAAGACGAAGCGGAGCGCCTCGCGCACCGCGGGCGGAACATCCTCGAGGTCCTTCTCGTTGCGTCGGGGAAGGATCACCGTCTCCACCCCCGCACGCTTTGCCGCCAGGACCTTCTCCTTGATGCCGCCGACCGGCTCGACCTTGCCCCGGAGCGTGATCTCGCCCGTCATGGCGACGTTCGCACGCACGTGCCGGCCGGTGAGGAGCGAGGCGAGCGAGGTGGCCATCGTCACCCCCGCGGACGGGCCGTCCTTCGGGATGGCGCCGTGCGGGACGTGGATGTGGATGTCGGCGTTCTCGAAGAAGTCCGGGGGGATGCCGAGCCGCTCGGCGCGCGAGCGGACCCAGCTGAGTGCCGCCTGGGCGGACTCCTTCATCACCTCGCCCAGGTGGCCGGTCAGAATGAGCCCCTTCTTGCCCGCCATGCGCGTCGACTCGATGAACAGGATGTCGCCTCCGTTCGGCGTCCAGGCGAGGCCGATGGCGACCCCGGGCTCCTCGGTGCGCTCGGCGAGCTCGGAGAAGAACCGCTCGGGACCGAGGTACTCCCGGACTTTCGCCGCCGTGCACACCACCGGTTCGGTCCGGCCCTCGGTGATCGCACGCGCGACCTTGCGGCAGACGCTGCCGATCTCGCGCTCGAGATTTCGCAGGCCGGCCTCCCGCGTGTAGGAGCGGACGATGTGGATGAGGGCCTCGTCCTCGAAGGCGAGGTTCTCGTCCTTGAGGCCGTGCTCGCGCAGCTGCTTGGGGATCAGGTGACGCCGCGCGATCTGCAGCTTCTCCTCCTCGGTGTAACCGGCGAGCTCGATCACCTCCATGCGATCGCGCAGCGCCGGCGGGATCGGATCGAGCACGTTCGCGGTGGTGACGAACATGACGCGCGAGAGGTCGAACGGGACGTCGAGGTAGTGGTCCTGGAAGGTGTTGTTCTGCTCCGGATCCAGTACCTCGAGGAGCGCCGAGGCGGGATCGCCGCGGAAGTCCATGCCGAGCTTGTCGATCTCGTCCAGCATGAAGAGCGGGTTGTTCGAGCCGGCGTTCTTGATGTTCTGGATGACGCGGCCGGGCAGGGCGCCGATGTAGGTGCGGCGATGGCCACGGATCTCCGCCTCGTCGCGGATGCCGCCGAGCGAGAGACGGATGAACTTCCGTCCCATGGCGCGGGCGATCGATCTTCCGAGCGACGTCTTGCCGACGCCGGGCGGCCCGACGAAGCAGAGGATCGGGCTCTTCGGGTCCTTCCGCAGCTGGCGCACGGCGAGGTATTCGAGGATCCGGTCCTTGATCTTCTCGAGGTCGAAGTGGTCCTCGTCGAGGACGCTGCGGGCGTGGTGGAGGTCGAGGTTGTCCTCGGTCGAGACCGCCCACGGCAGCGACACCAGCCACTCGAGATAGGTGCGCACGACGGTGTGCTCGGCCGACTCCGGCGGGATCATGCGCAGCCGGTCGAGCTCGTGCTCCGCCGCCTTCAGCGCGTCGGGCGGCATCTTCGCCTCCTCGACACGCTTGCGAAGATCCTCGATCTCGGCGGTCTTCCCATCCCCCTCGCCGAGCTCCTTCTGGATCGCCTTCAACTGTTGCCGGAGGTAGAACTCCTTCTGGTTCTTGTTGAGCTCGGACTGGACCTGGGACTGGATCTTGTGACCCAGCTCGAGCAGCTCGATCTCCCGGTTGAGAATGCCGGAGAGCTTCTCGAGGCGGCCGCGCACGTCGAGCGTGGAGAGGAGATCCTGCTTCTCCTCGAGCGAGATGTTGAGGTTCGAGGCGATCAGATCGGTCACCTTCCCCGGATCCTTGATGTTCATGACCACCACCTGCAGCTCGTCGGGCAGGTAGGGGATCATCGACACGAACTTCGCGAACTGGTTCACCATGTGCGCCTGGACCGCGTCGAGATCCTTCGACGGCGTCAGGTTGTCCTGGAGGTGACGGACCGTGGCGCGAAAGTACGGCTCGCGCTGGGTGTAGTCGGTGATCTCGATCCGCTTGAGACCCTGCACCAGGATGCGCACGCTCTGATCGGGGTACTTGAGCATCTTCAGGATGCGACCCGCGGTCCCACGACTGTAGAGCCCCGGCGGCTGCGGCGACTCCTCCTCGGGGTTCTTCTGCGCTGCCAGGCCGAGCATGCGATCGCCGGCGAGGCAGTCCTCGACGAGCTTCAGCGACGCGCCGCGCGAGATGAGGAGCGGCACGATCGCGGAGGGGAAGATGACCACCCCCCGCAGCGGAAGAATGGGCAGGTTGGCGGGCACCGCGACGCCACTGATGTCCTCGTCGAAGCCGTAGAATCGCTGTCCCGCCTCGGCGCCGGACGGCTCGCGCGTCGGATCGTCCTCGGCCATGCGGTGCCCTCCACGTCCCGACCGCCGGACACGGTCGTCGGTATTCGAGCGAACGATGGGCATGGAAGCGCTCACGGGGCGCTGTCGCGAACCTAACGCAGGGGTTTCACACGCACAAGGGCGGTCGCCGCGGGTTGCGCGCTCGACAGTCGCCCGCCGAGCCGCTAGCATCCCAGCGCCCGTGAAGCCGGAGAAGACGTTCCGCCTCGAGGAAGCGGACGCCATCCTGCCGCGCCTCCAGATTCTCGTCGAGCGCCTGCAGCGTGGTGCGCTCCGGCTGCACGACGAGATGAGCGAGCTCGCGCGCGAGAGCGAGGTGGAAGTCGCGGATCTGGCGCCGGAGGAGCTCGTCCGCCGGCGTCCCACGGCCCGCGCGCTGGTCGAGGAGCTCGACGGGATCGTGCACGAGATCGAGGAGAGCGGCGCGCATCTGAAGGACGTGCAGCTCGGCCTCGTGGATTTTCCCTCCGAGCGGGACGGGGAGATCGTGTACCTCTGCTGGCAGTTCGGGGAACCGGAGGTCGGGTTCTGGCACCGCCTCGACGACGGGTTCGCCGGGCGCCAGCCGCTGCCGGGTCGCGGTCGGCCGCCCTTTCTGCAGTGAGGCGGCCGTGCTGGGATTCGTCCGCTTCCTGTATCTGCTCGCGCTCGGGCTCTGGGTGGGCGCGATCGTCTTCTTCTCGTTCGTCGTCGCTCCCGCGGTCTTCGGCGTGCTCGGGCCCGGGCGCGCGGGACCGGTCGTGGGAGCGATCTTCCCCCGCTACTACGCGCTCGGCGGGGCGGCGGCGGCGATCGCGCTCGCCTGCGC
>JACXTT010011751.1_pt1 | contig 11684 bp, 6 predicted proteins | sample 9270951 | NCBI WGS metagenome assembly JACXTT01 (sample SAMN15532306, study PRJNA645909) | rock metagenome | isolation source: weathered quartz diorite | place: Puerto Rico | collected 2017-06-21 | reverse complement strand
ACCGCGCACAGCCAAACAATTATCAGCGGCCATGGCCGTACGGTATAGTAACTGGTTTGTTTCAGATACAGGTTATTCTGCGCTGAAATTAAGCTATTTTAGTTTTTTTGAATATTCCCATTAGCTGCTGGCAGTCGCCGCAGCAGCTCGTCTATCTGCTGTTGCTGGCGTGCTATCTTTTCGTTGAGCGTTTCAATGGTCTTTTGCTGCTCCTGCACCGCCTTTACCAGGGGCACTACAAAAGATTCATAGCTGAGGCTGTAATGATCCTGCTCCGTCTTCGGCCGGTTGATGCCGCTGAAATCATAACCGCTTACCTGGGCCGCTTTTTCCACTTCCTGGGCGATGAAGCCGGTGCGGCGCAGGGCCAGGGCTTCGTCATAAGAAGCCGCAGGGGGATGGTAAGATGCCTGGATGGCCTGGTCGAAACGCCTTACATCGAACTGGTAAGTTACGGGACGAAGGCGAAGAATGAAATCAAGCCCTTTTACATCTTCCCGTATGTTGAATTTGTACCGTCCGTCGGAAGGGGTGGTAAAGTTCACCTGCCCTTCAATGACGGTAACGGCGCTGTTGCCGATGCGCACTTTGTTGGAGGCGTTCACCACCGCCTCCGCACCGATAGCGGTGGCATTGGTGAGCGTGCCGGACGACACATCGGCGCTGTTGCCGATGGCGGTAACGTCGCTGCCGGTGGTGAGCGTTGACAGGCAGGCATTGCCGACGCCCGTATTATTGATACCGGTGGTGGCATTCTGCATGGCATACGCGCCCATGACGGTATTGGCCGTGCCGGTGCTGATATTGTAGCCGGCATTAGTGCCTACCCCGGTATTGGGATAGCTGGCCGTGGTATTAACCAGCGCATTTGCCCCAACCGCCACGTGGTACGACCCCGTTTTGTTGTTAAGTAAGGCAAAATAGCCCAGGGCAACATTCTGACTACCGGTAGTATTGTAGATCATGGCTGCGTGGCCGGCGGCGGTATTTTGACTGCCGGTAGTATTCCAGTTGGCCGCCCATGAGCCAAAAGCGGCGTTTTGGTATCCTGTAGTAGTGGCATAAAGCGTCTTGCTTCCGACGGCGGTGTTGTAGCCGTTTCCGCCGTTCAGAGAGTAAAGCGCAGAGTCGCCTACTGCCACCAGGTTGTAACCGGTGCTATTGGCGGCAAGCGCATAAATACCGATGCCAACATTACTGAAGCCGGTTGTATTGCTAAATAAGGAACCTGCTCCCAGCGCCGTGTTGGTATTCCCCGTGGTATTCCAGTTCAACGCCTGTACGCCCACAGCCACGTTGCCGCTCCCGGAAGTATTGACATTGGCGGAATTCAGGCCCACGGCTGTATTGTTGATACCGGTGGTATTGGACTGCATGGCCTGGCCGCCCAGGGCGGTATTCTGGCTGCCCGTTGTAGTGGCGTTCAGCGCCTTTGTGCCTATAGCCGTATTGAATGCGCCAGTGCTGATGTTCTTTCCTGCTCCATACCCGAACAGGCTGGTGGCGCTTACCGAATCCAGCTTACCGGCGAACTGACCGTTGATGCGGAACAACAAAGGATTGTTGTCTGTAGTGCCTATGAAGCTGGTGGCCGGGTTTGTGCCGGTATTGCCGGTGAGGTTCCAGTTGGTCCCGAAGCCCGAAGGGCCGAAGCTACCGTTGCCCCGCAGCATCTGTGTGCTGTCGCCGGTGAACTTCAGGCTGTACACCGTACCCAGGGCATTGTGCCGCACGAGTCCGCTGTCAGTCCCATTGGCCAGGGTGTCTACCCGCAAGCCGCCGGCAACATGCAGCTTTTGCTGCGGCGTGGCGGTGCCGATGCCAACGTTCTGGGCCAGCGCACCGCCGGCCATTGCAGCGAGCAGGATAACGGTCAGGCATAGTATCTTTTTCATATTCGACATAGTTGGTATTTAGTGCTGCGTCTTAAGGGCTTCCACTTCGTTTATCAGCGCGTCGATCTTTTTGTCCTGTGCCTCTATCTTTTTGTTTTGCGCTTCAAACTGCTGTTGCTGGCGCGCTATCTTTTCGTTGAGCGTTTCAATGGTCTTTTGCTGCTCCTGCACCGCCTTTACCAGGGGCACTACAAAGGATTCATAACTGAGACTGTAATGGTCTTGTTCCGTCTTCGGCCGGTTGATGCCGCTGAAATCATAACCGGTTTCCTGTGCCGCTTTTTCCACTTCCTGGGCGATGAAGCCGGTGCGGCGCAGGGCCATCGCTTCGTCGTAGAAGGTGGAGGGCTGATGGTAAGATGCCTGGATCACCTGGTCGAATCGCTTTACATCAAACTGGTAGGTAACAGGGCGGAGCCTGAGAATAAAGTCAAGCCCTTTTACATCTTCGCGGATGTTGAACTTATACCGTCCATCGGAAGGCGTGGTGAAGTTCACCTGCCCTTCGATGACTGTTACGGCGCTGCTGCCGATGCGCACCTTGTTGGAGGCATTCACAACGGCATCTGCGCCAATGGCGGTGGCATTGCTCAGGTTGCCGGCACCTATATCGGCATTGTTGCCGATGACGGTATTGCTGTTCCCACTGGTGAGGGTGCCCAGCGTATTGTTTCCGACGGCTGTATTATTGGTACCGACGGTTGCGTTTTGCATAGCAGATGAGCCGATGGCCGTATTGGCATATCCGTTGGTGATACTGTAGGCCGCAGCATAGCCTACGGCTGTGTTGGGATAGCCGGCCGTGGTATTGTACAACGCCGCGGTGCCGATCGCCACATGCTGGGACCCCGTGGCATTGGAAACTAAGGCAGATTCACCCATGGCCACATTGCTGTTGCCTGTCGTATTACTGCCCAACGCAAGTGCTCCGATAGCGCTGTTGTTGTACCCGGTCGTGTTGGATGCAAGCGCCTGGTACCCCGTGGCGCTATTGCCATATCCTGTAGTGGTGGCATAGAGCGTTTTACTTCCGATGGCCGTATTCTCGCCAAATGGGCCATTCTGATAATAAAGGGCAGAGTCACCTATCGCCACCGCATTGCTGCCGGCGCTATTGGAATGCAGGGCGTGAATGCCTATCGCTACATTGCTGTAGCCGGTGTTATTGAGTACGAGTGCGTTGGTGCCTACCGCCACATTGTTGTTGCCGGTAGTATTATTCGTGAGTGCATAAGTGCCCAGCGCCAGGTTGGCCGCCCCGGTGGTGTTGGTCCATAAAGTAAAGTCGCCATTCGCCGTATTGAAACTACCGGTCGTGTTGGCGTTGAGGGCCTGGTAGCCGGTGGCCGTATTGTAATACCCGTTGGTATTGGCAAACAGCGCTTTGCTTCCGAGCGCCGTATTTCCACCGAAACCACCGTTCTGCCAGTAGAGGGCGGAATCGCCCACCGCCACCATATTGCTGCCGTTGGCATTGAACGTCATCGCATGAATGCCTATCGCTACATTGCTGTAGCCGGTACTGTTGAGCACGAGTGCGTTTCCCCCCGCCGCTACATTTCCGGTACCGGTAGAATTGTACCTGAGTGTGTAAGCGCCCAGCGCTACGTTTGCCTGCCCGGTGGTATTGGACCATAAGGCAAAGTGTCCATCCGCCGTGTTGAGACCGCCGGTAGTGTTGCTGGTAAGGGCCTGGTATCCGCTGGCCGTATTGTAAGACCCGGTGGTAGTGGCATACAGCGTTTTGCTGCCAAGGGCGGTGTTTCCCCCGCTGGTGCCAGTATATGAGAACAGGGAGGAATCGCCCACCGCTACCAGGTTGCTGGCGGTGGTATTGGCGGAAAGCGCATTGATACCCACGGCCACATTGCCGTAGCCGGTGGTGTTGGAAAGCAGCGCACGCCCCCCCGCAGCCGTATTATTATTTCCTGTCGTATTAGCAAGCAAAGCAGCCTGACCTAACGCGGCGTTTTCATTCCCTGTCGTATTCCCTAACAGTGCCGCGCTGCCAAGCGCAACATTTTGAATCCCGGAAGTATTGGCATTTAAGGCTGCCGTGCCGACAGCCGCATTGTCGAAGCCGGTCGTGTTCACCAGCATCGCTCCATAGCCAAAGGCCGCATTCTGATTTCCCGTTGTGTTGGAAAACAATGCGCCGGACCCGCTGGCTGTGTTAGAACTTCCCGTAGTGTTGGAATACAATGCGTTGGTTCCGCTGGCTGTGTTATAATTTCCCGTTGTGTTTGCATGGAGAGCCGATGCTCCAAAGGCCGTATTTTGGAGAGCGGTGGTAATATTCTTACCCGCACCATATCCGAAAAGTGTGGTGCTGCTTACCGAATCCAGCTTACCTGCCCACTGGTTGTTGATGCGAAACAGCAGAGGGTTGTTGTCCGTAGTGCCTATGAAGCTGGTGGCCGGGGTTGTCCCGGCATTGCCGGTGAGGCTCCAGTTGGTCCCGAACCCGGATGGGCCGAAGGTACCGTTGCCCCGCAGCATCTGGGTGCTATCGCCGGTGAACTTCAGGCTGTATACCGTGCCCAGGGCATTGTGCCGCACCAGCCCGCTGTCCGTACCATTGGCCAGGGTATCCACCCGCAGGCCGCCGGCAACATGCAGCTTTTGCTGGGGCGTGGTGGTACCGATGCCAACGTTCTGGGCCAGCGCACCGCCGGTCATCATGGTCAGCATGATAACGGGTAAGTATAGTTTATTTTGCATGTCGAACGATTTACAATTTATTTATGCCGGGTTTTGAGGGCCTTCACTTCGTTGATCAGCGCCTCAATCTTTTTATTTTGTTCCTCCATCTCACTGTGCTGCGCTTCAATGATCTGCTGCTGCTCCTGCATGGCCTTCACCAGGGGCACTACAAAGGATTCATAACTGAGACTATAATGGTCCTGCTCCGTCTTCGGCCGGTTGATGCCGCTGAAATCATAACCGCTTTCAGTAGCTGCCTTTTCCACCTCCTGTGCAATGAAGCCGGCGCGGCGCAAGGCCACTGCTTCGTCGTAAGCGTTCGCAGATGGATGATAGGATGTTTGTATGACCTGGTTAAATCGCTTTACATCGAACTGGTAGGTCACAGGACGAAGGCGAAGAATAAAATCGAGCCCTTTTACATCTTCGCGGATATTGAACTTATACCTGCCATCGGAAGTGGTGGTAAAAGGCACCTGTCCTTCGATAACGGTTACGCTGCTGTTGCCGATGCACACCCTGTTGGAGGCGGCCACAACAGCGCCGGAACCGATGGCGGTGGCATTGGTAAGCCCAGATCCGTTTACGTCGGCGCCGCTGCCAATAGCGGTATTATTGCTGCCCGTTGTATTGGAGCGAAGCGTATTGAATCCGACAGCGGTATTGTAGTTGCCGGTCGTGTTTAAATAGAGGGTCAGGCTGCCGTACCCTGTATTATTGCCGCCGGAGGTATTCCCAAAGAGCGCATAATAACCGTTGGCCGTATTATTGGATCCCGTGCTATTTGCATAAAGCGAAACTGATCCCATCGCTGTATTTTTAATACCGGTCGTATTAGCGTTCAGGGAAAGCGTCCCGGCCGCAGTATTGTCACTGCCGAAAGTGTTATTGTAAAGGGAAGAAAAACCAACAGCCGTATTTTCAAAGCCAAAGGAATTGGTAAACAAAGCCTTGGAGCCAACAGCCGTATTGTCCAACGTTCCGCTTGCCTCGCTGTACAAAGCAGAATCGCCGATCGCCACGATATTGCTGCCATCCGAATTGTTATACAAAGCCCTGGCGCCTACCGCCACATTGCTGTATCCGGTGGTGGCGTTTGCCCCTGCCTGGGGGCCGAAAAAGATATTGCCATTGACCGCGTCCAATTTGCCCGATAAAACATTATTCGTCTTGAAAAGGAGGGGCTGGTTATCGGTCGTGCCAATGAAATTGCTGGCGGCGGTAGTGCGGGCATTGCCCTTGAGGTTCCATCCCGCGCCGTTGCCAAAGGAGCCGTTGCCCCGCAGCATCTGCGTGCTGTCGCCGGTAAACTTTAAGGTATAGACCGTGCCAAGGGTATTGTGCCGCAGCAGGCCGCTGTCTGTACCATTGGCCAGGGTGTCGACGCGCAGTCCCCCGGCAACATGCAACTTTTGCAGCGGCGTAGTGGTGCCAATGCCCACATTCTGGGCATGTACGTTCTCATGAAGCTGGAGGAGGAAGAGGGCTCCAACTAAGGGTAAAAGCTTATTCATGCGGGCAAAATTGGGCATTTCGGCGGTGCAGGAGGGGGTGTAATTATCCCAGGGGGTAAAAAACGGGACAATACGCGCCAATGGATGAACATTTAGCGGGGGACCGGGAAGGAGGCTGACGTCCCCCCTTTATGTAGAATATCCTTCCAGGGCCGCAGGTTGCTCAACGGATCACCCCTGCTGATAACCGGCCCCTTGCGCAGGAGGGGGACAGAATATATTTGCGTCAAAATCTGGACCTCGGACATGAAAAAAATTTACCTGTTTCTTCTTTTACCGCTGTGCGCCCGGTCGCAGGGAATCACCATTACCCCTGGCGCCAGCCTGGTGCTTACCGGAACCGCCACCCTTACCCTCCAGGATGGCGGGCTCAGCAACAACGGCAGCTTTACCGCCGGGAATGGCACGGTGTTTTTTAGTGGCAGCACGGCAACAGCCAATTCATCTATAGGTGGCAGCAGCAGTACCAGCTTCAATCACCTGACCATCGATAAAACATCGAATGATGTGCAGTTAAACAGCAATATTACAGTGAACGGCAACCTGACGATGCTGGCCGGCAACCTGCAACTGAATAATTATGCAGTTGACCTGGGCAGCGGCGCAGGAACCATTGTTGGGGAAAGCAACAGTGCCCGGATTGCCGGCCTGGCAGGAGGCACGGTCAATAAAACAGCGGTGCTGAATGCTCCCTCGGCCATCAATCCCGGTAATATCGGTGTGGAGATAACCAGCACGGCTAACCTGGGTTCCACGCTTATTAAACGGGGCCATGTACAGCAAACCAGCTCCAACGGCGGCCTGAGCATTGACCGGTATTTCGATATTACGCCCACCAATAACAGCGCACTCAACGCTACGCTTAAGTTTTATTATTTCGACAATGAGCTGGCGGGCCGGAACAAAACGGAGCTAACCCAATGGGAAAGCACCAACGGAGGGGTTAGCTGGACCTACCTGGGGCAGAACCAGCTCGACAACACGAATGACTGGGTGCTGAAGAACTCTATTGCCGCGTTCAACAGGATGACCCTTGCCAGCAATATCACCAATTCGTTGCCCATCGGGTTGTTGTCGTTCACGGGGGTACTGGTAAATGGCGAAACTCATTTGAACTGGGCTACCGCCCATGAACAGGACAATGATCATTTTGACCTGGAGCGGTCGCCCGGGAACACGGACTTTGCCACGCTTGCCGGCATCAGGAGCTATGGGAACAGCGATACTACCCAGGCGTACCAATATACCGACCCTCACCCGTTTGACGGATATACCTTTTACCGGTTGAAACAGGTGGATAAAAACGGCAGCTTCAGCTACTCTCCTGTTGTATCTGTCTGGAGCAATACGGCCTTTTCGTACACTGTTTTCCCCAACCCCGCAACGGATAAATTTGTATTGCTTATTCATGCCTCCGCCGCGGCTGCAGGGCGTATGGAACTGCTGGACCTTTCCGGAAGGGTTGTATCGGCCAGGGACATCCGTCTTACACCGGGCGCCAATACCTTTACCTGGAATATTTCCGGCCTGCCGCAAGGGCTTTATTTCCTGCGCGCGGAACATATAGCCATTCCGGCAGTAAAAATTATTAAAGAGTAGTTTGCACAAACTTATTTGTTTCCTATCTTGAATTGTTAGCCGACGTCTTAACAAGGAAATGATGGTGGTAGTTACCCACCCGGATAGTATGAAACAAATAGTTGCATCGGCGCTGTTACTTATTTGCCCCGCCGGTTTATTGCTTGCCCAGGTTGATGAGCAATTAAAAGAAGATATCCGCAATACGGGGTATGTGCATAGCCCGCTAACGCTTGATTACAGTAAGTCGTTTGAATCATCCGGGCTTACCAAAAAAGTATTGGTGTCGGACATGCTTTGCGATATGGAAGATCTGAGCAAGTGGTCTCATAAAGGAATCGGCGGCATGCGGCTCAGCACCGACAGGAGTATTTCAGGACAACATAGCCTGAGGTTAGTGGCGCCTACTACCTATCCCCAATTCCTTGGCTGGGGTTTGGGATTCGGTACCTCCCTGGCAAGCTTTGATGCCGGTGGACAAAACTGGGAAAAGTATAACCGCATTCATTTTTACATTTATCCTCATTGCGAAGGCGCCCGCAGCATTTATCTTAATTTATATGTAGAGAATGACGGCAAAGTAAAAGTGCCCGATAAGTATGGCCGTGAGGGTTATCATGAAATTATTTTAATCAACGGGCAGTGGAATGAATGTTTTGTGGAAATGAGCGAACTGGCCCGTGATAAAGTAACCAAAATAGCCTTCGCCATAGAAGTTTTTGGGAAAGAACGCACCATGGGCGATTCGCTGAAATTTGATATTGATGCGGTGTCATTGCAAACCGTTGAGCATCCCGAAGTAGTCCGTGGCTGGATGCCCGCGGAAAACCGCATTATATATTCAACTACAGGCTACGGTACAGAAAGTGAAAAATCTGCCATAGTGCACGTTGATAGCCACAATGGAACATTTCAACTGGCTGATGCCGCTACCGGCAGTGCGGTATTTGAAGGCAACATCAGCTCAAAGCAAACAGCTATCGGCAGTTTTGAAACAATTGATTTCAGTGGTTTTAAAAAGGAAGGGCAATACGTTATCCGCGTTGGAGCTGTTACCAGCAGGCCCTTTTATATCAGCCGCAACATCTGGGACAATTCTGCCTGGCGTGTGCTGAACTTTATTTTTTGTGAACGTTGCGGCTACCCGGTTCCCGGTAAACACGGCGTTTGTCACAGTGATCTTACGGCAACTTTCAACGGCCGGGTTTTCCCTTTCAATGGCGGCTGGCATGATGCTGCGGATATGTCGCAACAGGTACTTCAATCCGGGGAGATAATTTATTCGTTGCTCGAAATGGCCAACAGGGCTAAAGAAAAAAATAATAATGAATTATTTCTAAGGCTGCAGGAAGAGGCAGAATGGGGTATTGATTGTATCCTTAAATCCCGGCTTGGTGAGGGTTATCGCGCTCAAACCTGGGGCACCAATTTATGGACGGATGGTTATATTGGCACCAAAGACGATTCTACCCAGCGGCGCAAGGTTCATGTTCACAACCGCGCATTCGAAAATTTTGTTTTTTCCGGCATCGAAGCCTATGCAGCTATGATAATTGAAAATGACAAGATGCTCCAAGAACATCTCCGCAAGGTGGCTGTAGAAGATTTTGCGTTTGCCCGGAAACGCTTTGATAGCCTGGGATTTAATGATTTGAGCAGTATTGGCGGCGGGGGCGATCATGCAGCAATGGCTTCCAACAGCCAGTATTCGGCTAATATTTCTTTTGCGGCAAGTTTGCTGTACAAATTAACGGGCGAGAGCTATTACGCCAATGAAGCTGCCAAAGCCATTCAATATACATTGCAATGCCAGCGAACAGAACCCATTCATGATAAAAACAAACTAAGCGGTTTCTTTTATCGCGACCTGGATAAAAAATCCATTGTGCATTATACGCACCAGTCGCGCGACCAGGTGTACATGCAGGCGCTGACAGCGCTTTGCGAAACACAACCCGGTCATCCCGACTACGGGAAATGGTCGGCATCCATCAGGATGTATGGCGAATACCTCAAAACGATTATGCGTTATGTTGAACCCTATGGCCTGGTGCCCAGTGGAGTGTATAATATAGATGAAGTAAAGGATTCCGTTAATTTCTACAAAGTACAGGTAGGCATTTTCAGTGGCGCCGCCAATGATTATAAAGAGCAGCTTGAACATGGTTTTAAACTTGACGATGCGCATTACCTGCGGGTATTCCCGGTGTGGTTCTCCTTTAGAGGAAATGCGGCCGTTCAACTGTCAACGGGCAAAGCGGCTGCCCTTTGCGGCAAATTTTTAAAAGACAAAGCACTGGTGAATATTGCGGAGCAGCAACTGTTCTGGATAGTGGGAAAAAATCCTTTTGGCCAGTCATTAATTTGGGGAGAAGGAAGTAATTATCCCCAGCTGTATACCGCATTACCCGGCGAAACCGTGGGAGCCATTCCCGTTGGTATGCAGTCAAGATTTAATGAGGATACCCCTTATTGGCCGCAGTTTAATACAGCAACTTATAAAGAAGTATGGGGGGCACCGGCAGCAAGATGGCTTTCCCTGGTTGCTGAATTTTAATACCTTAAACCACTATATCGTATTTCTTACTGCAGCTGTACGATAAATGGATACACGTAAACGTGCAACATGATGCTGACAACGGTAAGATCTATGCTTACCTGGACGGGGCACTTAAAGGCACTTTCGCAGACCGTGGAGTGGCAACGCATTACTTCAAATGCGGTGTTTATAATATAACCGGTTCCAAACCTGGAACCCACTGGAAAAATGTAAAGTACCGGGTAAACGGGCCCGTTGGACAATAGCCGGCTACCAGCTTTACCTGATGCTCATGGCGCCTGGCATCTAAACGGTATGCTTTATATACCGGGAAAGGCCGTCTCTTTTTGAAACGGCCTTTTTTAATTTTCTTATCCTAACCCTCAAAATGCCTGCCTGCCATGGCTTTAACCAGATCGGCCATCAGGGCGCTATCGGCTGGCAAAATACAGGTGTATTCACGGGCGCTGTTGCAGAACAATTGGAATAAACATTCCAGGTAGAACTAATATAAGCTACGTGCAGATAGTAACCTAAGTACGCGGCAAACTTGCTGTTTACATTTGCCGGCAAAATCGTGCCTGTATTTAACCCGTTTGTTATTTGCCCCCTGGCGTAATTATAAGCCTCGTCAAAAACCTGGGAAGCAGCCGCCTGGTTTGGTGCATTAGCCATGGTAATACAGGTAGTAGGATAATATATCGCCACATTCCCCTGTACAGGGTTATACCATATCTCCGCTACGTTATTGAAATTGGCGATATAATTACCATTGGCATCGGTGGCAAAATTGATGGTATTGCATAAATTGAGGCCAATATTGGTGGCCGATGACCACGTTCCACCCACACCCGTTCCGCCACCGGTGTAATGATACACATCCTGGTAACTATAGCTGGTGCCACTTCCCCCACCGCCGCCACCATCTCCACCACTGCTACAACTGCTCTCTTCATCATCCAGCGAACAGGATGAACAGACGGTCGCACCGTTGTCTACCTCGCACGTACACGAATAATAATCTGTAACCAGGCAATACTCCTGCAACAATCCCGACGTATTGGTCCTTTCATTGGCACGCGTTATTTTGGAACTGTTGAAATACCGGTCTGTTACGCCATTTGAATAATGGTATCCTTTGATAAAATTTCCCTGCCAGTCTTCAATGCGTGCTACGCCCGAAAATTGTTTCCCTGCAGACAAGTCTGCCACATAACTGTCATCAGGTACTTTCGTTACCAGTTCCGCATGATAGCTTCCCTGGCTGTCCTTATAAACCACCAGGCTGGTAAACAGGCCTGCTGAAAAAGACTGGTTCCCGTGGTTTGTTTTCAGATAAAAATTGCTTTTTATAGCAACCGGCACTACCACCATGTCCCCTATAGCCGTCTTTGTGGTATAGGCCATGCCCCAGATGGGCGTTTTGGGCAACGCGGCCCGGGGATTTTGGCTCAG
>JACXTT010011749.1_pt1 | contig 11684 bp, 10 predicted proteins | sample 9270951 | NCBI WGS metagenome assembly JACXTT01 (sample SAMN15532306, study PRJNA645909) | rock metagenome | isolation source: weathered quartz diorite | place: Puerto Rico | collected 2017-06-21 | reverse complement strand
TGGAAGGGGATCGGCGCTGTTGCGGGTGCGGGATGGCGCTTCACGTTTTCTAACCACAGCAGGCGGTCTTGGGGGGCCTTCTGGGGGCGCTCGACGATCGGCCGGCGCTCCGTCTCGTAGGCCTCGAGCGCCTTCGGCAGGTCGCTGTTCTCCTTCAGGGCCTTCACGAGGGCGATGGCGTCTTCCATCGCGAGCTTCGTGCCGGAGCCGATCGAGAAGTGCGCGGTGTGCGCCGCGTCGCCAAGGAGCACGATGTTGCCCGTCGACCACGTCTCGTTCTTCACCGTGGTGAAGCGCAGCCACTCGGACTTGTTGGCCAGGAGCTTCTCGCCGCCGAGGTGCTTGCCGAAGAGCTCCTCGACGTACGCGATGCTCTCGTCGGTGCTCTTCCCCTCGAGCCCCGACTTCTGGAACGTCGCCTCGTCGCACTCGACGATGAACGTGCTCGTGGTCTCGTCGAAGCGATACGCATGCACCTGGAACATCCCGTGCTCGTTCTCTTCGAACCAGAACGTGAAGGCATCGAACTTCTTGCTCGTGCCGAGCCAGATGTAGCGGGCGCTCCGCACGTCGAGGCTCGGCTGGAACGCGCTCGCGTACTTGTCGCGGATCTTGCTCTTCACGCCGTCGCACGCGATGACGAGGTCCGCCTTCTTGGCACGTGACTCGATGTCGTCGACCTCGGTGCCGTAGACGATCTTCACCCCGAGCTCGGTGCACCGATCGGACAGGATGCCGAGGAGCTTCTTGCGCGAGATGCCGGAGAAGCCGTGCCCGTCGGAGCGGAGCGTCTCGCCCTTGTAGGCGATGTCGATCGCGGTCCAGTGCGCGAACGAGCGCGTGATGGCCTCGTGCGTGGGGCGATCGTTCTCTTCGAGATACGAGAGCGTCTCGTCGGAGAACACGACGCCCCAGCCAAACGTGACGCCGGCTTGGTTGCGCTCGACGACGGTGATCTCCGCCGACGGGTTCGCCTTCTTGTAGAGCAGCGCGAAGTAGAGGCCGGCGGGCCCGCCGCCGATGCAGACGACCTTCATGGCTTCGTCACTTCGAGGCCGCGGCGCTCGCCGCGGGCACGGACGCGGAGGCCGCCGCCGCTTTCGAACCGGGCGCGGCCGCCGGCTTCATCGCCATGAAGGTGTCGAGGAGCTTCTTCAGGAGCGCGTCGGTCGCCTCGTTCTTCACGTTCTCGAGGAGGGTGATGGTCGTCGCCCCGTTGCGATGCGTCTTGCGGTTCTTGATGCTCGCGAACGCTTTGTCGTTCATCGCGGCGCCTTCGATCGCCTTCGCCTCGCTCTCGTATTCGCAGATGCTGAACGAGATGTCGTCGTTCTTCGTCTTCGCGCCGACGCAGTACTTCGCGAGGTAAGACGACGCGAGGTGCTGCTTCTCCTCGATGATCTCGACGCCGGCCTTGCGGAACGCGGCGGTCGTCTCCTCGACGCGGACGGTCATGTTCGTCGGACGGTTCATCGCCTCCGTGGCAAAGCGCTCGGGGATCGACATGTACGAGCTCGGCGTGACCGAGAGCGCCGTCTGCGGCTGGTCGTGCGCGCTGACGCTGGCGCTGGCGCTGACGCTGACGCTGACCGACGGAGTGGTTGCGCTCGAGACGGAGGTGGAGGCGCCTTCGCTCTTCGAACAGGCCACGACCACGAACGGGGCGGCCGCGACGAGAACGAAGAGGAGGCTGGTGGCTCCGGAACGGTACGAGATACGTAGGCGTGTCATCGCAGTGGCAGGCTCGTAGCACCTCGCTCGGCAGCGACAAAGCATGCTGAAAATGGCGGAGGAAGGCGACGGATCGACCGTCGCCCCGGATCGAGATCATTCCAAACGGGATGGCGGGATTTCGATTGCTTCGCGGCTACGCGCCCGTGTCTACTAGCGAGCCTGGCTTGGAGCGGCACCTGCTTTGGCTGCTCTTGTGATCGAGGAGGGTTCGACCATGAGGATTCGTGACGCGTGTGCAGCCGTGGCGCTCGGAGCGCTGATGCTGCTGCCGGCTGCGGAGGCATCCGCCTCGAGCCATCGTGAGGCGCCGTTCATCGCCAAGATGCCGAAGGTGGACGGGACTGACTTCTACATGTTCCGGAGCTACGAGACGGGACGTGGAGCGTTCGTGACGATCATCGCGAACTTCCAGCCGCTGCAGGACAAGTACGGCGGCCCGAACTACTTCACGATGGACTCCGAGGCCCTCTACGAGATCCACATCGACAACACCGGAGACGGCAAGGAAGACATCACCTTCCAGTTCCGTTTCTCGAACGCTCTCGCCGCGTCCGGCGCCGGTATCGGCCTCGACATCGGCACCGGAGCCGCGAAGAAGAACGTGAACATCCCGTTCATCAACGCAAACCTCGGCACGAACAACCAGCCGCCGCCGATCACGGCCGCGAACCAGGGCAGCTTCCGCCACGTCAACGAGACGTACGGGGTCAAGGTCGTGCGCGGCAACCGCCGCACCGGCACCGCCTCGGACGTCACGCACACGGCCGGACCCGGCCCGAACGCGACGACGTTCATCAAGCCGCTCGACTTCATCGGCCTCAAGTCGTGGGGCAAGGAGCTCAACAGCACCGGTCAGGCGTTCGCGGACTACAACACGTACGCCGACGCCCACATCTATCCGGTCGCCATCCCGGGCTGCGCCACCGCTGGCTCGAAGATCTTCGTCGGGCAGCGCCACGAGCAGTTCGGCGTTCTCCTCGGCAACGTCTTCGACCTCGTCAACGCGACCCTCGGGCAGCTGACGGACGCGAACGGCGGCGTCGGCTCGAACGCGAACAACCCGATCGGCGACAAGAACATCACGACGATCGCCCTCGAACTCCCCATTGCCTGCCCTAAGGGCCCTCCGGACGTCATCGGCGGCTGGTCCACGGCGAGCGTCCGTCAGGCGCGCGTCATCAACCCGGCCGCGACCTACGCGAAGCCCTCACGTGAGGGTGGTGCGTGGGCGCAGGTCTCGCGCCTCGGCAGCCCGCTCGTCAACGAGCTCGTCATCGGCCTCAAGGACAAGGACAAGTTCAACTCGTCCGAGCCCAAAGACGACGGGACGAACTTCGCCACGTACATCACGAACCCGACGCTCCCGGCCGTGCTCGAGGCGCTCCTCGGCCCCACGGTCAAGGCGCCGACGCTCATCCCGCGCGCGGACCTCGTCCAGGCGTTCGCCACTGGCGTGCCGGGCGTCAACGCGTTCCCCGGCGCTACGCCGACGGTCGCGGAGTTCCTCCGCCTGAACGTCGCGCTCCCCGCCACCGCGTCCGGTAGCCAGAACCGCCTCGGCGCGCTCGGCTGCTTCGAAGACGACCCGGCCGCCGGTGCGAAGTACCGGAAGCTCAACACCGGCCTGGCTGGCTGCGACCCGGCGGGCTTCCCGAACGGCCGCCGTCCCGTGGACGACGTCGTCGACATCGCGCTGCGCGTCTCCCTCGGTGCGCTCATCAACAACGATGCGGACGCGCAGAACCGGAACACGCCGGTCGGCGACTTCATCGCGCAGGAAGAGCCGCTCTCCTCGACGTTCCCCTACCTCGACACGCCCTTCCCGGGCGCGCAGTGAGGAAGCGGAGCACATGACGACGTTCAAGATGACAGCGATGGCCGCGGTTGCGGGCATCGCCCTTACGGTCGTCGCCGGTTGCGGCGACGACGACACGTCGAGCTCGTCGAGCAGCTCGTCCAGCTCGTCCAGCTCGAGCTCGTCGAGCTCATCGAGCTCGTCGAGCTCGTCGAGCAGCTCCTCGAGCAGCTCGAGCTCGTCGAGCTCCGGCGCCTCGACGTTCCCGAAGTACGTCCAGACGCTCGTCGAGACGAAGACGAACGAGACCGGCGTTCCCGACGGCGAGTCCGTGTGGGGCGCCCTCGCGGACGACGACAAGTACGTCTATCCGACCACGTTCTTCTGATCGGCGGACGAATTGCTCCGGAGGCCCTCGGCGCCACGCGCGTCGGGGGCCTTCGTGTTTTTGAGTCGTCGGATGCACGCGCCGACGCCGACGAAGGCGAGCGCGATCACGAACGGGTCGTAGGGCACGCGATAGCGCGCCTCCATGTAGAAGACCGCAGGCAGCGAGACGAGCGTCGCGAGGTTCGCGAACACCAACGCACCCGCCGCTCTCGTGCGCCGACGTCCGCGAAGAACGACGAGGCCGCCGAGGAGCGCGAGCGGAAGCAGCACGAACGTCAGGGCCCGGCGCGACTGGCGCCCGAGCGACCGTCGCCATGCCACGGTGCCGACCTGGGCCTCCGGGAAGGGCTCGTTGTCGAGCACGAGCGCGAACAGATTTCCGGCCGCGCGATCGAAGCGCGCGGTCCACGGAACGCCGACGAGGCGCGCGTGGCGTTCGCGGTCGAGGATCTCCGGGTCGCCGAGATAGCCCGTATAGTCGAACGTGTTGTGCGGCCCGTGAGGCTGCTTCAGACCGGCTCCGAACCATCCCCCCACGAACGCCCCCGAGGGCGCGAACCACGCGGACGACACGACCGCCACGTCGGTTTCACCGAAGAGCCGCATCAGCGCGGCGTTCTCCGAAACGAGGCCCCACCGGCCCGTGTACGCGTGGAATCGCGCCGATGACAGCATCAGCGTGAGCGCGATCGGCGCCGCGAGCAGCGCGAGGGACCGCGCATGCCTTCGCAGTCGCGCGCGTCTCCGTGGTGCGAGCACGAAGAGCGCTCCCGCGATCGCGATCGTGAGGATCACCTGCGGTCGAATGACGATCGCCGCCGCCGCCGCGATGCCCGCGCACACCGCCGGCCACCGCTGCGCGCGTGCGTGTGCGGTGTCGAACACGTTTGCCGCGAGCGCCGTTGCGAGCAGCACCGCGGCCGTGAACCAGATCTCGGACAAGAAGTAGCCCGCGTACACGATCTGCGGTGGCCAGAGCGCTGCGAAGAGCCCGGCTGCGACAGCGAGCGACCGCGACCGCGCTCGATCGAGCCGTGCGACGAGCCACACCACACACGCCGGAGGGATCGCGCCGACGAGCGCGTGGACGAACGCGACGCCGACCGCCGAGTCGCGCCCGAAGATCGCGAGCTCGCCGGCGATGAGCCAATGCGTGCCGAACGGATAGAACGCCTCCATGCGCGGATCGACGAGCGGCGGACCCCATACGAGCGCTTCGGCTCGGCCGACGTATCCCGCCATGTCCGAGTACACCGCGCCGCGCGGCGACTGCACGAGGAGCACCCATGCGAAGCGCACGGCGAACGCGACCAGATAGACCGCGCTGACGAGGCGCCTCACGACCGAACCCCACCGGATGTCGAGACTAGGAGGCGGCGCAGACGATCGTTACCGCGTGCGTGTGGCCAGCGCCGAGGCCGCTCACGGTGTTGATCGGCGTGCCCGCCGCAAGAGCCATGAGCTGCGCGGCGGTGAGCGAGACGATGTGGTCGTGCAGCGCGCCGCCTTGGATCGAGTAGTCGCCGTCGACGGGCGCGACGAAGTCGGCCGCAGGGATGAGGAGCGCGTGGCCGTGATTGGCGACGATGACGCTCGCCTTCGCGCCATTCGCGTTGCAGTCGGGCGGCGGCCCGGTGTCGGCGCCGGTGTCGGCGCCGGTGTCGGCGCCCGAGTCGCCGCTCGTGCCGCTCGTTCCCGACGTGCCGCTCGTGCCGGAAGTACCGCTCGTGCCCGAGGTGCCGCTCGTGCCCGAGGTGCCGCTCGTGCCGCTCGTGCCAGAGGTCCCCGACGTGCCGCTCGTGCCGGAGGTGCCGCTCGTGCCCGAGGTGCCGCTCGTGCCGCCCGAAGTGCCGGAGCTCGAGCCAGGCGCGGCGGGATCCGAGCTGCTGCACGCGCCGGCGATCGCGCCGCCCGTTCCCACGAAGAGGACGAGCAGCTTGATGAACTCATTGCGGTTGATCTCGCTCATGGCCGTCTCATCTTACGTGCCGTTCCGAGGCGATGCGAGGACTCTCCCGAGCTTCTGGTTCGCATCGCGGAGCGCCGTGCGCAGGCCCTCTTCGACTACCGGGTGGTAGAAGGGGAGCTCCAGGATCTCCGCGATCCCGAGCTCTCGCTGGTGCACCCACGCGAGCAAGTGTCCGATGTGCTCGACGTGCGGGCCCGCGAGCTCCGCGCCGAGGAGGCGACCGCTCTTCGCGTCTGCATACACGCGTCCCCAGCCGTGGTTCTGGAGCATCACGCGGCTTCGACCCTGTTCGGCGAAGTCGACGTCGCCCCACACGAAGTCCACGCCGGGCTTCCGATCGCGCACGAGATCCGTCCACGACTCGCCGACGATGCTGAGCTGCGGCTCGGTGAACGTGATCGCGAGCAGCGACCGTCGGAGCCCGGCCTTCACGTTCGGATAGCGCGCGGCGTTCTCGCCCGCGATGCGTCCTTCGTCGGCGGCCTCGTGGAGGAGCGGCACCTCGTCGTTCACGTCGCCCGCGACGAACACCGACGGCGCTCCATTCCCTGCCGGGCACTTCGCCTGCAACGTCGTGCGATCGAAGACGGGCACGCCGCCGTCGTCGAGCTCGATGCCGGCGTTCTCGAGCCCGAGCCCGCGCAGGTTCGGGCGCCGGCCCGCCGCGACGAGCGCATAGGCGAACGTCTCGGTGGTCTCCTTGCCCGAGGCATCGTCGAAGCGAACGGCCACGCCGTCGGGTACGCGCTCGACGGCGTGCACCTTCGCGTTCGTATCGATCGCCAGCTCGCGACGGAAGGCGCCGAGCGCTGCCTTCTTCACTACTGGATCGGTCAATCCGCCCAGCGTCTCGCTCCGACCGAACATTCGGACGCGCACGCCGAGCCGCGCGAGCGCCTGCCCGAGCTCGAGGCCGATGACGCCGGCCCCGAAGACCGCGACGGACGACGGCAGCGTCTCCCACTCGAAGACGTCGTCGTTCAAGACGAGTCGGTCGCGCACGCCTTCGAACATCGGAGGAACGAACGGCGACGAGCCCGTGGCGACGACGACGCTCTTCGCCGTGACGTGGGCGGTGCCGCCTTCTTTCAGCGCGATCTCGAGGCGACCAGGCGCGATGAAGCGCGCGTGGCCCATGAGCTTGTCGTCCGCGCCGATCTTCTCGATCCCTTCGAGCACGAAGCCGACGAACCGATCGCGCTCGCGACGGACTCGGTCCATCACCGCCCGTCCGTCGATCTCGACCGACGCGTGTACACCGAACGGGCCGGCGCCGCGCGCGTGCTGCGCCGCCTCGGCGGCGGCGATGAGGAGCTTGCTCGGCATGCAGCCGACGCGCGCGCACGTGGTGCCGTACGGTCCGGCCTCGACGAGGACCACGTTCGGCGTCACCGCCGCGGCGTTGCGATAGGCGGCCATGCCCGCGGTGCCCGCGCCGATCACCGCCACGTCGACATCGAGGTTCCCGGTCGCCATCGTTGCCATGATGATACCGATAGGCGATGCCTGTCAGCGATCTCACCCTGCGGCAGCTCCAATACGTCGTCGCTGTGGCAGATACGCTCGGCTTTCGTCGAGCTGCGGAGCGCTGCGCCGTGTCGCAGCCCACCCTGAGCGCCCAGGTGCAGCAGCTGGAGTCGGCGCTCGGTGTCACGATCTTCGAGCGCGACAAGCGGCACGTCATGATCACGCCGGCCGGCGAGGAGATCGTGGCGCGCGCCCGACGCGTGCTCCTCGCGGCCGAGGACCTCGTCGACGTCGCGACGCGCTCGCGCGATCCGTTCCAAGGCACGTTTCGCATCGGCGTGATTCCCACCATCGCGCCGTACTACCTGCCCGAGGTGACGCAGGCGCTGGCGGCGCAACATCCGAAGCTGCGCCTGGTGTTCCGTGAAGCGAAGACGGACGACGTCGTTCGCGCGCTGCGCGACGGCGCGCTCGATCTCGGGCTCGTCGCGCTCGAAGCCGACCTCGGTGATCTCGAGCACGCAGACATCTTCCGCGACCGGTTCGTGCTCGCGCTCCCGAAGGGTCATCCGCTCGCGAAGACGAAGCGCATCGCGGAGGACGCGCTCCGCCGCACCGACGTTCTCCTCCTCGAAGACGGCCACTGCCTTCGCTCCCAAGCGCTCGCCGTGTGCTCGCAGGCCGGCGCGCGGGAAGGGGGCTTCCGCGCGACGAGCCTCGCCACGCTCGTGCAGATGGTCTCGCGCAGCGAGTCGGTGACGATCCTTCCCGACCTCGCCGTGTCGGTGGAGAACCGTCGCGGACAGCTGGAGATCCGATCGTTCGTCGCGCCGGAGCCGTTCCGCACGATCTCCCTCGTGTGGCGGAAAGGGTCGCCTTTCGCGCGCGCCTTCGAATCGACGGCGGCGACGCTACGCGCCGCGCACCGCGCGCGAGACTGACCGCACCGCCGCGACGAAGGCGTCGGGATCCTCGAGATGGATCCCGTGGCCTCGGCCTTCGAGGATCCGGATCGTCGCGCCTGGGATCGCGCGGCTCATGATGACGGAGCCGCCTGCGCCGATGAAGTCGTTCGAGCCGACGAGGATCGACGTGGGACACGCGATCCGTCCGAGCTCGGGCGTGAGCGGCGAGGGGAACAGCGTCGCCATGCATCGCGAGGCCTTCGCGAAGCCGGTCGCGTCGGGCGCGTGCTTCGCCGCGTCCTCTGCGCTCCATCCGAAGTCGGGCATCACGGCCGCGCCCCCGTGCTCCTCGGCCTTCTTCGCCATGGCCTCGTAGAAGTCGCCTGCGCGTTGGTTGCATTGGCTTGCGGTCGCTGCGAGCACGAGGCCGACGACGCGCGCGGGCGCACGGATCGCGACCTCGAGCGCGATCACACCGCCCGCCGAGTGACCTGCGAGGATCGCCCGCTCGGCGCCGATCGCGTCGAGCACGGCGACGACGTCGCGCCCGAGATCGCCGATCGACCATGCGCCAGGCGGAGCATCCGACGCGCCGTGGCCCCGCATGTCGGGTCGCACGACGTGGTGATCGGACTCGAGCGCGCGCGCTGCGTCCGCGAACGTCTCCTTCGTCGATGCGAGCCCGTGGAGGAGCACGACCGGCGGCTCGGGGCGCGAAGCATCACCGCTCGTCACGTAGGCGAGGCTCGCGCCGCCGATGTCGACACGCATCGATCCCGAGCCTACTCTCGCGCGCGTGGGAGCGCTCGATGGAATCCGCGTCGTGGATCTCTCGCGCGCCGTTCCAGGCCCGTACTGCTCGATGCTGCTCGCGGACATGGGCGCAGACGTGCTCCTCGTCGAGGAGGCGTCGCCTCCGGGCGGACGACGCGCCGGCGCGCCTCCGCCGATGACCGACGAAGAAGCGGCGAGGAATGCGCTCCGGCGCAACAAGCGCTCGATCCGCATCGATCTGAAGAACGCCGCCGGAAAGAAGGTCTTCGAGGCGCTCGCCGCGCGCGCCGACGTGGTGCTCGAAGGCTTTCGTCCCGGCGTGATGAAGCGGCTCGGCATCGATCACGACACGCTCGCCGCGAAGAACCCGGGCCTCGTATCGTGCTCGCTCTCCGGCTACGGGCAGACCGGCCCCTACGCGGCGCTCGCAGGACACGACATCGACTACGTCGCGATGGCCGGCGCGCTCGGCATGATCGGTCGCCCCGGACAGCCACCCGCGATCCCGATGAACCTCGTGGCCGATCTCGCGGGCGGCGGCCTCATGGCGGCGTTCGCGATCGTGCTCGCGCTCTTCGCGCGGACGCGCACCGGCCAGGGTCAGTACGTCGATCTCGCGATGACCGACGGCGTGCTCTCGCTCCTCACGCGCGCCGCGAGCCAGCGCCTCGCGGGCGGAAAGCTCCCCGTGCCCGGGCGCGATCGCATCACGGGCGCGCTCCCGCATTACGACGTCTACGAATGCAAGGACGGCAAGTGGCTCGCCATCGGCCCACTCGAGCCGTGGTTCCATGCCACGCTCTGCACCACGATCGGCGAGCCCGATCTCGCGGAGGTCGGCGAGGCGGCGCCTGCCGAAGAGAAGGAGCGCGCACGCCTTCGCTTTCGAGCGCGCTTCGCCGAGCGAACACGCGACGAATGGTTCGACGTCCTTCGAAGCGTGGATGCGTGCGTTGCGCCCGTGTACGACCTCGACGAGGCGCTCGTGGATCCGCACCACGTCGCGCGCGGCATGCGCGTCGAGATCGATCACCCGACGCTCGGCAAGATCCCGCAGGTCGGTCCCATGCCGAAGCTCTCCGCCACGCCCGGGGCCGTCCGCACGGCGGGGCCGCGTCCCGGCGAGCACACGCGCGCGGTGCTCGCCGAGCTCGGCTATGGTGCCGACGACGTCGCACGCCTCCTCGCAGAAGGCGCGGTCGCCTAGATCCCATGCTCGACGAGACCCACGAGACCATCCGAAAGAGCGTTCGCGACTTCACCGATCGCGAGATCGTCCCGATCGTTCACGATCTCGACAACGCGGAGCGTCCCGTTCCCGACGAGCTCATCGCGAAGATCGCCGCGCTCGGCTACCTCGGCGTGGTGTTCCCCGAGGAGCACGGAGGGATGGGGCTCGACACGCTCGCGATGGCGGTGATCACCGAGGAGCTCGCGCGCGGATGGCTCGCGGCGGCATCGATCGTCACGCGCGCGATCATCGCGGGCACGCTCGTGAGCGCCCATGGCACGGAAGAACAGAAGCGCACGCTCCTTCCGAAGCTCTGCTCGGGCGAGATCTTGAGCGCCGCGGCGTTTACCGAGCCGGACGCCGGCAGCGACACCGCCGCGATCGCGCTGCGCGCGACTGCCGACGGAGGCGATTGGGTGCTGCGCGGCGCGAAGACGTGGTGCACGTTCGCCGATCGCGCGCGGCTCCTCACCATCCTGTGCCGCACCGACCCCGAATCGACCCGGCACAAGGGCCTGTCGATCTTGCTCGTGGAGAAGGAGAAGGGCTTCCAGGGCCCCGAGCTCGCCGGCGAGCCGATCCCGACGATCGGCTACAAGGGCGTGACGTCGTTCTCGCTCTCTTTCGATGGCCTGCGCACGCCGAGGTCGAGCCTGCTGGGCAGCGAGCCCGGACGAGGCTTCGGTCAGCTCATGGCGACGTACGAGTACGCGCGCATCCAGACCGCGGCGCGCGCCGTCGGCGTCGCGCAAGCCGCGCTCGAGGCGGCCGTGCGCTATGCGAAGGAGCGCGTGCAGTTCGGCGTGCCGATCGCCGAGCACCAGGTGATCCGTCACAAGCTCGCGAAGATGGCGACCGAGGTCCAGGCGGCGCGCCAGCTCTGTTGGTATGCCGCGCGCGCGAAGGACCAAGGCAAGCGCTGCGACTACGAGGCGGGCTGCGCGAAGGCGTTCGCCTCCGAGATGGCGGAGCGGGTCACGTCCGAGGCGCTCCAGGTGTTCGGCGGCTACGGCTATTCGCGCGAGTTCCCGGTCCAGCGCTTCTGGCGCGATGCGCGGGTCTTCAAGATCTTCGAGGGCACGCTGGAGATCCAGTACGAGGTCATCGCGAAGCGCCTGCTCGCAGACTGAACAGCGCCGTCAACGTGGCAGGATGCTCAGGGTCACGTCGTCGACCTCGACGCAGAACTTGGCGCCCCCTTGCGCCGCGATCACTACGTCGAGCTCGTCTCCTTCGACGGGGGCTTGGAAGGAGATCTCGAGCCAGTCCTTCGTGAGCGCTCGGTCACCCGTGCCAGCCACCCCCAAGTACCGGCCGCTGCGGTCGTAGAGCCAGACCTGAAGGTTCCCGATCGCGCCTCCAACCGCCGGCGAAGCCAGACGTAACCAAGCGGAGCCAATCGCCGTCTTCTGGCCTGAC
>JACXTT010011748.1_pt1 | contig 11685 bp, 8 predicted proteins | sample 9270951 | NCBI WGS metagenome assembly JACXTT01 (sample SAMN15532306, study PRJNA645909) | rock metagenome | isolation source: weathered quartz diorite | place: Puerto Rico | collected 2017-06-21 | reverse complement strand
TTTTGTAGTTGTTGGGATTCACTTGCACCCACAGCGCGTCCTGCGTGCCGGCGGCCTCTTATGAAAAGACCGTGCCCTTCAGAATATTCACCAGCGATCCGCGGGTCGCGACGGGCGGCTGCTGGCCTTCAATGGTGAAATGCATTTCGCCGGCGATCACCACGAAAAGAGTGTGCGTATCGGGATGCAGCCGTCGAGGGAACTTCGTGCCCGGCGCCGCCGAATTGTAGGTCGCGTCCTGTTCGGGATCTTTGATGATCTGCTCGCTCCAATTGTTCTTACCGGCGTACTTCGCTTTGAGCTCAGAGAGCTTCCAGAGTGGACGCATCGGCGCCTGATAAACGCCGCCTTTGGTTTTGTTGACCCACCATGTCTGTCCGCCACCCTGCGAATACAGTGGTGCAAGACAACTCACGGCTAACAATGCGCCAAATACGATCCTCACTTTGTTCGTCACGGTCGCCTCCCAAACATCATCAGTGCAATTCGATTCTTTGCTGCGCTGAGGTCTTCGCTCCGTTTACCGAGGGCTGAGAACGTGTGAATGAATTACCGGGCAAGCATATTCCCCTCCTTGAAAAGGAGGGGTGGATGCGGCATAAATAAAAAGGAGCGAAGCCACCGAAGCGCCGCAGACGGGGTGGTCAGTTCGGCGAATATGTTCAGGCCTAAAGATTTCGCCGTTCTGACCACCCCGTCTGCGCGAACCAAGGTTGCTTCGCGATATTCTCTTAATCGCGCAGCCACCCCTCCTTTTCAAGGAGGGGAATATGCTCGATTCAAATTCATTGACACGTTCTGACGCCCTGGGCTAAGTACTGACCGCCGCTGCGCGGCTGAATTAGCACTTTCCCGTCCTTGAAAAGGAGGGGAAAATGTCCTTTGAAAAATTCAAAAGACCCCGGTACCCGCTATTGCCGTCATGCTTGACGCAAAATCCACTGTAGTGATAAATGATCGACGCGCGAATGATAGATCATTGATCACCGTTTTCACAAGGACATTCCAATGAACATTTTCCTGGTAGCCACGGCAGCGGTACTTTTCGCCCAACAATTCACCACGGGTGAATCGTTGTTCTTCGGCAAAGCCGGTTGTGCAGGGTGTCATGAGGTAAATGGACGCGGTGGAGTCACAGGGCCCGATCTTTCCGCGGCGGGCACGCGATCGCCCGAAGCATTGCGCGAGAAAATTCTGAACCCGGGGTCGTCGGGGACAGTGATTGTGAAGTTGCTGGACGGACGCGAGATTCGCGGCGTCCGCCTGAACGAAGACACATTCTCTCTTCAAATGAGGGATGCTTCGGGACAACTGCACCTGCTCGACAAAACGAAACTCGCGGAAGTGCGTTACGAAAACCGGTCGCTCATGCCGGACAATTACGGCTCACGTTTGACCGCTGAAGAGTTGCAGAACCTGGTTGCATATCTCAGCTCTCTGAAAGGCCGCGATCCGGATAAGACGGCCGCAGCCACGATTCCGGGCGGTATTCCCTACGAACGCCTTCGTGACTCGGATGCCGAGCCGCAGAACTGGATGCATTACTGGGGCAATTATCAGGGCACCCATTACTCGGCGCTGAGGCAGATCACGCCAGATAACGTGTCACAACTGCAGGCACATTGGTCCTTTCAATTACAGGGGACGGGGAGACTCGAAACCGAACCGCTCGTTATCGATGGCGTCATGTACACGAGCAGCCCGCCGGGAACCGTTGTTGCGCTCGACGCGAAAACGGGCCGGCAGATCTGGCGGTTTACTCGAGAACGGAAAGTAAAAAATCCCAACGAGATCAATCCGTACAATCGCGGCGTTGCCGTGCTGGGCAATCGCGTTTTCGTGGGTACGCTCGACGCCGCGCTGGTGGCTATCGACGCCCGAACGGGCCGGCTTTTGTGGGAGACGCAAGTGGCGGACTCCATGCTCGGCTACAGCATTACCTCTTCGCCTCTGGTTGTGAAAGATAAGGTCATCACCGGCGTCTCGGGAGGCGAGTTCGGTGCCCGCGGTTTTGTAGACGCGTACGATGCAGCGACTGGAAAGCGGGTGTGGCGCTGGTACGCAGTCCCCGCGCCGGGTGAATTGGGCAACGATACCTGGGCCGGCGACAGTTGGAAAACGGGCGCTGGCCCGATGTGGCTGACCGGCTCGTACGATCCCGGACTTAATACTCTCTATTGGACAGTGGGAAATCCTGGAGCGCAGATCGACCGCTCGGTTCGCGGCGACGGGGACAATCTCTTCACGGATTCCGTCATCGCACTCGACCCCGATACCGGCCGGCGGAAATGGCATTACCAGTTCACGCCGAACGACGGCCACGACTGGGATTCGACCGAAGACGTCATGCTCGTCGATCGAATGTGGCACGGCGAAAACCGCAAGCTGCTGTTGCATGCCGATCGCAACGGAATCTTCTACGTGCTCGATCGCACCAATGGAAAATTTCTTTCCGGAACTCCATTTGTGTATCAGAACTGGAACAGAGGCTTCGATGCGAATGGCCGTCCGATCCAGATTCCCGGATCGAACTCCACTCCTGAGCCCGCTTTCGTGGTGTACCCATCTGTCGGAGGAGCCACGAATTTTCAGGCGCCTTCTTACAGTCCGATGACCGGATGGTTCTATCTCGAATACTCCGAGAGCGGCGCGTTATACGCCAGCGCGCCCGCGCCGTTCCAGCCTGGCAGGCAATATATCGGGCGCGCGCGGGGCGGTAATCCGACTCCGAATCCGAACGATCCCCAGCCGTCGGCCGGCATCAAGGCGCTCGATCCTGAGACGGGCAAGACGGTATGGGATTTCAAGCTCTTCCAGGGATCGCTACAGAATGGCGTGATGGCGACGGCCGGCGGCGTACTGTTGGCGGCATCGCGTGAAGGCAATCTCATTGCACTCGACGCGACTGGCGGCAAGCTTTTGTGGCGATACCAAATAGGGGGCGGCATGTCGGCATCTCCGATGAGCTTTGCAGTCGACGGCCGGCAATACATCGCGGTCGCGGCGGGCGACTCGATTCATTGTTTCGCCCTGCCGTCCGCGCCCTGAAGCACTCGCCTTGGTCAGCGATACGATGGCGATTGTCCGCAACTCCAGTCCGTGTTGCCGGGCGGCCTGACACGTTTTCAAGGAGGGGAATGTGTCCGCTTGATAAGTTCCGGCTTCACTAACCTCCTTATCCAGCAAGACTTGCAAAATTTCCCTTTGACAGCCTTCGTGACCCGACTCTACATTCGCGCCGGTCTATGAAGACTGCGTATTGCATACATACCCGGTGATGATTCACCTGCAGCTCTGAGAACTCTCGAGGTTTTTTGGATTCTACAAACTTGAGACTTAAAGGAGCGCTATATGAAACGATTGTTAGGTGTGATGGTGGTAGCGGTTGCTTTCTCGCAATTTTCACTGTTTTCTGAGGACGCGCCAAAGACACAGTTCTTCGGCGGACTTTCCGTCCTGAGCGGCAAAGCCGTCGATCGAGTGCAGGCGTATGGATGGCAGGCGGGTGTTACGGAAAATGTGAACAGCACCGTTGGCATAGTTGGCGACTTCGCCGGCCATTACAAAGACGGACATTACTGTGAGTACCCCTGTGGACCGCGTTTTCATGCCCGCCGGGAAAAGACCACACTGTTCGCTCATGCTTTGTTCGGCGGTCTGACTGCAGGTAACGTCGCTGCCTCAGTCAGCGGCTTCACGATGGGTTACGGTGGTGGCGTGGACATGGTTGCCAACGACAAGATGTCCGTTCGCCTCGTCCAGTTCGACTGGCTACCGACTCGTATCGGCGGCGTCTGGGATAAAAACACTCTTCGCTTCGGCTTCGGACTCGTTTTCGGCCGATAGCGGATCGCACGACACGAACTTCGGGAAGTCCCTCCCCGTCGTCGGGGAGGGACTTCCCGAATGGAGGAAATATGAAACGATCAATTTCCGTCGCAGCGTTAGTCCTGTCACTTTTACCGATCAGCGCCCTCGCTCAGGCCAAAAATTGCGAGGACTTGAAAAACGAAATCGCCGCAAAGCTCGATGCCAAAGGCGTCAAAAACTACGAGCTGAAGATCGTCGCTGCCGATGAAGTCAAAAGCGAGACAGTAGTGGGCAGCTGTGATGGCGGCACCAAACGCATCACGTACGCACGCAAATAACCCAAAGGCATTCAGAAATAAACGCGGAGCGAGAGCTGGATATTCCGCTCGCCGCCGCCGACGCCTCCGCCTTTCGTGGTGACTTTCCCGAAGTTCGAACTGGTGGGGTCGAAGTTCACGGCGTTGGTCCCGGGGATACCGCCGCTGCCCCCACCCCAATTGGGGTGGTTGATGAAATTAAACGCTTCGGCGCGGAACTGAAGACCTGTGCTCTCGGTAATCGGAAATGATTTAAACAATCCGAGATTCCAGTTCTGGAATCCGGGTTGGTGGATCAGATTTCGAACTCGCTGAGTGTTGAACGTGCCGGGCGCAGGTGGGGTAAAAATGGGTGTGCCGTCAGGATTCTTGGTTTCGAACCATTGGCCAGTCGTGCCGAACGTGCCGATGATCTTGGGATCGCCGTTGACCACCCAGTATTGGCCATTGATGCCGCAATTGAAGTTTGAGTCGAGTCCCACACCCGCGATGTCTCTGGATTGTGCAACGCCGCAAGGTGTACCGGTTTGGAATTGACTGATTCCGCTGATTTGCCATCCACCCAGCAGTTTGCCACTGAGCTTCGATGTGTCGCTGAAAAACGGCAGGCCATAGATGTAATTGATCGCGAGAATGTGACGCGAATCGAACTCGGACGGTCCCCACATCGTACTCGCATCGTACGTGTTGGGAATGACATCCCGTTGGTTCGAGCCGTCATCCATGCTCTTCGACAGCGTATAAGCCACGCCGAAAGCCATCCTGTTGGCCCAGCGGCGGGTCCAATTCAATTGGAGGGCGTTGTAGCGCGAAGTGGCAACGTTGTCCGTCTGGCGTATGGAGCCGAACCCTTTATACGGCCGCAAGAAATTGATGTTGGCAGTCGGATCGGCAGCCACGGCAGCCGTCGTCGGCTGGTTGATATTCGCCTCGCGCTGCAGACGAAGACCGCGACGTCCCACATATGCGATGCTGAGGAGAGTTTTCAAACTGAACTCACGCTCGAACGTGACGTTCCAATTCCATGCTTCCGGATTATTGAAACTCTTGCTCTGGCTGGTCACGACCAGGGGTATGTTCCTGGGGCCGCCTCCTCCAGGATTGTCCACGGAGCCCAGCGACACACTCGCATTCGGTTGAAACGGCGGATTCCCGCCGAGGAAGATGGAATCGCTCACACCCAGCCGTGTGATGAAGCGTCCAGCGCCGGCTCTAATCACGTTCTTGTCGTTCAATCGATAGGCCATGCCAAAGCGCGGCTGGATATTGCCGTAGTGAATGTCTGAGTAATGGTCCGGAACGCCGCGGAACAAGCGGCTGAAGTCGAATTGATTCGAATCCGCTTCCGGGACGCGCCCGCGCGCCGAAGCCGCAAACTGAGTGCCCGGTATAACCATGCCGTTATACAGATCTTTCGTCGAACTCGTACCGGTAACCAGGCCGTTCTTATCGATTGTGCCCAGGATGAGACCGGTGTTGCGATCAATGCTCACTGCTTTTGCCGGGTCGTAAGATGCCGGATCAAAGACGATCATGTTTCCCCACGTTGCATGGTACGGAACAATGACCGTGTAACGCGCTCCGTAATCGATGTGGAGTTTGGGCGTGGCCGACCAGGAGTCTTGAGCGAAGCCTTCCCACATGTTGGCTCGAAAGAGCGTATAGGCGCGGTGACCGATTTCCGAATACGTATCGAACAGTCCCAGAGCCGCATTCGCCACGGCGACTCCCGTTCCTGACGCGCGTCCGTCCGTGAACTGGAACTGGCCATTCTGGTTGTTCGTGCAGGTCGGGCAAGCCTGCACGTTGATCTCATCATTGTCGTCTTCGCCGGCCCTCTCGAGCAAGCCGCCGAACTTCAACGTATGGCTTCCCCGGATCCACGTCAGACTGTCGGATATAGCAATGATGGGACCCGAAGAGCGCGATGGATACGGCCCACCGCTCAGAGTCGAAAAGTTGGCCATGGTCACCGTCGGGATGCGGTTCGGCAGCAACTTTCCATCATTAAATATATAGGGGTAATCGAGCCTGCAGGGTAGAGAGCAGGCCTTCGTCCGGTCGAAGAAATGAGCGGCGTCGACTGGAATCCGCACGACATCCAGACTCGCCGTGACAAGGAGTTCGTTCACCTTTGTCGGACTGATCGTCCAGACATAGTTCAGCGAATTCGTCTGGTTGGGCCGGTCAAAAAACTTCGGAGTGCGATCGGTGTTCCCATCCAATGGTTGATATTCGAGATACGTGTAGTTCTGGCGGCGGAATGTCAGGCGCTGCCTTGACGTCAGGTTCGCATCGAGCGACAGCGTATCCTTCCGCTGATCATAAGTATGATTAGCCGAGCCAAACCAGTTCCCGTTTCCACCGATGAAATTCGTCAGGTTCGGAACCGGCCACGCGTTCAGAATGCCCAGCCCGTTCGGGCTGACGCGGTCTCGAGGAATGACATTGCCGGCGAAACAACCATTCGTGTTGTAATTGCCGGCCGAAATCACCTGCCCGCATTGCGATGCCGCGGCGGACTGCGGGTCCCTGATGAACACGGGGATCTTGTTGCCGGCTGCGTCCCTGCGCGTGATGAAAGGATTATTCGGGTCGAGCAACTCGCTGAAATCACCCTGGCGCATCTTCAGGCTTGGAACCGCAAGCAGTCCATTGCCTCCCACCGTCGAACCCGATTCGCTAAAATTGTATTTGAGCCATTCCTGGCCCCAGTAGAAGAAGAGCTTATTCTTGTCGGAATTGAATTTGTCGGGGATATATATAGGACCGCTGAAGTTGTAACCGAACTGGTTATAGTGCAGCGGCGCCGCCGATCCTGTCAGAGGATTGGCGTTGCGCGACCACGTATTCGCATTCAACGCATTGTTGCGAAGGTACTCGTAAGCGGCGCCATGGAACTGCGACGTACCGGTCTTTGTAACAATGCGGATCTGGGCGCCCGACGCGCGCCCGTACTCCGGCGAGTAATTCGCTGTAAGAATCTGGACTTCCTGGGTCGAGTCCACATCAGCCACTCCAATACTCGTGCCATTGGAACGTGTGCGCGTCGCCGGAGCACCGTCAAACGTGATCAGATTTTCGGGATTGCGCGAGCCATTGAAATTCGCCGGACCCTGGTTCAAACCGAAGGTGAGGTTGGCGAGAGTGGTCGCGCGCGCGCCCGGGACTAGCGATGCAAGGCCAACGGGATTGCGGCCGTTGAGCTCCAGCGAGTCGATCTGCTCTCTCGTGATGAGCTTTTGCACGGTGGCCGATTCCGTTTGTACCGCCGCCGTTGTCCCTTCGACGACGATGGTTTCAGTGGTGACGCCCAGCGTCAGTGTCGCATCGATGGCCAGACGCCCGCTCGGATCCAGCTTATTATTTGTCGATTCGTATCGTTGAAAACCCGGCGCATCGGCGCTCATGGCGTAGAAGCCCGGCGGGATGTTGGTGATGACGTAAAAACCCGAATCATTTGTCGACGCCTGGCGTTCGATACCGGCCTGATTCTTGATCGTGACGACCGCACTCGGAACGGATGCGCCCGACGGATCCCTCACAAACCCTGAAATCGTGCCGAGGTCCGATTGAGAAAACAGTATTTGCGAAACCGCCAGGATCGTTACAAACACCAAAACGCTTGTGCGATGTGCTTTATTCATATTGCACTCCGGTGATTGGATGCCGGCGGGCCCGGCACTCAAGTTATGTAAACGATTTCAGTCAGGGGGTAAACGGTTGCAGATGGTAACAGCGCGTATACTGCCGAGCAAGAAAAAATCGTCGCAAAAATCGTCGTGATTTCTCTTGCCGCGAAACGATGAAAGCATTTACATACTTGCTGGAAAGCGAGGGCCGCATGCAGATCATCCGAGAACCGAAAATATATGACGTTTGTGTCGTCGGCTCGGGTGCAGGCGGAGGCATGGCCGCGAAAGTACTCACCGAAGCCGGCGCCGAGGTCGCGCTGCTCGAAGCGGGCGGCATGTGGGACACGGAAAAAGATTCGAAGATGTTTTCGTGGCCCTACGACTCTCCGCGGCGCGGAGCCGCGACGCCGGAGAAGCCTTTCGGGGAATTCGACGGCTGTATTGGCGGATGGGATATCGACGGCGAGCCCTATACGAACGCTCCCGGCACAACATTCGATTGGTTCCGGGCGCGCATGCTCGGAGGCCGGACCAATCACTGGGGCCGCATTTCATTACGATTTGGACCTGACGACTTCAAACGGCGAAGCATTGACGGCCTCGGAGAAGACTGGCCGATCGGATACGAGGACCTGAAGCCGTATTACGACAAGCTCGATCGCCTCGTCGGTATTTTCGGATCGGTGGAAAACCTGCCGAACGAGCCCGACGGGATCTTCCTGCCGCCGCCGAAACCGCGGTGCTACGAGCTGTTGCTGAAGCAGGCATGCGATCGCCTCGCCATTACATGCATCCCGTCACGGCTCTCGATCCTCACTCAGCCGCTGAACGGCCGCCGCGCATGCCACTACTGCGGGGAATGCGGGCGCGGCTGCAAGGTTCATGCGAACTTCTCATCGCCGTCCGTTCTCCTGCCGCCGGCGCTCCGGACGGGCCGGCTGAAAATTGTCACGAATGCGATGGCGCGCGAAGTCACCACCAACGACGACGGCCTCGCGACAGGCATCTCCTATATCAATACGGAGGACAGACGGGAGTACCAGATTCGCGCACGCCTCGTTGTGCTCGCGGCGAGCGCCTGCGAGTCGGCCCGCCTGCTTCTCAATTCGAAATCGTCACGCTTTCCCAACGGGCTCGCGAACGCCAGCGGCACTGTCGGCCGATATCTCACCGATTCCACGGGTTTGACCGTCCGCGGGTACATTCCGAAGATGGCCGGTACGCCGGCACACAACGAAGACGGTGTGGGCGGCATGCATCTCTATGTGCCATGGTGGCTGGACAACAAGAAGCTCGACTTCCCGCGTGGATATCACATCGAGCTTGGCGGCGGGCGCCGCGGGGCACCGTCGTTCGGATTCATGGGCAACATCGAGCGATACAACGGCGCCGGCGGTTATGGAAAGGCTCTGAAGAACGATTACCGGAAGTTCTGGGGGTCGGTGGTCAGTTTCTCCGGCCGCGGTGAGATGGTTACCAGCGACGACTGCTACTGCGAGATCGATCCGCGCGTCGTCGACAAATATGGAATCCCTGTTCTTCGCTTTCACTGGCAGTGGTCGGATTACGAAATCAAGCAGTCGAAGCACATGCAGGATACGTTCCGCGAGATTATCCACGAGCTCGGAGGGACTGCTCTGGATCCGATGCCTTCCCAGGAGCAGTTCTACGGACTGTTGAACGGTGGACGCATCATCCATGAAGTCGGCGCGACTCGAATGGGCAACGATCCGAAGACCTCGGTCGTCAACAAAAACTGTCAGGCGCATGAAGTGAGGAATCTGTTTATCGCCGACGGCGGGCCTTTCGTCTCCAATGCCGACAAGAATGTCACATGGACTATTCTTGCGCTGGCGATGAAGACCAGCGAATACATTGCCCAGGAGCGCAACAGACTGAGTATCTGAGGGAGAATGCATGTGTGAGGCTCAAGTGAAGGGCAGACGGGGTGGCGCGAAGCGCGAGCCCGATAGGGCGAAGCCTTAATAGAAGACCGGCGAAATGTTTCGGCCGAACTGACCACCCCGTCTGCGCCGTTTCGGTGGCTTCGCATTATTTTTATTACTGGCGCAGCCACCCCTCCTTTGCAAGGAGGGGAATAAAAAGGTGAAATCTATGAAACGGATCTCTCGTCGAAAGGCTCTGCAACTGTTCAGTTCGGCGCCCGTGGCTGCTGCAGCGATCGTGTGGACATCATCCGAGACCGAAGCAGCGCAGGTCCAGGCTCAGGCAGCCAGGCGTCAAGCTGTCGAGCGTGGCACGGCGTTTCAGCCAAAATTTTTCACGGGCCGCGAATATGCGACCGTTACCGTGCTGGCGGATATGATCATTCCCAGAGACGAACGGTCCGGCAGCGCCAGCGACGCGGGTGTGCCCGAGTTCATGGATTTCATGATGATCGACCAGCCTGTTCGGCAGACTGCGATGCGCGGAGGCATGGCGTTTATCGATCATCTGTGCGACGCGCGGTTCGATAAACCATTCACTGAATGCACCGATGCCGAGCGCAGACAAGTCCTCGATGATCTTGCCTATCCCGCGAAGGTCGATCCTGCGCTTGCGCATGGTGCCGCTTTCTTCAGCAGTTTTCGCGATCTGACAGCGAGCGGCTTCTGGACGAGCAAGATGGGCATCGAGGATCTACAATATCTTGGAAACAGACCAGTGGCGGAATGGAAAGGCTGCCCATCCGAGGCGCTCGAGCATCTCGGAGTAAAATATGGGAGGGACTGATGCGAACGTTCTACGCCGTATTCGCCGTGTTGATTATCGCCGGAGCCACGCTTCCCGGCGAAGCTCAGAAATCCACAACCAAGTGGCATGTGCTGTTTGACGGTACATCGCTGGATGCCTTTCGCGGCTATAAAACCGACAAAGTCCCGTCGGGCTGGCGCATCGCCAATGGAGAGCTCGTCAAGGATGCGCCGGTTGGCGACATCGTCTCCAAAGACGAGTTCGGCGATTTCGAGTTGGAAGTCGAGTGGAAGATCGGCGAGGCCGGCAACAGCGGTATCTTTTATCGGGGCACCGAAGAATACGATCACATCTATTGGAGCGCCCCCGAATATCAGTTGCTCGACGACATTAAAGCAACGGACAACAAGACCCGGCTCACGTGCGCCGGCGCTGCGTACGCTCTCTATCCTTCGCCTGCAGGACATCTGAAGCCTGTCGGCGAGTGGAACCGAACGCGGATCGTAGCGAAAGGCTCTCACGTCGAGCACTGGATGAACGGGGTCAAGCTCGTCGAGTACGAGCTGTGGAGTCCAGACTGGGAAGGGAAAGTAAAGGCGAGCAAGTTCGCGGCGTATCCGAATTTCGGGCGTGCCAAGAAGGGCCATATCGCGTTTCAGGGCGACCACACCGGCGCTCTTGCGTTTCGAAACATTCGCGTGCGCGAGCTGTAGCGGCGGTCTATGACCGCCGGCAATCCGTCAATTTGCGCCATCGCGGGCGGTCATAGACCGCCCCTACAACAAGGAATTGCCATGAACGAATCGAGACGGAAATTTATCCGAAACACAGCAATCGCCGGCATGGGTTTGACGATCGTGCCGCGGCACGTCATCGGGCGCGGATTCGCTGCTCCGAGCGATCGTTTGAATATCGCAGCGGTTGGAGTGGGCGGCATGGGCCGCAACAACATCGTCAATCTCGCGACAGAAAATATCGTGGCGTTGTGTGATGTCGATTGGGGCTTCGCAAATGAAGGCTTCGGTCACCTCGATGCAGATGTGCGAAGAGGCCGTGACCGCCTCGCATCGCTCGAGGGGATCGACCGTCAGCGGTTCGCGGCGCAAATCGACCGCATAGTGCGGTTGATAGACGAACATCTCCCGCGCGCGAAGCGTTATCAAGACTATCGGGAGATGCTCGACCGTCAAAAAGATATCGATGCGGTTCTGGTTGCTACACCCGATCAC
>JACXTT010011747.1_pt1 | contig 11686 bp, 10 predicted proteins | sample 9270951 | NCBI WGS metagenome assembly JACXTT01 (sample SAMN15532306, study PRJNA645909) | rock metagenome | isolation source: weathered quartz diorite | place: Puerto Rico | collected 2017-06-21 | reverse complement strand
AGGACGTCTGGGAAGGCGGAAAGATCCTCGACCCCGAGAACGGCAAGGAATACCGCGCCAGCTTCACGCCCATCGAAGGCGGCAAGAAGCTCGAAGTGCGCGGTTATCTGGGTCCGTTCTGGCGCACCCAAACCTGGAACCGCGTGCAGTAAGCAAGCCTGCGCACAACCAATCCAAGAAATACCAAGCAACATGTCCCGATTTCAAGTGAAGAAGGTCGCCGTGCTCGGCGCCGGCGTGATGGGCGCGCAGATTGCGGCCCACCTCGTCAACGTGCGCGTGCCCGTCGTGCTGTTCGATCTGGCCGCCAAAGAAGGCCCGAAGAACGGCATCGTCACGCGCGCCATCGACAACCTCAAGAAGCTCAAGCCCGCGCCGCTCGGCGACGTGGCCGATGCGGGCCTGATCGAACAGGCCAACTACGAAGACGACCTCGCCAAGCTCGGCGAGTGCGACCTCGTCATCGAAGCCATTGCCGAGCGCATGGACTGGAAGCTCGACCTCTACAAGAAGATCGCGCCCCACGTCGCCAAGCATTCGATCCTGGCCTCGAACACCTCGGGCCTGTCGATCACCAAGCTCAGCGAGGTGCTGCCCGAAGCCCTGAAGCCGCGCTTCTGCGGCATTCACTTCTTCAACCCGCCGCGCTACATGTTCCTGGTGGAGCTGATCAATACGCCCACCACCCAGCCGCAGGTGCTCGACGACCTCGAAGCCTTCGTCACCAGCACGCTGGGCAAGGGCGTGGTGCGCGCGCACGACACGCCCAACTTCATCGCCAACCGTGTCGGCATCGCCGGCATGCTGGCCACGCTGAAGGAAGTCGAGAAGTTCGGTTTGACGCCCGACGTGGTGGACGACCTCACCGGCAAGAAGCTGGGCCGCGCGAGCTCGGGCACCTTCCGCACCGCCGACGTGGTGGGCCTGGACACCATGGCCCACGTCGTGAAGACGCTGCAGGACAACCTCAACGCAGAGACCGATCCGTTCTACGCCAACTTCGCGACGCCGCCGGTGCTCGCCAAGCTGCTCGAACTGGGCAACCTGGGCCAGAAGACCAAGGCCGGCTTCTTCAAGAAGGTCGGCCGCGACATCCTGCGCTTCGACCTGAAGAGCGGCGAGTACGTGCCCGCCGGCGCCAAGGCCGACGAGGTGTACGGCCGCATGCTCAAGAAGCCTGCTGGCGAGCGCCTGAAGCTGCTGCGCGAGAGCGAAGGACCGCAGGGCCAGTTCCTCTGGGCCATCCTGCGCGACGGCTTCCACTACGCCGCCGTGCACCTGGGCGACATCGCCGAGAGCGCGCGCGACATCGACTTCGCCATGCGCTGGGGCTTCGGCATGAAGCAGGGCCCGTTCGAGCTGTGGCAGGAAGCCGGCTGGGCGCAGGTCGCCAAGTGGATCCAGGAAGACATCGACGCCGGCAAGGCGCTGAGCACCGCGCCGCTGCCCAAGTGGGTGTTCGAAGGCCCGGTGGCCGAAGCCGGCGGCGTGCACACGCCCGAAGGCTCCTGGAGCGCATCGCAGAACAAGTTCGTGCCGCAGCGCCGTCTGCCCGTGCATGACCGCCAGCTCTTCCCCGAGAGCGTGCTCGGCGCGAACGCCGCCGATGCCAACAAGGCCGGCACCACCATCAGCGACGAAGGCGACGTGCGCGTGTGGACGCTGGACGGTGAAGTGCTTATCGCCAGCATCCATTCGAAGATGCACGCCATCAGCCCCGACGTGGCCGAGGCGCTGGGCGCCGCGGTCGACCTGGCCGAAGCCGAATACAAGGGCCTGGTGATCTGGTCGCCCGACGAGATGTTCTCGGTCGGCGCCGACCTGCAGGCGATGCTGCCGGCCTTCGTGGTCGCGGGCATCGGCGCGGTCGAAGGCGCGGAAGAAGAGCTGCAGAACGTGATGCTCAAGATCCGCTACGCCAACGTTCCGGTGATCTCCGCCGTGCGCGGCCTGGCACTGGGCGGCGGTTGCGAGCTGGCCGTGCACTCGGCCAAGCGCGTCGCCGCGATGGAAAGCTACATCGGCCTGGTCGAAGTGGGCGTGGGCCTGATCCCGGGCGCCGGCGGCCTGACCTACATCGCGCGCCGCGCGGCCGAGAACGCCGCGGCTTCGACCGGCACCGACCTGCTGCCTTTCCTGACCGAAGGCTTCACCGCCGCCGCGATGGCGAAGGTCGGCACCGGCGCGCTCGATTCGAAGAAGCTAGGCTACCTGCTCGACAGCGACGTGATCGTGCCGAACAAGGACGAGCTGCTGTACGTGGCGCTGCAACAGGCCAAGGCCATGGCCGATGCCGGCTACCGCCCGCCGCTTCGCCGCACCTTCCGCGTGGCGGGCCGCAGCGGCGCGGCGACCATCAAGGGCCAGCTCGTGAACATGCGCGACGGCGGCTTCATCAGCGCGCACGACTTCCACATTGCCAGCCTGATCGCCAACGTGGTGACTGGCGGCGACGTGGACGCGGGTTCGCTCGTGACGGAGGAATACCTGATGACGCTGGAACGCAAGGCGTTCTGCTCGCTCATCGTGCATCCGAAGACGCAGGAGCGGATCATGGGGATGCTGAGCACGGGCAAGCCGGTGCGGAACTGATTTCCGCATTCCTCCTTCCCCTTCCGGGGGAAGGCCGGGATGGGGGCTCTCCAACCAAGCACGATGCGAAACCAGTCCACTCCCAATGCCCGAGCGAATGCACAAGTGCTTCGCCGGGAGACGACGGATTCCGAGCGCAAGCTCTGGGGTGGATTGCGCTCGGAGCAACTGGGTGTGAAGTTCCGGCGCCAGCATCCGCTGGGCAACTACATCGCGGACTTCGCTTGTCTGGCCCCGAAGTTGATCGTCGAACTCGACGGTTCCCAACATCAGGCCCAGCAGGTCTATGACGCGAGACGCGACGCCTTTTTTCGCGAAAAGGCTTCGATGTATTGCGCTTCGCATCGAACGAACCGTTCATCAATTTCGATGGGGTGCGCCAAGCCATCGCCAACCGACTTGTCGAGTTGACGCCGCCGGCCCCCATCCCAGCCTTCCCCCGGAGGGGGAAGGAGCAAGAAAATTCAGGAGCTTCCTCATGAGCAGCAAACAAGTCCAAGACGCCTACATCGTCTCCGCCACCCGCACCCCCATCGGCAAGTCGCACCGCGGCTACTTCCGCAACTACCGCCCTGACGACCTGCTGGCCACCACGCTGCGCGCCGCGCTGGCTGCCGTGCCCAGCCTCGACCCGAAGGCCATCGAAGACATCATCTGCGGCTGCGCGATTCCCGAATCGCAGCAGGGCCTGAACGTCGCGCGCATCGGCGCGGTGCTGGCCGGCCTGCCGACCAGCGTCGGCGGCATCACCGTCAACCGTTTCTGCGCCTCGGGCCTGTCGGCCGTGCAGATGGCGGCCGACCGCATCCGCGTGGGCGAGGCCGACGTGATGATCGCCGCCGGCGTCGAGAGCATGAGCATGGTGCCGATGATGGGCAACTCGCCCTCGCTGTCGCCCTCGATCTTCGAGCGCGAAGGTGATGTGGGCATCGCCTACGGCATGGGCCTCACCGCCGAGAAGGTCGCGCAGCAGTGGAAGGTGAGCCGCGAAGCGCAGGACGAGTTCGCGCTCGCCTCGCACCAGAAGGCATTGGCTGCGCAGAAGGCCGGCAAGTTCGCCGACGAGATCACGCCCATCGAAGTGACCGACCGCACGCCGAACCTCGAGACCGGCGAATCGATCGCCAAGACCCGCACCGTCAACCTCGACGAAGGCGCGCGCCCCGACACCAGCCTCGAAGGCCTGGCCAAGCTGCGCACCGTGTTCGCCGCGCGCGGCACGGTGACGGCCGGCAACAGCTCGCAGACCTCGGACGGCGCCGGCGCGCTGATCCTGGCCAGCGAGAAGGCGGTGAAGCAATACGGCCTCACGCCGCTCGCGCGCTTCGTGAGCTTCGCGAGCAAGGGCGTGCCGCCGCACATCATGGGCATCGGCCCGATCGAGGCGATTCCGGCCGCGCTGCGCTATGCAGGCCTGAAGCACGAGGACATCGACTGGTTCGAACTGAACGAAGCCTTCGCCGCGCAGTCGCTCGCCGTCATCAACACGCTGGGCCTCGATCCGTCGAAGGTCAACCCGATGGGCGGCGCCATCGCGCTGGGCCATCCGCTGGGTGCCACGGGCGCCATCCGCTCGGCCACCGTGGTGCACGCGCTGCGTCGCGAGAACCTGAAGTACGGCATGGTCACGATGTGCGTGGGCATGGGGCAGGGCGCAGCCGGTATTTTCGAAAGGGTCTGACCCGCAGCGCGCAAGACACCGCTACGAGTGTCGGCACAACGAAGGAGACAAATTCATGCAGACGCAGCAGCAGCTTCCGGTCGACGGCGGCGCGCAGCAACTGGCGGTGCGCCGCTACGAGCCCGCCGGCGCGCCGCGCGCCAGCATCGTCATCGGCGGTGCGATGGGCGTGCGCCAGTCCTTCTACGAACCCTTCGCGCAGTGGCTTGCGCAGCAGCAGGGCCTGCGCGTCTGGACCTTCGACTACCGGGGCTCGGGCGACTCGCTTGGCGATGCGTCGCTGCGCGGCTTCAATGCCGACTTGTTCGACTGGGCCCGCGACTACGAAGCAGTGATCGATGCGGCCAAGGCCGCGCTGCCCGATGAGCCGCTCTACCTGCTGGGCCACAGCCTCGGCGCGCAGCTGCCGGGCTTCCTGCAGCGGCCCGAGCAGGTCGACGGCCTCGTCAGCATCGCGGCGGGCAGCGGCTACTGGCGCGAGAACGCGCCGAAGCTCAAGCGCGGCATCCTCTACTTCTGGTTCGTGCTGGTGCCGCTGGTCACGCGGCTGTTCGGCTACTTCCCTGGCCGCAAGCTGAGGAAGGTGGGCGACCTGCCGCGCGGCGTGATCCTGCAATGGCGGCGCTGGTGCCTGAATCCGCGCTACAGCGTGGGCGCCGAAGGCAAGCTCGCGTCGCAGAGCTACAACCGCGTGCGCTTTCCGGTGCTCGCGCTGTCGATGACCGACGACGAACTCATGACGCTCGCCGGCACCGAAAGCCTCGTGAGCTTCTACGCCGGCGCGCCGAGCGCGGTCGAGCGCATCGCGCCGGCCGACGTGCAGGCCCGGCGCATCGGCCACTTCGGTTTCTTCCGCGAGCAGTTCAGCCAGAGCCTGTGGCCGAGCACGGCCGACAAGCTGCACAGGCTGGCTTCGCTTACTGCGGTGCAGCACGCCGGCGTCCCGCACACGACTGCGTGAGCGCACCCACCGGAGGCACACTGCCGATCATGACGACGAGCACGCACCCCTTCGACAAAGCCCTGACGATCCACCACAGCGACCTTCGCGTGGGGCACTTCACCGGCACCACCAGCCCCGACTACTGGAACATGGTCGGGCCGTTCGGCGGCACCACCGCGGCCCTCGTGCTGCAGTCGGTGTTGCAGCACCCCGATGTGCTCGGCACGCCCATCGCGCTCACCGTCAACTACGCCGCCGCGCTCGAAGCCGGCGCGTTCGACATCCAGGCCACGGCCGTGCGCACCAACCGCTCGACACAACACTGGACGGTGCAGATCACGCAGCCCGGTGCCGGCGGCGCGCCCAACATGACGACCACCGCCACCGTGGTGACGGCCGCGCGCCGCGACACTTGGGGCGAGAGCGACATGCCGATGCCCGAGTCGCCGAGGCCCGAGACGGTCGAGCGCATGACCATCGGCCCTTCCGGCGTGGCCTGGATCAACCAGTACGAGATGCGCCCCTTCAGCGGTGGCATTCCCTCGAAGTGGGACGCCAGCCTGCACCACAGCGAAACGCGCATCTGGCTGCGCGACGCGCAGCCGCGGCCCCTGGATTTCGCCTCGCTCGCCGCGATGAGCGACATGTTCTATCCGCGCGTGTGGCTGCGCCGCGCGAAGCACGTGCCGGCGGGCACGGTGTCGATCACCACCTACTTCCACGTCGGCCCTGCAGAGTTGGCCGAAGTCGGCACTGGCTACCTGCTGGGCCGTGCGGCGGGGCAGCAGTTCTTCAACGGTTTCTTCGACCAGTCGGCGCATCTGTGGAGCGAGAAGGGCGTGCTGCTGGCCACTTCGAACCAGATCGTCTACTACAAGGAATGAACATGGCTACTCCACAAAAGGCCGCACTCATCGTCGGCGCTGGCGACGCCACCGGCGGTGCCATTGCCCGCCGTTTCGCGCGCGAAGGTTTCGCCACCTGCGTCACGCGGCGCAGCCTCGACAAGCTGCAGCCGCTGGTCGCGCAGATCGAGGCCGACGGTGGCCGCGCGCATGCCTTTGCCTGCGATGCGCGCAAGGAAGAAGAAGTGGTCGCGCTCGTCGAGCAGATCGAATCGACCATCGGGCCGATCGAGGTGATGGTGTTCAACATCGGCGCCAACGTGCCCGAGAGCATCCTGAACGAGACCGCGCGCAAGTACTTCAAGGTGTGGGAGATGGCCTGCTTCTCGGGCTTTCTCAACGGCCGCGAAGTGGCAAAGCGGATGGTGGCGCGCGAGATTCCCCAGGGAGGCCATCGCGGCACGATCATCTTCACCGGCGCCACGGCATCGCTGCGCGGCGCGGCCAACTTCGGCGCGTTCTCGGGTGCGAAGATGGCGCTGCGCGCGCTGGCCCAGTCGATGGCGCGCGAGCTGGGACCGCAGGGCATTCATGTGGCGCACGTGGTGGTCGACGGCGCCATCGACACCGAATTCATCCGCAGCAACTTCCCCGAGCGCTATGCGCTGAAGGAAAACGACGGCATCCTGAACCCCGACCACATCGCCGACAGCTACTGGATGCTCCATGCCCAGCCGCGCGACGCCTGGACGCACGAACTCGACCTGCGGCCCTGGTCCGAGAAGTTCTGAAGAATTCCGCGAAGGAGACAACGCCAATGACCAAATCCGTCGACTTCTATTTCGACTTCGGCAGCCCCGCCGCCTACCTGGCCGCGACGCAGCTGCCGCACGTCTGCGCCGACACCGGCGCCGAATTGGTGTGGAAGCCCATGCTGCTGGGCGGCGTGTTCCAGGCCACGGGCAACCACTCGCCCGCCGAGATCAAGCCCAAGGGCCCCTACATGACGGCCGACCTGAAGCGCTTCGCCAGGCGCTACGGCGTACCCTTCGCGCACAACCCGCACTTCCCGATCAACACGTTGCTGCTGATGCGCGGCGCCACCGGCATCCAGATGAAGGAGCCGGAACGCTTCGGCGCGTACGTCGATGCGGTCTACCACGCGATGTGGGTCGAGCCCCGGAACCTCAACGACCCCGCCACCGTCGGCGCCGTCTTGCAAAATGCGGGCTTCGACGCCGCGGGCCTGCTCGCGCTGGCCGGCGCGCAGGAAACCAAGGACCGGCTCAAGGCCGTCACGCAGGAAGCAGTGGATCGCGGCGTGTTCGGCGCCCCCACCATGTTCGTCGGCGACGAAATGTTCTGGGGCCAGGACCGGCTCGATTTCGTACGCGAAGCACTTGCCGCCGCCTGAGGGCGGCACCACCACCCGTTTCATTCAAGGATTTTTATGAGCGACATCCTCGTCCACACCGAAGCCGGTGTGATGACCATCACCTTCAATCGCGTCGACAAGAAGAACTCGATCACCAGCAGCATGTACGCCGAACTGGCTGCAGCGCTGGCCACGGCCGAAAGCGAAGCGGCCGTGCGCTGCGTGCTGATCCAGGGCGACCCGACGATCTTCAGCGCTGGCAACGACATCGGCGACTTCCTCAACGGCCCGCCGTCGACCGAAGAATCGCCGGTGTTCCGCTTCCTGCGCGGCATCGCGACCTTCCCCAAGCCCATCGTCGCCTCGGTGTGCGGCCCGGCCGTGGGCATCGGCACCACGATGCTGTTCCACTGCGACCTGGTCTATGCGGGAGACAACGCGGCCTTCTCGATGCCTTTCGTGAACCTGGGCCTGTGCCCCGAGGCGGCCTCGAGCCTGCTGGTGCCGCAGATGCTGGGCTATCACCGCGCGGCCGAGGCGCTGCTGCTGGGCGAGCCTTTCATGGCCGAGGCCGCGCTCGAGGTGGGCCTGGTCAACCGCGTGGTGCCGCCGACCGAAGCCAACGGCTTTGCGCAGATGCAGGCCCGCAAGCTCGCCGCCAAGCCGCTGAGCGCGCTGATCGAGACCAAGCGCCTGCTGAAGAAGGCGCAGATGCCCGCCGTGCTCGAGCGCATGGGCGAGGAGGGCGCGAGCTTCGGCCGCATGCTGCGCGAACCGGCGGCGCGCGAGGCCTTCGGCGCGTTCATGGAGAAGCGCAAGCCTGATTTCTCGAAGGTCTGATCGGGGTGTTTCCGCACTTGCGCGCGTACACTGTCCCGCGTGCAAGTTTCAGGGATCAGAACTCTCGCAACGCCCGACCAGCGGGCGAATGATGCTACTGAAAAAGTAGCATGCCAGCCGGTGCGCCGGCGTACTTTGGGCTTGCTTGCGGGCGCGTTGGTTGCTGCGCCCGCACTGGTTTTCGCGCGGGTGCGGCCGCTGCGCATCGGCGTCATCGGCTCGTGGTCCGGGCCCTATGCGGGCGGCGGTCGCCAGTTCGATGCGGGCATGGCGGTCTGGCTGGCCGCGCACAACCACCACATCGCGGGCCGGCCGGTCGAACTGCTGCGGCGCGACGTGCCCGGCAGCGCGCCCGACCAGGCGCGGCGCCACGCGCAGGACCTCGTGGAAAGCGAAAAGGTCGATCTGCTCAGCGGGCTCGACTTCAGCTCCAACGCCTATGCCGTGGGCGCCGTCGCGGCACAGGCCCGGATGCCCCTCATCGTGATGAACGCCGCGTCTTCGGGCATCACGGCGCGCTGCCCGTTCGCGGTGCGGGTGTCTTTCACCATTGCGCAGGTCACGCTGCCGCTGGCGCGCTGGGCGCTCCAGCAGGGGCTGCGCGACGTCTGCACGGTGGTGGCCGACTACGCCTCGGGCGTCGATGCCGAGAGCGCCTTCGTCTCGGGCATCACCGCGGGCGGCGGGCGGGTCGGCGCGATGCTGCGGGTGCCGCTGGCCACGCTCGACTACTCGGCCTACATGCTGCGGCTGCGCGAGCTCAAGCCGCAGGCGGTGTTCTTCTTTCTGCCCTCGGGGCAGATGCCGGCCGGCTTCCTCAAGTTCTGGCGCGACCGCGGCATGGCCGACACCGGTATCCGACTGCTATCGACCGGCGACGCCACCGACGACAACTACCTCCAGGGCATCGGCGAGCTGGCCGACGGCCTGGTCACCAGTCATCACTATTCGTTCGCGCACGAATCCCCGGCCAACCGGCGCTTCACGGGCGTCTTCGAGACCGAATACGGCAGCCACCTGCGGCCGGGCTACTTCGCGGTCGCTGCGCACGATGCGCTCGCGGCCATCGATGCGGCAATGAGCTCGCCCGCCGCGCGCGGCAACGCGGGCGGGGAGCGGCTGGTGGATGCGTTCCGGGGCTTGAGGCTGGACAGCCCGCGCGGGCCGGTCGAGATCGACGCCCACACGCGCGACATCGTGCAGACCGTCTACATCCGCCGCGTGGAGCGCCAGGGCGGGCGCTGGATCAACCGCGAGTTCGAGCGCTTCGAGCGGGTGCGCGACCCGGGCGTCTGAGCCTGCCCGATCAGGGCTGCTGTTCGATCGGGCGCGGGCGGCCGTTGTCGTCTATTGCAACGTAGGTGAAGGTGGCCTGCGTCACCTTGATGTATTCGCCCTGCGCGCGGAAGCGTTCGGCGAACACCTCGACCGTCACCGTGACCGAGGTGCGCCCGATGCGCACCAGCTTCGAATAGAACGAGAGGATGTCGCCCAGCCGCACCGGCTGCTTGAAGATGAACTCGTTCACGGCCACCGTGGCCTGGCGGCCCTTGGCGTAGCGCGCCGGGATCACCGAGCCGGCCAGGTCGCACTGCGCCATGACCCAGCCGCCGAAGATGTCGCCGTTGGCATTGCAGTCCGCCGGCATCGGAATGACCTTGAGCACCAGCTCCATGTCGGTGGGCAGGCTCTTGAGGGTGGCAGCGGCGGCGGCACTGGAAGTATCTGACATGGGCACAATCTGGAACAAACAAGCAACCACGATTGTCCTCCATGCGCCGCGGCGGCGAAGCCCTCACCCCCTCCCACACCGTGTCCGGCCATCCGCCGGAGCGCGGCGACCGTTCCGACTGGGCGACGCTGCGGCGCCTGTTTCCCTACCTCTGGCAGTACAAGTGGCGGGTGATCGCCGCGCTCACGTTCATGGTGGGCGCCAAGGTGGCCAACGTGGGCGTGCCGGTGCTGCTGAAGAACCTGGTCGACTCCATGACGCCCAAGCCGGACATGGCCCAGGCGCTGCTCATCGTGCCCATCGGCCTGCTGCTGGCCTACGGCTTGCTGCGCTTTTCCACGGCGCTCTTCGGCGAGCTGCGCGAGCTGATCTTCGCCAAGGCCACCGAGGGCACGGCGCGGCAGATCGCGCTGGAAGTGTTCGGCCACCTGCATTCGCTGAGCCTGCGCTTTCATTTGGAGCGCCAGACCGGCGGCATGACGCGCGACATCGAGCGCGGCACGCGCGGCGTGCACTCGCTCATTTCGATGTCGCTCTACAGCATCGTGCCGACCATCATCGAGCTGGTGCTGGTGCTCTGCATCCTGGGCGTGAAGTTCGATTCGCTGTTCGTGTGGATCACCCTGGCGGCGCTGGTGCTGTACATCACCTTCACGGTCACGGTGACGGAATGGCGCACGCAGTTCCGCAAGACCATGAACGAGCTCGACTCCATGGCCCAGAGCCGTGCGGTCGATTCGTTGCTGAACTACGAGACCGTCAAGTACTTCAACAACGAGGAGTTCGAGGCAAAGCGCTACGACGCCAGCCTCGACCGCTACCGCAAGGCCGCCATCAAGAGCCAGCGCACGCTGAGCATGCTCAACACCGGGCAGCAGGCGCTGATTGCCATCAGCCTGGTGCTGATGCTGTGGCGCGCCACCTCGGGCGTGGTCGATGGGCGCATGACGCTGGGCGACCTGGTGATGGTCAACGCCTTCATGATCCAGCTCTACATTCCGCTCAACTTCCTGGGCGTGATCTACCGCGAGATCAAGCAGAGCCTGACCGACCTCGACAAGATGTTCGTGCTGATGGAAAAAGAGCGCGAGGTGCGCGACGCGCCCGAGGCGCAACCGCTGGCCGGCGCCGATTCGACCGTGCGCTTCGAGGACGTGAGCTTTGCCTACGAGCCCGCGCGGCCGATCCTCAAGCACGTGAGCTTCGAGATCCCGGCCGGCAAGACGGTGGCGGTGGTCGGCCCTTCGGGCTCTGGCAAGTCCACGCTGGCGCGCCTGCTGTACCGCTTCTACGACGTGCAGCACGGACACATCACCATCGGTGGCGAAGACATCCGCGACGTGACCCAGTCGAGCGTGCGCCGCGCCATCGGCATCGTGCCGCAGGACACGGTGCTGTTCAACGACACGGTCGAGTACAACATCGCCTACGGCCGCCCCGGCGCCACGCGCGAAGAGGTGGAGGCCGCCGCGCGTGCCGCGCGCATCCACGACTTCATCTCGGCCACGCCCAAGGGCTACGAAACGACCGTGGGCGAGCGCGGGCTGAAGCTCTCGGGCGGCGAGAAGCAGCGCGTGGCCATCGCGCGCACGCTGCTGAAGAACCCGCCCATCGTGATCTTCGACGAGGCCACCTCGGCGCTCGATTCGGCCAACGAGCGCGCCATCCAGTCGGAACT
>JACXTT010011746.1_pt1 | contig 11689 bp, 9 predicted proteins | sample 9270951 | NCBI WGS metagenome assembly JACXTT01 (sample SAMN15532306, study PRJNA645909) | rock metagenome | isolation source: weathered quartz diorite | place: Puerto Rico | collected 2017-06-21 | reverse complement strand
CCCGAGTTTATTTTGGTAACATCCAATAAATCAGCAATCAGGCTGGTGAGGCGGTTAAGCTGAGCATCCATCTTCCTGATCATGCCGGCTTCCTGCGTATCGCCTTTTTTAGCCAGTATGCGTTCCAACACCTGGGTGTAGGCTTTTATACTGGTTACAGGTGTTTTTAATTCATGGCTGGCAATGCCTATAAACTCGTCTTTTTGCTGTTGCAGCAATTTTTGCTCGGTAATATCAATGGTAACACCAACCATAATGGTGGCCTTGTTGTGCTCGTTATAACGTGCCTTGCCGCTGGCATTTATCCAGTGGATAGATCCATCGGGCCAGGTTACCTGATACTCGGCATTATAAACACCACGTTCGCTTATTGCCGCGGCAACGCGTTTCTGTACCACATCGCGGTATTCGGGTAACATAACTGCAAGCAGGTCGTTAAAATTAAAAACAGCATCCGGGTTAAGGCCATAGTTGGCTTTACATTGCGGGGTGCAAATCATAAGTCCTGTATCTAAATCCAGTTCGTACGATCCTAAACGGCCGGCTTCCAAAGCTATTTCAAGGCTCTGATTAATTTTAACCAGTTCTTCGCGGGCTTTTTTACGCTCGGTTATATCACGGGCGATGGCAAAAAGATGGGGTTTATCTCCCAATATCAGGCTTACCATGTTGATCTCTACCGGATAAACAGATCCATTTCGCCTACGATAGAGTGTTTCATGGGGCGGAATATTTTGCTCCTGCGCCCGGTTAAATGCTATGGCAAAAGTTTCGGCATTAAAATATACATCTACATCGCTTATACTCAAACCAAGCGCTTCCGCTTCATTATATCCCCATTCATCCAACGCTACGTTGTTAACGTAAGCGAAGGTCCCATCCTCCCGCATCAGCACAAATATATCCGAGGCATTATCGGCCATAAACTGAAAACGCTGCAGTTCAGTTTCGGCATCTTTTTGTCGGGTAATATCAATAGCAGTACCTAATAAGCGTATCGGCTTGTTTTGTTCGTCAAAATACATCTGCCCTTCAGATTGCACCCAATGCATGCTCCCATCCAACCAAATTACCCTGCTTACATGAAAAAAATGACCGGTTTTGTAAGCTTTTTCAAAAGCCTTTAAACGACCATCATTATCATCCGCATGGATGCGCGAACTATAAACGCTCCGTGGGCTTCCATGTTCTACATCAAAAATGGCATCAAACCGCGGCGATGTAAAAAGTTCGCCAGTCAGCATATTTAAATCATAAGTACCCATTTCGGCGGCATCAATAGCCAGCCTGGCACGCTCTTCAGCATCAAGAATTTTTTGTTTAGCTATCACCTGGTCGGTAACTTCAGAAGCAACCGCTATAATACCGGTTATTCCATTAGCGCCCTTTAAAGCCTCGTACACAAAATTCACATAGGTTTTTTCAACCTTTCCGTTCCGTGGTAAGTAGACTACCCTTTCGGTAGCTACAAATTTTTCGCCGGTGGTATAAACATGGTCAAGCAAAGCCTCCAAGCCCTGGCCTTTCGCCTCGGGCAAGCCTTCAAAAATAGGTTTCCCAAGGGTTTCTTCGGCTGTTTTACCCCAAAGTTCAAATACAGGAGCATTGGCAATTTCCACAATGTATTGCGGTCCTTTAAAAACCGCGATTGATACAGGTGCCTGTAAAATAAGCGACCGAAAATTCTCTTCGCTTTCCATCAATTCACGGCGGGCAATTACAGCATCGGTTATATCTTCTAAAGTTCCGTTAAGACGGGTGGCTATCCCATCTTCATTAAAAAGCGCTTTGCCCCTTGCCCTTACAATTCGGTGCTGTTGGGTATGAGGATGAACAATGGTATATTCAATATCATATTTACCGCCCGATGCAGGCTGTAAGGCAGCCTGTATAGCTGTGGCTACCCTGTCCCTGTCATCGGTATGCATTACATTAATAGCCAGTGAAAGATCTATCTCTTCTTCGGGTTTAAGCCCAAACCAGCTTTTCAACCTGCTATTACCAATAAATTTATTGGTTTGTGGATTAAGGTCCCAGGTGCCTAATTCGGCTGCATCTATGGCAAATTCCAGTTCGGTTTTGCTCTCTATAAGCTTATTTAGCGTGAGTACTTTATCAGTTGTTTCGGTACAGGTTACAAAAACGCCCGCCGGATTGCCCGTTTCATCGTTAACAGGGCTGTAGCTAAAGGTCCAGTAAACATCTTCCATTTTACCGTTGCGGTAAATTGGAAGCAACTGGTCTTCGCTCCAGGTGGCTTCACCTCCGCTTAAAACCTGGTCTATCAGGGGCTTTATAAACTCCCATATTTCGGGCCAGCACTCGGCGCCGGGTTGCCCCAATGCTGTAGGGTGTTTACCATTATTGCCTAAACTTGGGCGGTAAGCATCGTTATAAAAACAAAATGACTGCGCTCCCCAAAATAAAAACATGGGGAATTTTGAGTTTAAAACAATACTAAGGGTTGTGCGCAAACTTTGCGGCCAGGTATCCGGTACACCTAACGGAGAGGCCGACCAGTCATGGGCCCTCATCAAAGCCCCCATCTCGCCTCCGCCCCGTAAAAAGTTATGATTATTTTGCTGCATCAACCGGTATCATATTAATTTAAAGCTATGCATCTAAAATAGATTTTTTGCAATAAATTAATTAAATTTCTAAAAACTAAAGTTACAACCTAAGGGACTGTAATTTGTTTTAGTAATCAGAATAGTCGGTTGGGAAAAGGAAAAAGATATCTGCATGCGAAACATTGTTCTGATACTCTGCCTTGGCCGATAAGCTTTTCCAATAAGCGTCTTTACCAAAAGTATCCCAGTGTTTATCCCTATCGTCCTTACTGTTAAAAGTGGTCATGTACATCAGGTTGGGCATATGCGACCCTGATATCACTTCAGAGTAAAAAACAGCATTAAAGCCCAGGCGTTTAAATAAACCTATCTCATCGCCATCGTTAAACATGCGCACTTTATTGTAGTTGTATTTTTCGGTAGCGCTTTCGTAGCTGCGTAACTCGTATACACGTTCGGCTTTGGGGGCGGTAAGTTGCGGCACTTCTGGTGCCGGCATGCCTGGGAAAGCATGTAATATTAAAGTTTCCATACGGGTGTACGGCGCATCTTTGTAATTGGCATTAAGATAATCTTCGCCATCGGCAAAATACTTGGTATCGGCCTGTAGCTTTTTATCAACGCTGGTCCATTTATCTAATGATGTAAAAGGTGTGTATACGTAAATGCGCATATCGGCAGTATCCTGCTTTACCGGTTTAAATACGCCAACGTTGGGGATACCCGCGCGATGCAAGGCAGGCAGATAAGCATCTTTAAGGTAACGCTCTATTTTACCTTCCTGGTCGTAGGTTTTATAGTGATAAATTTTAAGCTCGTAATAATACCTTTTAGGCGATGCCGAAAGGTTTAATGTAAACAGCATAAAGCTTAAAAACAATGTGATTAACCAGGTAGGTGCGTTTTTCATGGTGGCTTAAAATTTTGTAAATATAATTTCAAATCCTGTAATTTCCCGGCAGTTTATCAGAGAAATCAATTTTAAAATTAGCTTGTTGTTTTTGGCTAAAGCCATCTCATCTATTATTTCGATTCCGCCCCATAAATGGGACGGCAATGAATTTTGAATTTCTTGTGAAATCGGTATTCAGATCATTGCCGTTTGGCTTCAGCCAACGGATTACAGCAACAGCAAAAAATGGCTTTAGCCGAATCCCCTAATTGATTTTTTGGAATTGATGCGGCATGATACTTTGTACCGTATTTAAAAACCTTAGGGAATTTCATCAATAAAAAAGCGCCGTTACTGGTTTGCAACGGCGCTTTCAAATATCAAAAAGAACTTATATTACAACTCCCTTACCCAAATATTACGGAAGCTAAGTGGCTCGCTTTTATCGCCATGAGCTTGCAATTTTATTGGCGATGGGCCATGGGCTTTACCTTCGTAAGATGGTTTGCCAATGTACTGAGTTGGGCCAAGCAACTCAAAATTATTCTCCACCAATACACCGTTAAAAAATACAGTAGCACGGGCCGCTGATTTTAATGTACCATCCTGGTTAAATACCGGGGCAGTCCAAACTACATCATATACGTTCCACTCGCCTGGTTTACGGCCTGGGTTTGCCAACGGGATCACTTGTTTGTACAAGCTACCTGCCATACCGTTTACGTAGGTTTTGTTATTGTATGAATCTAAAACCTGTAATTCGTAACCCGCATCGCCTTTACCTATTGATGCTAAAAATACACCACTGTTACCACGGGCCTGGCCGCTACCGGTAATTGATGCAGGTACGCGCCACTCCAGGTGTAACTGGTAATTGGTAAATTTTTGTTTGGTTTCGATGTTGCCTGTAGCTTTATTTACAGTAAGGATATCGCCCTTTACCAACCATTTGGCAGGTGTTTGGGTTTCAACATCTACCCATTGGTCAAGACCTTTCCCATCAAATAGAATAATAGCATCAGATGGGGCATCGCCCAATACTTTACCTGGTACAACTGTTTTGGGGATTGGGTCCCAAATTTCGGTATCCTCTGGTTTGGCATTTTGCGCGTTAGCTGCAAAAAAACTGCCTACCAATAGCGTAGTTAATATAATTGAATATTTCATCTTATAATTGGTTTTTGTTAGATGTGAAGTGTATTTTTTAAATAAGCAGCACTTTTGGCAATGCTTACGTAAGGATCAATATTGGTGTAGTTTTCCTGCTCAACAATAAAATGTTCAACACCACCCAACTTGGCTTTGCTTAAAATTTTAACAAAGTCAATATCGCCGGTACCTATTTCGGTATTCAGGTTAGGGTTGGTTTTATCCCTATCTTTTATGTGTACAAATTTGAAACGACCGGGATGCTTTTCAAAAATAGCTACCGGGTCCTGCCCGGCACGTACTACCCAATACAAGTCCATTTCCATGTTCACCAGTTTAGGATCGGTGTTGCCTAATACCACATCGTAAAAAGAGGTATCGCCCACCGGTGCCCACTCAAAGTTATGATTATGGTAACCTAATTTTAAACCAGCTGTTTTGCAAATTTCGGCTGCCTTGTTCATCCTCTCAGCAACATGTTTGCAATCGTCGACCGTTTTAATGAGATTATGATTTAGGCTTGGAATAATAATATAGGTTTGACCAATGGTATTGGCTACTTCCATATACATATTAAGCTCTTCAGTCTTGCCTTCGCCTAAAAACGAATCGATACCGTAATGGCCGCTTGGACTGCTCAGGCCGTTATCTTTCAATAGCTTGCCAAAATCTTTGCTCTGTAAACCCCAGTAGCCGTGTTCTTTACTGTAGCCAAAGGTTTCAACCTCTTTGTACCCCGCTTTAGCAACTTTGCCAATTACACCTTTTACATCGGCAGGTAACTGATCGCGTAAGCTGTACAATTGTAAGCCCGCGCCGTTTTTTGTTTTTGCCGATAGTAATTGTGGTGCCAGCATAACGCCTGCCGAAAGCAGACCGGCCTGTGCTAAAAATGTTCTCCTGGTTGTCATGTATTTCTGTTTAGTTAGTGTAGTGTTAGATGGTGTTTGCCCCCAAAGGTTTAAACATCACAAATGTGTACCGCTTTACGTAACGACGCGATGTGATCTGGTTGCTTCGGGATAAACTCCTGCGCAACAAAGCCCTTATGGCCGGTAGCCACAATAGCCTTCATAATAGCAGGGTAATAAAGCTCCTGGCTGTCATCAATCTCATTACGACCGGGCACACCACCGGTATGGTAGTGGTTAATGTATTGATTATAGGTGCGGATATTGCGGATTACGTCGCCCTCATCTATCTGCATGTGATAGATATCAAACAGCAGTTTAAAATGTTCGGACCCTAACCTTTTACAAAGTTCGGCACCCCACTCTACCCTATCGCACTGGTAATCTTTATGATCTATTTTGCTGTTAAGCAATTCCATCACCAGCACAACACCATGCTTTTCGGCCAACTCAACCATTGGTTTAAGGCCTTCCACACAGTTGTTCCAACCGGTTTCATTATCCTTACCACGGCGACTACCGCTAAAGCAGATCAGATTTTTGTACCCCGCGGCAGCAACTTTAGGGATCATCTCGCTATAGTTTTTGTGCAGCTGGGCATGAAATTCTTTATCACCGAAACCATCGGTCAAATTAATTTCGGCACCGTTACACATGGATGAGTACAAGCCGTACTTTTTAAGCGTAGGCCAATCGGCGGGGCCGACTAAGTCTATCCCTTTAATGCCGATATCTTTGGCGGCAATACAAAGCTGCTCAACCGAAATATCGCCATAACACCAGCGGCAAACAGCGTGGTTAATATTACCTTTAAGCGAATCGGCTGTCATGTTTTTTTCTTTGTTTTCGGTAGCAGTAAATGAAGATAATACGCCCGACGCGCCAACGGCGGCCGTACCCGCGATCATGCTTTTAATAGCCGAACGCCTGTTTTGATTTGATGACATGGTTGTTTAATTTATGCAGGTAATTATACAGTCTTCTCTCTTTTTTCTTTGAACGACACGAAGAATAACAAAAATACAGCCGCGGCGATAGAAGCCGGAATGAGCCAGATCATCTTCCAATCGTGCCCTGCCGGACCATTGTAGCCATCAGATATTTTACCAGCCACATAGAAGCCTATCAGCATGCCAACACCATAAGTAGCCAGGGTTATCATACCCTGGGCAGCACTTTTGTATTGTGCACCTGCTCTCGCGTCGGTATATATCTGGCCTGATACAAAGAAAAAGTCATAACAAACGCCGTGTAATGCCAGGCCGATAAGCAACATAAAGCTCAGGTCGCCAGCATTACCGTAGGCAAATAAAACATAGCGTAAAGCCCAGGCCAACATGCCAACCAATATAGTCCATTTGAAGCCTGCCTTTTTAAAGAAGATAGGTAAACAAAGCAGGAACAATAATTCAGATATCTGTCCGATGGTCATTTTACCCGTCGGGTTATCCATCTTAATATCGGTAAGGAAGCTGTTGGCATTTTGATAGTAAAAGGCCAACGGAATACAAATCAATATCGAGGCGATAAAAAAGATAGCGTAGTTTCTATCCTTAAGCAATTTTAAAGCATCCAAACCAAGTACCTGGCTAATGCTTACCTTTTCGCCTTTGGCAACTTTTGGTGGAGTTGCCGGCAATGTGAAGCTAAAAACACCTAATACAGCCGAAGCTATACCTGCCATAAGGAATGTATTTTTCAACATGCCTTTGCCAATTCCATCCGGCGAATCCCAATGGAAGATAAAACTAATAGCTAAACCGGCTATGATCCAACCGGCGGTACCAAAAACCCTTATCGACGAAAATTCCTTTTCAGGGTCAGTCATCTGGTTAAATGATACCGAGTTCACCAATGCCAGCGTTGGCATATACAGCACCATGTAGCCTAACACATAGGGATAAAATACAGAAACATCGGCAGCAGAGTACATTTGATACATCAACACCGCGCCAATTAGGTGAAGCACACCTAATATTTTTTCGGCATTAAAGTATTTATCGGCAATTAAACCAATAATAAAAGGAGCAATAATAGCACCCCATGATTGAGTTGAAAATACCTCGCCCGATTGCGCTCCGGTGGCATGCAACGATTTATCTAAAAAAGTACCTAAAGTTACAAACCATGCGCCCCAGATAAAAAATTCCAGGAACATCATGAATGATAGTTTTGATCTTATCCCTATGGTCATGAAAATTTTATTAGATTATTTTTTTAATGATAAAATGTATTTTACAATTTCCTTAGCATCGGTTTCAGCCAAACCCGGGTGAGCTGTCATAGCCATAGTACCCCAGTTGCCGCTGCCACCTGCAATTACTTTTTTAGCAAGCATATCAATGTTAGCTTCAGAAGCATCATATTTTTTGGCGATGTCCTGGAATGCAGGGCCAATAACTTTAGTATCTACCTTGTGGCAGGTGCCGCAATCATTTGCTGCCAATAATTTCTCGCCTGCCGCTGATCCTGCAGAACCACCTGCTGCTTCGGTACCGGTTTTGGTAGCGTTGGTATCAGCATCAGAGTTGGTTGCTTTTGCGGTTTGGTTTGCCGCGTCGGTGCTATCGCTGCCACCTTTGCTGCCTGCCGAGCCACCGCAAGCTGATAATACTGCACACATGCCAAGAATAAAAAATGCCTTTTTCATAGTAATAATTTTCTTTTTTTCCGGAGGTTAACCGGTGTTAATGTTGGTTGACTTCAATATAACCCATCAAAACGCAGCCTGTTTTGGTTATTACTTTGATGGATGATACTGTTTTTTAGTTGTTTTGTTAATTGTGGCGAAAAATACAATTTTATTCTAAAAAACACAGCCTTTTTATACCACCGCAGCGGTTAAAGGGGCTGTTTTTTTCTGAGTGCGCATGTAAAGCACCAAACCTGTAAATGCTACTATTAGTCCCAATGGTATCATTAGGGTAAAATGTAATACATCCGGCCCGGCAAGGCTTTTGGCTTGCTCCAGTGCTTTAGCCGGATCTGTACCCGCCGGTAAGCCGGCCATTTTTGCTGCTACAATTTTATCATAGTATTTACCCATGATCACCGTCCATACCGAAACAGCGAACATACCTGCACCACCCATTAAATTGATGCCCAAAGCGCCCGATTTAGGGATGTTTTCTGATACAAAGCCCAGCATGGTTGGCCAAAAGAAACATACGCCCATACCAAATATAATGGCGGCCAAAAAGATGATATCGCCATGCAAAGTGCTTAGCATAAATAAACCCAATGCTGCAACGATGGTTGACATTAAGATTACTACCTGCGGCGAGAATAGTTTTAAAATTGGTTTGGCAAATCCTCTGCCCAATACCATTACGCCTGTTTCTAAGGTTAATAGCAACAGCGCGTTATCTGTAACGTTTTTCAACAACACATCAATCCACTGGCCGGTAAACAGCTCTGTAATTGCCGTGCCAAACATGCAAATAAACATGAAAATAAATAACGGCGATAACACCGCCTTATACATACCCGCTGTTGAAACACCAGAGGCCACACGCTCTGTAACCGGGAAATCCAGTTTAGAAAACAGGTAACCATAAATAACTGTAGGGATAAGCATTACACCTACCTGTACCTGCCAGTTAAGGCCTATCATTTTAAACAGGGTTACTATCAACGTACCAATTACAATCCCTCCCGGGAACCATAAATGGAAGTGGCTTAGTTTGGTGGTTTTATTTTCGGTATATAAAGAAGTTACCAGCGGGTTACACGCTGCCTCGACCGTGCCGTTGGCAATGCCTATGGTTAGGGTGGAGCTAAATAAGGTCCAATACCCGGTTGCAAATACGGTAAGTAAAATACCTACCAGGTGAAATAAAAATGCCAGTAACAGCAGGCGTTTCATGCCTATAATATCTACTATTATGCCACCGATAACTACGGCCAGCGGAAATCCCCAGAAAGCGGTTGCCGTTATGGTTCCTAACTGACTGGCGTTCAATTGAAATTTAACACCAAGATCGCCAAGGATACCGGCACGGATGCCGAATGATAATGAGGTTACCAGCAGTGATAAACAACTGGCCCTGAAGAGCTGCGCTCTGTTAATGGTTTGCATTTAAGTTTAATTAGGTTATGGTAATAATTGGTTAATTGGCGTTTTTTAAAATTTACCGGTTGTCATGCCGAACTTGTTTCAGCAACCCATAAGCAAGGCCCATCCTGCTTATGGTACAATTAGCACGTGAGGTCCCGAAACAAGTTCGGGATGACTTCTTTGTTCAATATTTATAATTGCGAGACACAGCCGCTTTTAAAATCCTCTCTTGAGAGGGGGCGCGACGGCACGAGCAATGGCAGGGGTGTGTTTAGCCAGCGTTCTATCCGCGCGCATAACACACCCCTCCGCCCCTCTCAAGAGGGGATTCGCACAAGCCCTCGCTTTTTTCACGTCATCCTCACATTCAAATAACATGACGCAAATCCAGACTTACGAAGTTTTGAAAACTTCGTAAGTCTCAAATCTTTTATATCCCCAGCGTTTTCCTGTTCAACGCGTCGTCGGCGCCAGATGCGGCAAAATCGTCGAACGCGCGTTCGGTTACACGGATGATGTGATCCTTAATGAACGCTGCACCTTCGCGGGCACCGTCTTCAGGGTGTTTAAGCGCGCATTCCCATTCCAGCACGGCCCATCCGGGGAAATCGTATTGCGTTAGCTTACTAAAAATCTGTTTAAAATCAACCTGTCCGTCGCCCAATGAACGGAAACGACCGGCACGGTCAACCCAGTTTTGGTAACCGCCATAAACACCCTGGCGGCCTGTAGGGTTAAACTCGGCATCTTTCACGTGCATCATTTTAATGCGCTCGTGGTAAATGTCAATGTACTCCAGGTAATCAAGGCATTGCAGTATAAAATGCGATGGATCATACAGCAGGTTGGCACGTTTGTGGCTATTAACCTTATCTAAAAACATTTCGAAGGTAATACCGTCATGCAAATCTTCACCGGCGTGAATCTCATAGCAAAGATCGATGCCGTTTTCTTCGTATACATCTAAAATTGGTGTCCAGCGTTTAGCCAACTCATCAAAAGCGGTATCAACAATACCTGCAGGGCGTTGCGGCCATGGGTAAAGCATTGGCCAAAGCAGCGCGCCACTAAATGTTACCGATGCCTGTAAACCTAAATTTTTAGATGCCTGTGCTGCATACTTCAATTGTTGTACAGCCCATTTTTGCCTTTCAGCAGGGTTTTTACGCAGCTTTTCTGGTGCAAAGCCGTCAAAAAGCTCGTCATAAACCGGGTTTACCGCTACCAGCTGCCCTTGCAGGTGTGTGGATAGTTCGGTAATTTCCAGCCCGTGACTGTTTACAGTGCCTTTTACCTCATCGGCGTAAGTTTTGCTTTCGGCAGCTTTTTGCAGGTCAATAAAACGATCATCCAATGTTGGCAGTTGTACGCCTTTGTAGCCCAAATCAGCAGCCCATTTACAAATGTTATCCAGGCTGTTAAACGGGGCGGCATCGCCAATAAACTGAGCTATAAATATTGCAGGTCCTTTAATGGTTTTCATAGTTTTATGTTAGATGGTAAACTCCGTCCACTTTTTATCTGATTTGCCAGATGCGATCACATTTTCAATAAATGCCATGCCACGTACGCCTTCCTGAATGCCGGGGTAATCCAGCTCTTCGGGAGTTGCTTCCCGGCCTTCCAACCCGGCTTTTACGGTTAAAGCGAAGTTGCGGTACAGGTTGGCAAAAGCCTCCAGGTAACCCTCTGGGTGACCGGCCGGTGTACGTGTATTATGCTGCGCGAAAGTGCTGGTATAACCACCACCTGTACGCCATATTTCCGTAGGTTTATCGGTATACATTAGAGTTAATGAGTTGGCATCGCTCTGGTGCCATTCCAATCCACCTTTTTCACCGTATACCCTAATTTTTACATTATTTTCTTCGCCGGCAGCAATCTGGGTGGCGGTAAGTACGCCGCTTGCGCCGTTATTGAATTTCAGCAATGCCGCGCCGTCATCATCCAGCTTACGGCCGGGAACAACTACGTTAATATCGGCGCAAATCTGGGTTACTTCCAAACCGGTAACATACTCGGCCAGGTTAAAAGCGTGGGTGCCGATATCGCCCATAGCACCTGCGATGCCGCTTTTACCCGGATCTGTGCGCCATGAGGCTTGCTTGTT
>JACXTT010011745.1_pt1 | contig 11689 bp, 10 predicted proteins | sample 9270951 | NCBI WGS metagenome assembly JACXTT01 (sample SAMN15532306, study PRJNA645909) | rock metagenome | isolation source: weathered quartz diorite | place: Puerto Rico | collected 2017-06-21 | reverse complement strand
GCGTAGGCCGGAATCCAGTCCTTCGTATATTCAAATACTTGGTCGGACTGGGTCCCGGCCTTTCGATGGAGACCCCATTCGGGGCGCCGGGACGACGCGGTTTTTAGAAGTTCCCTTTCAGACAATGATTGCTGCGAATCAGTTCGCCTTGATCCCCGCCGCCTTCACGATCGCGCCCAGCGATGCGACTTCGGACTTGATGAAGGTATCGAATTGCGCGGCGCCGGTCGGCATTGCTTCGGCGCCGAGGCTGGCGAAACGCTCCTTCACTTCCGGCAGTTGCAGGATTTTCTGCACTTCCTGATTGAGGCGCGCGACGATTTCCCTGGGCGTATTGGCTGGAGCCAGCATGCCGATCCAGAAATTGAAATCGGAATTGGCCACGCCGGCTTCGACGGTCGTCGGCACTTCGGGCAACAGCGCGGAGCGCTTGGCCGAACCGACGGCGAGCGCGATCAGTTTTTTATCCTTGATCAGCGGCAGTGCCGAGACCACCGGCGCGAAAAAATAATCGATGCGACCGGCCATGGTCTCAGTCAACGCCTCAGGCGTGCCCTTGAACGGGACATGCTGCGCATCGAACTGCGCACTGGCGCGGAATTTTTCAGCGTTCATATGCGTGGCGCTGCCGCTGCCGGCCGAGCCGTAGTTGAGGCTGCCGGGTTTTGCCTTGGCGGCAGCAATCAATTCAGCGACGGATTTGTAGGGGCCGTTGGCCGGGACCACCAGTACATTCGGCAGCGTCGCCAGTAGGCTGATGCCGGCAAAATCGTTGACGGTGTCGTAATTGAGGTTGCCGTAGATCGCCGCATTGGCCGCATGCCCGGCCGAGTGCACCAGCAGGGTGTAGCCATCGGCCGGCGACTTCGCCACCTGCGAGGCGCCGATGGTGCCGCCGGCGCCGGGTTTGTTCTCGATCAGGAAGGGTTGGCCGAATGCTGTGCTCAATTTTTCACCGACGGTGCGGGCGATGATGTCGGTGCCGCTGCCGGGCGTGAAGGGCACGATGATTTTCACCGGCTTGTTTGGCCAGGCCTGCGCCCAGGCGGATGGCACCGCCAAGGCGGCGATTGTCAGCATTGCGGCCAGTATCAGGCGAGGTGCGGTTTTGTGCGATCGATTCATTGGGTGTCTCCTCGTTTATTTTTCTTTACGAAGCATATTTTCAGGCTTCAAACCAGGGGCATCGCCAGCAATACCATCGCCGGCAGATTCGTATGGTTGAACAGCTGGCGTTTTTCGCCTGGGGCGATGCGGCAGGAATCGAGCTTGCCAAGAATCGCCTCGCTCGGCACGCCATCCAGTTCGCTGCGAACCGTCAACTCGCCTTCCAGCACGACATAATGTTTTTCAACGGCCGAACCTTCGAGCGAGGTGTGTCCACCGGGCAGCAATTGCGACATGCCCAGCCATAACGCTTCACTGGGGCCGGCCTCCTTGCCCTGCAGGCGCAGGCAGCGCATATCGCTGTGGTTGGGCGGGAAATACGCCGGCGCGTTTTTGATTCGTGTCAGGTTCATAGTGCCAGCATCACCCTTTCCTTGCTGCCGGACATGACCTTTTTGTAGCCCTGCAGGGCATCGGCCAGCGCATAAACGTTTTCAGATTTGACATCGAAAGCACGCAGGCTGCCGTCGGCAAATCCGGCATGCAACTGATCGAGAATGGTTGCGCAATGCGTCGCATCCAGCGCCAGGGTATCGATGCCCACGTAAGTATGCTGGCCGCGATAAAAAGCGAGGATATCGAAAGGCACAGGCCGCTCGATGGTGGCGATCAAAATCTGCGTGGCGCCGATGGCCATGGTCGCATTGGCCTGGGCAAAATAGGGACTGCCTACAGTGTTGTAGACCAGGTTCACGCCCTTGCCGCCGGTATGGTCGCGTACATATTGCGCCACATCCGTGGTGCTCGAATCGATCAGATGAATCTTGCCATTGGCGTGCCCCTGGTAGGGCTGCGTCGAACGCTCGACGGCGAACACCGTGGCGCCGGCTCGTGTGGCCAATTGAATCGCGGCCTGACCGACCTTGCCATTGGCGCCGAAAATCAGCACCGCATCACCGGGTTTCGGCATGCCGCTGCGACGGAAACCTTCGAATGCGGTGATGAAGGGAACGCCGATGGCGCCGGCCGCCTGCAGGGAAATATTGGCCGGCTTGGCGCGCACTGCAGCCACTGGCAGGCGCAAATAATTGGCGTGCGTGCCATCGCGGCGAATGCCGACATCGCCGCCGGTGCCCCAGACTTCCTTGCCGATCAATTCCTTTGGACCGGCCACCACCACGCCAGCATAATCGCGGCCCGGGGTGCGCGGCCAGACCGCGTGCGGCATCATGCCGAGCATGGCCTTCACATCGCTGGGGTTGATGCCGGCGCTTTTGATTTCGATGATGGCTTCGTCCGCGCCCGCAGTGGGCATGGGCGTTTCCGCGATGTCAATATTGAGTGTATCGAGCGAAGCCGCCTTGGCGGTTACGCGAATGGCCCGGGGTTTGGTGATGGGCATGTTCAGTGCTTTCCAGAAGTAGCGATGAGCAGGCGGTTGTTGGCATTGAGGCCGAGCATGGTGCGCGTTTCTCGCGAATTGGCGATCTCGCCGCCCATGCCGCGGATGATCTCGACAGCACGCGTCACCAGTTCGGCATTGCTCTTGGCCAGCACGCCGCGCTCTAGATAAATATTGTCTTCCATGCCGACGCGCAAATGCCCGCCCATCAGCCAGGACTGGGCGACGATGGGGAACTCCATGCGACCGATGCCGAAGGCCGACCAGATGGCGCCCGGCGGCAGCATATTGCGTGCGTAGAGCACCGTTTCCGGTGTCGCGGCAAAGCCGTATTTGACGCCGAGCACTAAGGTGTAGAGACCGGGGCCGGCCAGGGTGCCGTCGGCGATCAGGTCCAGCGCCATATTGATGTCGCCGGAATCGAAAATTTCCAGCTCGGACATCACGCCGGCGGCGCGCATCGCGGCGGCCATCTTGCGCACATTCTTCGGCGTATTGATGACCACATCCGGGCCGCTGTTCATGGTGTTGAGATCGAGCGAGCAGATGTCCGGCTTCAGCAATTCGATATGTTTGACGCGTTGAAGCGGCGGCAGCAGGGTGGTGCCGGGCGCGAACACTTTTGGGTCGTCCTCACTGGGGATGAAGCGCCCGCCCGGGCCGGTGGTGAGATTGATGATCAGCTCGGCCGATTTGGCGCGGATGCGATCGACAACATCGCGATAGAGTTCAACGTCCATCGACGGCTTGCCGGTCTGCGGGTCGCGGACATGGATGTGCACCGCGGCGGCGCCGGCGGCTTCGGCGGCCAGGCATTCATTGGCGATCTGTTCCGGCGTGATCGGCAAATGCGGCGTCTGCTCCGGCTTCACCAGGTTGCCGGTGACGGCACAGGTAATGAAGGTTTTGCGCGCCCCGCTCATAGCGAACGTCCGCCGTCGACGACGATGACATTGCCAGTGGAGAACCGCAGCGTGGTGGCGCAGGCTTCAATCGCGGCCGCCACATCTTCGACCGTTCCGACCCGCTTCAGCGGCATGGTCGCCGCTGTCTTCTGGTTGAAGTCGGCGCCGCGTCCGGGCACGAAACTCGAATCGACCACGCCGGGCGATACCGTCAGCACGCGAATTTCCGGCGCGAGGCTGCGCGCCAGCGCTTTGCCCAGCACGTCGATACCGGCCTTGGCGGCGGCGTAGGCAATATTGCTGCCGACGCCGGTGGTGCCGGCGATCGAGGAAACATTGACGATCAGGCCGTCGCTGGATTCGCGCAGCAGCGGCACGAATGCACGGATGGTGGCGAACACGCCGCGCCAGTTGGCGGCGAAGATTTCGTCGATCAGTTCGTCCGTCAGGCTGTCAAGCGCAGCAGCCGGTACCGGTTTGGTGAAGCCGGCGGTGTTGACCAATACATCGGCGCGACCGAATTTTGCGCGCACGCTTTCCGCGGCCTGCTTCAATTGCGCGCTGTCGGTGATCGAGGCCACCACCTGGTGATGGCTGCCGGGCAGGGTGGCGAGAAATTCCATCGCCGCCGTTTCCGTACCGCGATGCAACACCACCACATGCGCCCCGAGATGGGCGTAGCGCACCGCGGTGGCCCGGCCGATGGCGCCCATGCCGCCGGCGATGACGACCACCTGGTCGGTCAATCTCGACCGGGGCTTGCGGGGCAAATCAGTGGTTTCGCTCATGAATTTTCCAAAAGAAAATTAGGCTCTCAAAAGGATAGGGGAATCAAGGAATCGGCGGCATCGGAAATTTCTGCTCGCCCGGTTCAAGCACAAAATCGTATTGCAGGGTGGCGCGGCGTTTGCCGCTGGCATCGACGGTCTCTGCGAAATGCCCGACCAATGGTTTCAGCACCGCGAACACCACATCGGAATTGAGGTTCTCGGCATCGTCGGCGAACACCTGCGTGATGAGGGTTCGATAGCCGGGCGCCGATACCATGAAATGCAAATGCGCCGGGCGATAGGGATGGCGCTGCTGCGCGCGCAGCAGATCGCCGCAGGGCCCGTCGGTCGGCACCGGATATCCGGCCGGGCGGACGCTGCGGAAATGGTAGCGGCCCTCGAGGTCGGTCTGGAAACGGCCGCGCAGATTCATATCGGGCTGATCCTCGTCCTGGTTTTCGTAAAAGCCGATCGGCGAGGCTTGCCAGACATCGACTTCAACACCCGCCAGCGGCTTGCCGTGGATATCGCGGACCTGGCCGCTGACGTCCAGCGGCACGCCCTCGGTATTGCCGCGGGCAATGTTATCGCCGCTATTGCACAGCGGCGCATGCTTGCGCCAGAAGGGGCCAAGCAGGGCGGAGGCGGTGGCCGTTTCATCCCGCTGGTTATTGAGCAGGGACACCAGGGTCGATATGCCGAGGATGTCGGCGAGCAGCACGGCTTCGTTTTTTGTCGGGCCGGTGGCCTGGCCGACGGCGGCCAGAAAGGCGAGGCCCTGCTCAAATTCTTCCTCCGTCAATTTCGTTTCGCGCACAAAGGCATGCGCATGGCGCACCAGGGCGCCGATGATTTCCAGCAGGCGCGGATCGCTGGTCCGGGCCATGGCGCGCAGAACAATCGGCGTCAGCGAGGCCTCGTCGCTGACGATGCCATGGCTGTCGGCAGCGGGGGTGGCGGGAGCGGAAACAGAAGGCAAGGGGGAAGGCATAGGCGAAAGTTTAATGCAAATTCATGCAAACGTGTGCATAGTGATGAATAAATGCTCCCGGCCATGTGGAATTGAGGGGCCGCACTGGTCAAATGCCCGGATTTTGGACAAAATGAGCAATCGTTTGCACTGATGCCTGCACTCAATCGACGCGAAACAAGATGAACACCATAGTCCTGCCCAAGCGCCCACCCGCCCGCCGTCCGACCATCCGCGATGTCGCCGAGCACGCCGCCGTCAACGCGTCGACCGTCTCGCGCGCCCTCAATCCCGCGACCCGCAAGCTCTTGGGTACGGCGGTGGTGGAGCGGGTGCTGGCCTCGGCCAAGACGCTCGGCTATCGGCCCAATAATGCGGCCGCCGCCTTGCGCGGCGGACGTTCGCAACTGATCGGCATGCTGCTGCCCGATATTACCAACCCGGTTTTTCCGCCCATGGTGCGCGGGCTGGAGGAAGCCCTGAGCAAGGCCGGCTTCGCGGTGCTGGTGGCCAACACCGGCCCGAGCAGCGAAGAGCAGAACCGCTTGCTGGAGCGCATGCTCGGCAATATGGTCGACGGCCTCGTCATCGCCACCGCTTCGCGCCATGATTATCTGGTGCAGCGCTGTCTGGCCGAGCATATGCCGGCGGTGCTGGTCAATCGCGGCGAGGACGATCGCCATCTGCCCGAAGTGGTCAACGACGACTTCCTGTCCATGCGCCTCGCTGTCGATCATCTGGCCGATCTCGGCCATCGGCAGATTGCCCATTTGGCCGGTCCAGGTCGGCTGGCCACCGGCGCCATCCGCGCGCAGGGTTTTGCCCTGGCCATGAAGGCGCGAAAATTGACTGCCGCCGGCATCGTCGAATGCGAGGAATTCACGCGCGAGGCCGGTGCGCGCGCCTGCCGGAAACTGCTCGATGCGCATGGCAAAGTCACCGCAATCGTCGCCGCCAACGACCTGATCGCGCTAGGCTGCTACGACGAGCTGGCGCGGCGCGGCCGCAAATGCCCGGAGGATATCTCCATCCTCGGCCATAACGACATGCCCCTGGTCGATATGCTCAATCCGCCGCTGAGTTCGCTGCGCATCCAGCATATGGAAATGGGCCGCCAGGCCGCGCGCCTGCTGCTCGACCTGATTCATGAACCGACGACCGCGCCGATGCGCATTACCCTGGCGCCGGAACTGATGGCGCGCGGATCGACCGCGGCGCCGCCCGCGAAATCGCACAAGACAACAAACAAGAGGAGAGCTTGATGGGACCGCGCAATTTGATTTTGGCAGCAACGTACCTTGTACTCGCATTCGCTGGCCTATCCGCGCAGGCGCAACCGGTCGCGGCAGATAAAACCACAACACTTAAAATCATCGCCTTCGACGGCGGCTGGAACCTGCCGATCTGGGCGGCGCAGCGCCAGGGATTTTTTGCCGACAAGAAAATCAATGTCGAGCTGAGCTATGCGCCCAACTCCGGATATCTCATCACCAACTTGCTGTCCGGCAAATTCGACCTGGCCTTCGCCTCCATCGACAATGTCATCGCCTATCAGGAAGGCCAAGGCGAGGCACCGGTCGAGAATCCCGATCTGTTCGTGTTCATGGGTGGCGACAATGGACTGCTGTCGGTGGTGACGGCGGCGCCGATCAAATCCTTCGCCGACCTCAAGGGCAAATCCTTGAGCGTGGATGCCATGACCACCGGCTTCGCCTTCGTGCTGCGCGAGGCGGTAACGCGCAACGGCCTGAGTGAATCCGATGTGAAATTCGTGCGCGCCGGCGGAACTGCCAATCGCTACAAGGAACTCATCGACGGCAAGAACGATGGCACGTTGCTGCGCACGCCCTTCGATCTCCTCGCCGCCGAGCGCGGGCTGAATGTGCTGGCCAGCGGCGCAAAACTGGGTGTTTACCAGGGCACCGTCGGCGTGGCCACGCGACGCTGGAGCGAGAAAAATGGCGAGGCGCTGGTCAACTTCATCCGCGCCTATCGCGCCGGCCTCGACTGGATTTACGAGCCGAAAAACCGCGCCATCGCCGAGGCCCTGCTGGTGGCCAATATTCGCGACATGTCGCCGACATTGGCCAAAACCGCGCTCACGCAATTGCTCGAACAGGGCCTGCAGCGCGACGGGGCAGTGGATGTCGAAGGCATCCGCAATGTGCTGGCCCTGCGCAGCAAATACGGCCTGCCGAAGAAGGCGTTGAGCGATGCGGAGAAGTATCTGGACCGTCGTTTTTACGAGCAGGCTGCTGCCAAATAGCAAAAATGGAATTGCGCAGATCCAGTATTGGCGCGGCTTTCAAGGCAAAAGTGACTGAAAAGGCGCGCCAATGCTTGAGTTTGACGTTTCAAGCCCGCGCCAAATCCGGCCAGATTTTCCAGGTTGAGTTCCGTTTCAAGCTGACGGATTGATCCAGCGGCTGCCTAGAGCACGCCCGCCACCACATTCACCGTGATAGCGATGATGATGACATTGAAAAAGAACGAGACGATGCTGTGCAGCATCACCAGGCGGCGCAGCGAGGAAGACGTCACCGCCACATCCGAGGTCTGGCAGCACATGCTCAGCACGATCGAGAAATAGGTGAAGTCCAGATAGTCCGGGCACGCGGTGCCGGGGAACACCAACTGCCCGGGCGTGAGATAAAAGCTGTGTGCATACTGCTGCGCGAAAATCACCGCTACGAACAGCCATGACAAAAAGATCGTTGCGCTGGCCAGCACGATATCCTCGAGCGATTTGTCCTTGGCCGCATGCAATTCACGCGATAGCGCGAACAGCACCACGGCCGCCACGCACAGGCTGAAAAACAGCACCGTCCATTTGCCCTCGTCCTGCACCTGCGCGCGATGGCGCATCGCCGAGACCGGCGCGCGAAACATCAGCACCAGCATCAACACCAGAAAAAATGCCGCGCCGACATCGAAGGCGATCAGCAGGGCGCGGGCCAGCGGGAGGACGGTGGAGAGCAGTGCAAACAACACGGTCGCCAGAAGGGCCGAGGTCAGCAGGCGAGGGCGGCGGATGTTGCGTTTGAGGGCGTGGGTAAAGGACATTCAATTTCCTGTTTGGGTGCATCAATCGACGTAGGGCGCAATAACCAACGGGCATTGCGCCGAATGTCAGTCAGCATAAGTCAATGTGGTCGCAGTGCCATCGCCCGCCCAATCCGGCGGATATATACCGCTCGCTACAAGACGATGAAACGTTGAGTGTGGCCAGTCAGCAACCCGCTTGACCAAGCGGTGTTTAAGAGGATTGATGTGAACGTAATCCATGTGTGCGCGAAAATCCGCTTCATCGCGAATCAGATGCTCCCAGTATCGACGCTGCCAGATGCCGCGTTCGCCTCGTTGCACGCGAACCTCCGACCGTCGCTCCGTTTTCGGCAATGTTTTTGAAAATCCCGCCTTGATTAACCGCCAACGCAGCGAAAAGTTTGCGTCTCCCGGCGGAAATTCAAGGACGCAATGCAGATGATCGGGCAAAACGACCCAGCCGTGAATGATGAAGGGATGCGCCTTCCTTACTTGGCTCACCGACGCGCGAAGCAGATCGATATGCCGCGTCAGCATATCGTTGCCGCTGCGCTCAAGCAGATTTACGGTGAAGAAGTAGGTGCCGCCTAGGTGCCGGGCGCGACGATAGTCGGGCATGTGGGAAATATGGTGAAGGTTGGCATGCGGCGCAATGCCCGTTGGTTATTGCGCCCTACGGGCTGCTTGAAGAGGCGAGACGTCTTCCCAAGAATAGCGAAATAGAGGAGCGACTGTTCCTCCCGGAGCGTCCCAGTTACTAATGCCGGTGTTCCTTGCGCCGAACCGAGCGTAAAAGCCTTGGGCCTTTAAATTTGATTGAAGTACCCACAGGAAGAGGCCTTTTGCTTTTGAGCGACTTGCGGTCAAAGCTGTTGCCTTTAGAAGGCGGCCTCCCATGCCTTTACCTTGATGGCTTTGGGCGACGTGAATGTTGTTGAGATATGAGCCCCACCGAGGCTCTTCATCCGCATAGACGCAGGAGAAGCCTATTAATTGAGGCCCATCTTCCATGAGAAGGATGTGCTGGTTGTGCGCGGGATTTGTCAATCGACGCTCCCAAAGTTGACGCCGATCAGACTCAACGTCACCCGCAAGATACTCGTCACTTAACGCGCCGCGATATGCAAGGCGCCAACTTGCGACATGCAATGCGGCTATTCGAGGGCTATCTGAGATCGTGGCGCTTCGAATCAATAATGAATTGCTCATTCTCTCAATCGCTGCAAGAAGCCTAACTAATGTGTAAAAAGGTAGTTGGCTCTTTAGTTATTTTTATTCACAGCTAAAGAGCAGAAAAAATTATGGGTGTTACCTCCTTGTCATCCAGCTTTGCCGCAATGTTTCCAAGGATGGCTTTCGCAGTCCCAAAGGAATCAGGAAGCTTATCTGCGTTTTCCTGCAAATTAATGGCAATCAGGTGCCGATTCGTGCCACTCGATTGTCGTGCGATCGCTTTAGTAGTTTCGGCAATAGCAGTAGAAAACGCAGCCACAATTTCAGTTAACAGCTCAGCATCGGATTTGCTCATTGAATCACCTCTGATCGGCGTGGAAGTTATGACTTAAATTTAAACGAAATTTTTTGCTGTTAAATCTCTTATCAACCGAATGGACAAATCAATCAATTTTTTGTTCAAATATCTGGCTCGCCAACTTGGATGCCTGATTGTGCTTGATAATCATCGCTCCCATGACGCCAAAGACCCACCCCCCGCCATCCCATACTTCGTCAACGCCTTCTCCAAAACCACAGCCTCAACCCTCCCCTCATCCAGCAGCGCCCTCAGCGCCGCTATCACGATCGAATTGCGATCCACCTCAAAGAATTCCCGCAGCGCCTTTCGCGTATCGCTGCGACCGAAGCCATCGGTGCCGAGCGTTACATAGCGGTGTGGCACGAAGGCGCGGATGAGTTCGGGCACGGCGCGGACATAGTCGGTGGCGGCGATGACAGGCACCTTGTGTTTGCCGAGGCATTGGGCGACGTAGCTGGGTTTGGCGGCATTGGTGGAGAGGCGCGCGGCACGCTCCACCCCGATGCCATCGCGCTGCAATTCGGAAAAACTGGTCGCGCTCCAGACAATGGCGTGGATGCCCCAGTCGGCAGCGAGGAGCTCCCGAGCGGCGCTGACTTCGGTCATGATGGCGCCGGCGCCAATCAGTTGCACCTGCGGCTTCTTCTTGCCGGACGGCAGTTGATAGAGGCCGCGCAGAATGCCGTCGCGAATCTTTCCGCTTTCATCTGCCGGCATCGAGGGTTGCACGTAATTCTCGTTCATCACCGTGATGTAGTAGAAAACATCCTGCTGCGCGTCGAGCATTTCGCGCATGCCGTGCTCGACGATCACTGCAAGCTCATAGGCATAGGCCGGATCGTAGGCGCGACAGTTAGGGATGGTGGAGGCGACGAGGTGGCTGGTACCGTCCTGATGTTGCAGGCCTTCGCCGCCGAGGGTGGTGCGGCCTGAGGTGGCGCCGAGCAGGAAGCCGCGGGCGCGCTGATCGGCTGCGGCCCAGATCAAATCGCCGACGCGCTGGAAGCCGAACATCGAGTAGTAAATGTAGAACGGCAGCATCGGAAAATCGTGCACGCTGTAACTCGTCGCTGCCGATACCCAGGAAGAAATCGCGCCAGCCTCCGATATCCCTTCTTCCAGAATCTGTCCGCTTTTTTCTTCTCGGTAGTAAAGCATCGAGCCCAGATCTTCCGGCTCGTACATTTGTCCCAGCGGTGAATAGATGCCGACCTGGCGGAACAGATTGGCCATGCCGAAGGTGCGCGCCTCGTCGGCGACGATGGGCACCACGCGCGGGCCGAGGATTTTGTCTTTTACGAGGGAGCCGAGCATGCGCACCAGAGCCATGGTGGTCGACATATCCTTGCCGTCCGCCTCCAGCGCAAATTTGGCGAAGCTGTCGATATCGGGCACCGGCACAGACGCCGTCGCGGCGCGGCGGCGCCGTGGCAAATAGCCGCCGAGCGACTGGCGGCGCTGGTGCAGATACTTTATCTCGGCGCTGTCATCCGCCGGTTTGTAGAAACGCAACTCGTTGAGATCGTCATCGGACAGCGGCAAACGGAAACGATCGCGGAAGGCCTTGAGATCGTCGATTTCGAGTTTCTTTTGCCCGTGCGTGGTCATCTTGCCCTGGCCGGCGGCGCCCATGCCGTAACCCTTCATGGTCTTGGCGAGAATGACCGTCGGCTGGCCGCGATGTGTCATGGCACGCGCGTAAGCGGCGCAGAGTTTGACGGCGTCGTGGCCACCGCGTTTCAGGCGATCGATATCGCCATCGGTCATGTTCGCGACCAGTGCCGCCAGTTCCGGGTCCTGACCGAAAAAGCGTTCGCGGTTGTAGGCGCCGTCATTGGCCGAGAAAGTCTGGAACTGGCCATCGACGGTTTTGCTGAAGGCGCGCTGCAGCACGCCGGTGATGTCGCGCGCAAACAGCACATCCCAATCCGAACCCCACAGCACCTTGATCACATT
>JACXTT010011744.1_pt1 | contig 11690 bp, 13 predicted proteins | sample 9270951 | NCBI WGS metagenome assembly JACXTT01 (sample SAMN15532306, study PRJNA645909) | rock metagenome | isolation source: weathered quartz diorite | place: Puerto Rico | collected 2017-06-21 | reverse complement strand
GGCTGATTGAGTAGGACAAGGGGAGCTTAGCTGTCAAAAAGGATGACAATGTGCTGGAACCGGAGGAAGAAAGGTGGGTCGCGCTCAACAAAATCGATCCCGAGCGGGACACCCGATTCACGCGGGGCCGGATCGACGTGCTCGACCACTAGAGCCGGGCGTTCACCCACGGCTCGAAGATGGGCATCGACGCGACGAAGAAGTGGAAAGAAGAGGGCTTCGACCGCGACTGGCCCGACCGCATCGTCATGGACACCGAGACCAAACGTCGCGTGGACGCGATGTGGCGGGAGCTGGGCATTGAGCGCTGAAGGCCAGACGTTCACCGGGGAATCGCTCCTCGTCCGCTACGTCAACTTCGTGAAGTTGCCGCACACCGTCTTCGCCCTGCCGTTCGCGCTGCTCGGTGTCGTGGTCGCGTCGCGCGTCGCCCCGGTCACCTGGCGGGCCGTCGCCCTCGTCGCCGTGGCGTTCACGGCGGTCCGGTTCGTGGCGATGGGATTCAACCGCATCGCCGATCGCGAGCTCGATGCGCAAAACCCGCGCACCCGTGCCCGGGAGCTGCCCTCGGGGCGGCTGAGCATCGCCCAGGCGTGGATCGCCATCGCCTTCGCCGCGCTCGTGTTCGAGTGGGCGGCGTGGCAGCTCAACCCGCTGTGCTTCGCGCTGTCGCCCGTCGCGCTCGTCGTCGTCACGCTCTACAGCTACGCCAAACGCTTCGCGTGGTGGTCGCATCTGTGGCTGGGCTTCGGGGACGCCATCGCCGGTCCGGCGGGATACCTCGCGGTGACCGGGCGCTGGAGCGAGCCGGCGTGGCTCTTGTGGGCGCTGGCGGGGGCGGTGACGTTTTGGGTCAGCGGCTTCGACATCTTCTATGCGCTGCAGGACGAGCAATTCGACCGCGCCGCCGGACTGCACTCGGCGATCGTCCGTTTCGGGCCGCGGGGGGGGATCTTCCTCGCCAGGGTGCTGCACAGCCTCGCTCTTGTCGCGCTGGTCGCGTTCGGCTGGGGCGCCCGGCTCGGGCCCGTCTACTACGTCAGCGTCGCCGTCGGCGCGGCGCTCGTCGCATACGAGCACCAGCTCGTCAAGCCGGGCGACCTGCGCCGCCTCGACGCCGCGTTCTTCACGATGAACGGCATCGTGAGCGTCGTGGTGTTTCTCGGGGCGATGGGTGACCGGGTGCTATGAATGATCGAATGCAGAATGAAGAATGCAGAATGAAAGGCAAGAACTCACGCGGTGCTCAGCCGAAGCCAGCTGACTCTCACCGCTCAATTCATCATTCTGCATTCCCCATTCCTCATTCGCCGCCCCCCCGCCCGCCGGCGCATCCCAAGCGCAGCCCGACCCCCAATCGTCGCGGGCGGTGAACACGCATCCCGTCGTTCTCGCCATCACCGGCGCGTCGGGTGCGCCGTACGGCGTGCGGCTGCTCGAGGTGCTCGCCGCCCACGCGGTCCCGACGTGGCTGCTGGTTTCGGCCCACGGCTGGCGGCTGCTGGAGGAAGAGTGCGGTATCGAGGGCGAGCCGGCGCTGCGCAAGGCGACGGGTGGTGACTGGCACGGTGTGCAGGTGTTCGACGACAAGGATCGCGGCGCGGCGCCGGCGTCGGGATCGGCGCGGACGCGGGGCATGGTGGTGTGCCCCTGTTCGATGGGGACCGTCGCCGCCATCGCGCACGGGACGAGCAGGAGCTTGATCGAGCGCGCCGCCGACGTCACGCTCAAGGAGTGCCGGCCGCTGGTGTTGGTCCCACGCGAGACGCCGCTCTCTCTCGTGCACCTGCGCAACCTCACGCTCGCCACGGAGGCCGGGGCGACCGTGCTCCCCGCTGCGCCCGGCTTCTATCACCGGCCGCAGGCGGTGCGCGATCTCGTCGATTTCATCGTGCAGCGTGTGCTCGATCATCTCGGTGTCGAGATCAGTCTGGTGCGGCGTTGGGGAGCGGGGGAATGACGCTCACCGCGCGCGGCGGGCTCGTGGCGCTGATGCTGATGGCCGGACCACTCGCGGCCCAGCGAACGTCGGCCTACTGGGTCTCCCTGGCTGCCGGGCGTGGGTCCATCAGCGGTGGTGGCTCGGTCGCCCTGTACGCCTCTTACAACTACCAACGCGGGGCAAACCTCTTCACCGTGCGCGGAACCGGAGTGGTCGACTTCATCGGCGCCTTGTTCAATGGCTTCACGGGCAAGGGTGAGAATACCGCGGCGAGTGAAATCGGGTTGTTGTACGGTTGGGCGCGGCGGCCGGGTCGCGCATGCATCGCTGTTTCGGCCGGGATTGGAGTGGCCCAGGTGACGCGGGACTCGGCAGGAACGAGCCACCGGACCTATCGCCCGTCGCTGCCGCTCGAAGCACAGCTCGCCGTACGGCCTGTGCCGTTCCTCGGCCCCTCATGGTGCTCGGATTCGCCGACCTGAACTCGCGCCAGTCGTTCTCCGGGATCACCGTCGGAGTGCAGCTGGGGGGTCTCTACTGAGGCTCGGCATCATCTCCGATACCCACGGCCAACTGCGCCCCGAGGTCTGCGACGTGTTCGCCGAGGTCGATCACATCCTGCACGGCGGCGACGTCGGGAGCTGGCAGATCATGATCGAGCTCGAGGCGCTCGCGCCCGTCACCGCGGTGTTCGGCAACACCGATGGGCCGGATCTGCGCAGCCGGCTGCCGCAGGTGGCGACAGTGGAGCTCGACGGGTTCGAAGTCGTCGTCACTCACGGCGACCAGCTCGGCGCGCCCACGCCGGCGAAGCTGCACGAGGCCTTTCCCGCGGCCGAGATCATCGTCTACGGACACACGCACCAGCCACTGCTCGAGCTGGTCGACCGCACGGTGACGGTCGTCAACCCCGGCAGCGCGGGACCAAGGCGCTTCAACCTGCCGGTCTCTGTGGCGATTCTCGAGCTGGAGCCGGGGATTCCTCCCCGGGGCAGGATCGTACCGCTGAAGGCGTGAGAGGTGAGAAGTGAGAGGTAAGAGGGAAAGGCGAAGATTGCCTCTCACTTCTCACCTCTCACGCAGGTGGAGTGGGGTCAGCGCTGACAAAACGCGCACAGGGTTGTTTGTCGCCCGTCGATCGCGTGCGTGGTGACCAGGCGGTGGCCGCAGCGTACGCACGGCTCGCCGCCCCGGCCGTAGGCTTTCAATTCGAGCTGAAAACTGCCGGGCTCGCCCGTGCCGGTGCGGTAATCGCGCACCGTCGTCCCCGAGGCGCGTAACGCGCGCTGCAGCACATCGAGAATGGCGGCGTGCAGTTCGCGCCGCTCGTCCGGCGTGAGCCGGTTGGCTGGACGGGAGGGATCGATCCGGGCGTCGAACAAGGCTTCGTTCGCGTAGATGTTGCCGACGCCGGCGAGGCGACGCTGATCCATGATCACCTTCTTGACGGCCGCCCGCGATCCCGCCAACGCCTCGGTGAAGCGCTCGACCGTGAAATCCGCCTCGAGCGGCTCCGGTCCCAAGCGTCTGGTGTAGCGCGTCCAGCCGCGATCATCGAGCAGCCAGACGGTGCCGAGCCGCCGCACGTCGCGATACACGAACTGCCCACCACCGGTCAGCGTGCACAGCAGCACGGCGTAGCGCGCCTCGTCCGCTGTCAACGGCCGGTCGTACACGATCAACGATCCCGTCATGCGCGGCTGCACGATGAGGCGGTGACCGCTTTTCAGGAGAAAGACGGCGTGCTTCGCGCGGCGCTGCGCGTGGACGACGGTGTTGCCGGAGAGGGTCTCGAGCAGCCGGCGGCGCGACACTTGTCGCAGTACGTCGCTCTTGGTGAGGCGGACGGTCCGGATGCGGCGCCCCACGAGCCGCGGGGCGAGGTCGCGGACGATCGTTTCGACTTCAGGCAGCTCCGGCACGCGCCACTTCCCGCCACCCGATGTCCGAGCGGAAGATCTTGCCGTCGAACTCGATCCGGGCGCAGGCGGCGCGGCTCGCGACCGCCGCCTGGGCGACGCTCGGGGCGATCGCGGTCACGTTCAACACCCGCCCGCCGGAAACGCGCAACGTGCCATCGGCATCGCGTGCCGTCCCCGCATGAAAGACGAGGATGTCCTTGCCGAGTTTGGGCAGCGTGATCGCGGCGCCCTTATCGGGGTGGTCGGGGTAGCCGCGGGCGGCGAGGACCGTCGTCACGGCGGCACGCTGCGCCCCCAAAACCTTCGCCCCGGCATGCCACTGGTGGCGCGCGATCGCATAGAGGTGGCCGCTCAGCCCGCTGCTCGTGGCGGGAAGCACGACCTGGGTTTCCGGATCGCCGAAACGGCAGTTGAACTCGAGCACCCACGGTGTTCCGTCGGCGCCCACCATCAGCCCGGCGTACAGCACGCCGCTGTAAGGCGTGCCGCGGGATCGCATCGCGGCGAGCGTCGGCTCGAACACCTGCCGCCGCACGCGCTCGAGCAGCGCGGCAGTGGCGAGGCTGACCGGAGTGTACGCGCCCATCCCGCCGGTGTTCGGCCCCGTATCGCCTTCGCCGAGGCGCTTGTGATCCTGGGCCGGCGGCAGGATCACGATCTGCTCGCCGTCAGTGAGCGCCAGGACGGACAGTTCCTCCCCAGCGAGAAAGTCTTCGACCACGATCTCCTCGCCGGCGCTGCCCAGCTGTCCCTCGAGAAACCCGCGTGCCGTTTCCGCGGCTTCCGTCCGCGTGGCGCACACGACGGCGCCTTTCCCGGCGGCGAGTCCTGAGGCTTTGACGACGAGGGGCTCCGCATGGTGCGCGATGTAGTCCAGCGCCGCCGCCACGCCGGAGAACGTCGCGCTCGCGGCGGTCGGCACGCCCGCTTCGGTCATGAGGGTCTTGGCGAAGGCCTTCGACGATTCGATGCGGGCGGCGGCGGCTGTGGGCCCGAAGGCGGGGCGCCCCCGGGCCTGCAAACGATCGACCAACCCGGCGGCAAGCGGGGCTTCGGGGCCGACGACGACGAGGTCGACCCGATTCGCCACGGCGGCGTCGACCAGGCCGTCCAGGTCGGTCGCCGCGATGGGGAGGTTCTTGGCGAGCTTCGCGGTCCCGGGATTCCCGGGGGCAGCGAAGATGGTCGTGGCGGGGTCGTCCTGGTGCAGCTGCCACGTGAGGGCATGCTCCCGGCCCCCTCCGCCAACGACCAGGACCCTCACTTCTTCTTCATGGCGTCCGAGAACGCTTGGGCCGCACGCTTCGCCGAGTCGACCACATCGTTCACGACGGCTTTCGCTTCCTTCATATAGTGATCTCGCGCGTCGTCGATATCCTTGTCGAGCGGGCGGTTTTCGGCTTCGGTGCCGCGGCGCGTGTATTCCCCGCGCACGATGCGGTCGTAGTCGCCTCCTTCCACCCACCGCTGCAGCTCCGCCGCCCGCACCGTGTTGAACGGGTGCGTGCGCATCAGGACCCCGAGAATCTTGAAGATGCGGTCGACGGCGCCGCCCGATTCCTCGAACTCCTTGGCCTGGACGAGGAAGGCGTTCAGGTCCATCTGCGTCATGTCGCCGCCGCCTGCGAACTTGAGATTGACGCGCAGCGACGCCGTAGGATCCTGGCAGGCAATCAGCCCGGCCCGATCGGCGGACAACTCGCTCTTGCGGTACCACTCCATCAACGCCAGCTGAATGGGCAGGATCGCGATCCCCGCCAGGAACGGCAGAGCGCTGAAGCTGACGTTGAGCAGCAGGACGAGCAGCGTGTGGTACAGCGCGTGCCCGCTCATCACGTGGCCCAGCTCGTGACCCAGCACATCCCGCAGCTCGTCGTCGTCGAGCAGCTTCAGAGCCCCGGAGTTGATCACGATGAACGGCCTGTCCATGCCGTACGCCCCGGCATTGGCGAAGGGCGTCTGCGACACGAACAGCTCGGGCCGCTCCGCCCAGTCCATCGTGGTGAGGACGTCGGTGTAGAGCTGGTTCACGCGCGGGAATTGCGTCGCTCCGACGCGGACGGCGTCGGCCTGGAACAACAGGCGTACGCCGCGCTCGCCCAGGAATCCGTAGATCTTCTTCAGCAGCTCGTCGAATCCCGGCACCGCACGCAGCGACTGCAGCGCGGCGCGGTCCGCGGGGTGCTCCCACGAAACGGGAGCGATCTGGGTGAGGATCTTGCGGGGCCGTGCCGCTGGCAGCCCGCTCGTGGCGTCAGTCATGGGAACTCCGAATGTGTGAATCGTAAACTACGTATGTCGTGGTCCCGTTGGTTTCGCGGCTGATCGCCGCGACTCGGCCCCCGGTGGCTGACAGCGACCGGAATGTCACATTCGTGACAGTCAGCCGAGCCGCGGCTCTGAGCCGCGTCCGGCGAACGATCACCCCGCCCCCAATGCCTGATCGAGGTCCTCGACCAGGTCTTCCACGTCTTCGATGCCTACCGAGAGCCGGATCAGGCTGTCGGTGAGCCCCATCTTGCGCCGCAGCTCGGGGGGGACGCTGGCGTGGGTCATCGAGGCCGGGTGGCCGATCAGGCTTTCGACTCCGCCGAGCGATTCGGCCAGGGCGAACACGCGGGTGCGCTCGATGACGCGCCGCGCGAACGAAGGATCGCCCAGCTCGATCGACATCATGCCGCCGTACCCCGTCATCTGACGACAGGCCAGCTCGTGCTGCGGATGGGATGGAAGACCGGGATAATTGACGCTCTGGACTCGGGGGTGGTGGCTGAGCCATTCGGCGATGCGGCGGCCGTTGGCGTCGTGCTGCCGCATGCGCAGCGGCAGCGTCTTGATGCCGCGCAGTGCGAGCCAGCAATCGAGCGGGCCGGGAACCGCGCCCGAGCTGTTCTGGATGAAGCCGAGGCGCTCGGCGAGATCGTCCCGGCCGGTGACCAGCAGCCCGCCCACCATGTCCGAGTGGCCGTTCAAGTACTTGGTCGTCGAGTGCAGCACGATGTCGGCGCCGAGCTCGAGCGGCCGCTGGAAGCACGGCGTGGCGAAGGTGTTGTCGACCACGAACAACGCGCCGGCACGCTGCGCAATCTCACCGGTCGCCGCGAGGTCGGACAACCGCAGCATCGGGTTGGTCGGCGACTCGGCGTAGACCAGCTTCGTCGACGGGAGGACGGCGCCGGCGACGGCGTCCAAGTCTCCGCCGTCCACGAAGGTGAACGTGAGACCGAGCCGCGCCCAGATGTGCGTCATCTGGCGGTGCGTGCCGCCGTACACGTTCTCCCCGCTCACGACGTGATCGCCTGACGAGAGCAGCTTGACGACCGCATCGACCGCTGCGAGCCCCGACCCAAACGCGAACCCGTGCCGGCCGCCTTCGAGCGCGGCGACATTGCGCTCCAGGGCCTCGCGTGTCGGATTTTTCGTACGGGCGTATTCGTAGCCCTTGTGCCGGCCCAGCCCGTCCTGGATGTAGGTGGAGGTCTGATAGATCGGTGGCATGACCGCGCCCGCCAGCGGATCCGGCACGATGCCCGCGTGCACCGCACGGGTGGCGAGCCGGCGCCGCACATCACCATCCAAGCCGCGCGTCATGGCGGGAACGTATCGACGCCTTTCGCCCCGGGCAAGCGAGCCTTACGTTAAGCCTCCATGCCCGGCCAGAATGGCCTCTCCTGCCTCGTTGTCGACGACGAGCCGCGGTTGCGACGGGTGCTGGTGCAACTGCTCGAAAGCGACGGGTTCGAGGTCCGGGAAGCCGGCAACGGTGTCGAAGCACTCCAGGCGATGGAGACGAACCCGGCGCCGCTCGTGATCTCCGATCTGCGCATGCCGCAGATGGACGGCGCGCACCTGCTGCGCCATCTCACGCAGCGCTGGCCCGACACGGCCGTCTTGATGGTGAGCGCCGTGGCGGACGTCGACCAGGCGGTCAAATGCCTGCACGATGGGGCGCTCGACTACGTCAGTAAACCGTTCAACCTCGAGGAAGTCCGCGCCCGAGTGGACCAGGCGCTGCAGCGGCGGGGGCTCCGGCTCGAGCTCAAGAACTATCAACGCCAGCTCGAGGATGCCAAAAGCAAGCTCGAGGCACGCGTCGAGGTCCAAGCGGGGCGCATCGAGGAGCTGTTCCTCGGCGGCGTCCAGGCACTGGCGCAGGCGATGGAAGCGAAGGATGCGTATCTCCGGGGACATTCGCTGCGCGTCTCCGACTACGCCGTGCGCATTGGCAAGCACGTCGGGCTCGATGGCCACTCCATCGACACGATCTCGCTCGGCGCCCACCTGCACGACATCGGCAAGATCGGCGTCAGCGAAGAAGTGCTCCACAAGACAGGCGGGCTGACCGAAGCCGAGTACCGCCACATCATGGAACATCCCGTGATCGGCGCCCGAATCCTCGGGCCGCTCCTGAGGGACGCGCCGCTGGTGATCGACATCGTGCGCTCGCACCACGAGCGGATGGATGGCAAGGGACTGCCGGACGGCGTGAATGCCGAGGCGCTGCCCCTGCTGGTGCGGATCGTGTCCGTGGCGGACGCCTTCGATGCGATGACCAGCGAGCGCCCGTATCGCCACTCGCTCTCCGTCGAGCGCGCTCTGGAGGAGCTGCGGCGGCAGCGCGGAATTCAGTGGGACCCGACGGTGGTGGACGCGTTCTTCGGAGCCTTTCCGGACGCCCACCACCTGCCGATTCCCACGCCGGAGCCGTCCGTCTCGACTCCCACGCCCGTCGGTTGACCATGCCCGAAACTCTGATGGTCGGCGTTTCCGGAATCCGCGGAATCGTCGGCAAGGACCTCACTCCTGAAATCGTGGCCCGCTACGCCGCGGCGTTCGGCGCCTGGGCCCGCACCGGCGGCGGGCGGCGTCCGCGCGTCGTGCTGGGGCGCGATGCCCGCACGTCGGGTCCGATGTTCGCGCAAGCGGCGACCGCGGGTCTCGTCTCCGTCGGGTGCGACGTGATCGATATCGGTTTGACCACGACCCCGTCGGCCCAGCTGGCGGTGCAGCACCATCGCGCCGCCGGGGGCATCATCCTCACCGCGAGTCACAACCCCATCGAGTGGAACGCGCTCAAATTCGTCGGACCCGACGGCGTCTTCATCGACGACACGTCGGGGTCGCAAGTGCGCGCCCTCGCCGCCGAAGGCCCGATCCCGCGCGCAGATCATGGATCGCTCGGGGCCGTCACCACCGATGGCGACGCGCTGCGCCGCCACCTCGCCGCCGTCGTGCAGCTGCCCGGCGTCGACGCGGCGCGGATCAAGAAACGCAAGTTCCGCGTCGCCCTCGACACCTGTCGCGGCGCTGGCGGGGCGATCATGCCGGCGCTGCTCGAGCGGCTGGGGTGCGAGGTCTCTGGGATCAATCTCGAGACCGACGGCAAGTTCCCCCGGCCCCCCGAGCCCACACCGGAGAACCTCGGAGCACTCGGGGCCGTGGTGCAACGAGTCCAGGCCGACCTCGGCATCGCCGTGGACCCCGACGTCGACCGGCTGGCGATGGTCGACGAGCAGGGGGAGGCGATCGGCGAGGATTACACCCTCGCGTTCGCCGTGCGCGCCGTCCTGGGCGACAAGAGCAATGGCAAATCGCCGAAGAAGCGCGGCTCAGGCGGGTACGTTCCCCCGGATCGGCCCAAGGCGATCGTGGTCTGCAACCTCTCGACCAGTCTCGTGGTGGAGGACGCCGCCCGCGACTGCGGCGCCGAGCTGGTGCGGGCGCCGGTTGGTGAGGCGCATGTCGCGCGGACGATGATCGAGCTCGGAGCGCCGATCGGCGGGGAGGGCAACGGCGGCGTGATGTACACGGCGCTGCACGTGGGGCGGGACGCTCCCGTGGGCGCCGCCCTGCTGCTCACGTTGCTGGCGCGCGACGGCCGCAAGGTCAGTGAGCTGGTCGCCGCCTCGCCGCGCTACGCGATCGTCAAGGACAAGGCGCCGCGCGCGCGGGCCGCCGCGCTCGCCCCGGTCTATACGGCGCTGCGCGAGCGTTTCCCCGACGCCCAGGTCGACGAGCGTGACGGGCTGCGGCTGGGGTGGCGCGATCGCTGGCTGCATGTGCGACCCTCCAACACCGAGCCGATCGTGCGGCTCATTGCCGAAGCGCCGTCGGCGCCCGAGGCGCAACGATTGGTGGACGAGGGTCGCACGCTCGTCGCCGCCTCCTAGGGTCGGATGAAGATCGTCTTGCAGCGCGTCAGCCGCGCGGAGGTCCGCCTGGACGGGCGCGTCACCGGCAGGATCGATACCGGATTCCTCCTCCTCACCGGGTTCGCCCCGACCGACACGCCCGAAACACTCCGTTGGATGGCCGACAAAGTGCTCTCGCTGCGGCTGTTCCCCGACGAAGCAGGCAAGATGAACCGCTCGCTGCAGGAGGCCGGGGGGGCGGTGCTCGTCGTCTCGCAATTCACCCTGTACGGCGACGTGGAGAAGGGGCGCCGCCCCAGCTTCATCGCCGCGGCACCACCCGATGTCGCGATCCCGCTCTATCAGCAGTTCGTGGCGCTGCTGGGCGTGCGCGGCGGGCCGCTCGGCATTCGCGTAGCGACGGGAGAGTTCGGCGCGATGATGGACGTCGAGCTCGTCAACGAGGGGCCGGTGACGCTGATCCTGGAACGCTGAGGCAATTTCCCATGGTGTGGAAGATCTTGCGATGGACGGGCGGGGTGTTGCTGGTGCTCATCGTGGGCCTGTTCGTCACCGTGCAGCTGCGCTGGCGTCGCGCCTTCGACGCCCCGCTACCCGACATTCATGCCAGCACCGACTCCGCGGTCATCGCCACGGGTCGCTATCTGGCGTTCGGCCCCGCGCATTGCGCCTACTGTCACACGACGGCCGAGACGGGGCCGGCGCTGGACCGGGGCGAGCGGCCGCCGCTCTCGGGCGGCTTCGAGTTCAAGATCCCGCCGGGCACGTTCCGCACCCCGAACCTCACGCCTGACCGGGAGACGGGGATCGGGGCGGTGAGCGACGGCCAGTTGGCTCGCATGCTGCGCTACGGCGTGCGGCATGATGGTCGAGCCGCCATCCCGTTCATGAACTACCACCTCCTGAGTGATGCGGACATTCGAGCGCTGATATCGTTCCTGCGATCACAGACGCCGGTTTCCCACCGCGTGCCCCCGCACGATGTCAACCAGATGGGCAAGGCGGTGATGGCATTCGTGATCAAGCCCATCGGCCCGAGCTCCCCGCCACCCGCGGAGAGCCCGCCGCCGGGGACGTCGGTGGAGCGGGGTGCGTACCTCGTGACGGCGGTGGCGGAATGCGCCGATTGCCACACGGAGCGGAGCATGGTCGATGGTCACTTCACCGGACCGCGGCTCGCCGGTGGCAGTCCGTTCGAGGCGGAAGGGACGCCGGATCTGCTGGTCGTCCCGCCCAACCTGACTCCCGAGCCCAAAACCGGCCGCATCGCGGCGTGGACCGAGGAGCAGTTCGTGGCGCGGTTCCGGAAGGGTCGGCTGATTCCCGGGACGCCCATGCCCTGGAACGCCTTCGGGCGCATGACCGACGACGACCTGCGAGCGATTTACCGGTATCTCCGCACCGTCACGCCGGTGGAGCACGACCCCGGTCCGTCGCTGCGACGCAAGGAGTGAGTGCCGCGATCGTGCTGGCGAGCTCCTCCCCACGCCGCCGCCAGCTGCTCGAGATGATGCGCATCCCGTTTCGCTCGATCGTGCCCGACGTGGACGAATCGCTCCTGGTCGGGGAAGAGCCGGCGCGCTACGTCGAGCGTCTGGCGCGGGCCAAGGCGCGGGCGGTGGTGGCCCTGGCCCCCGGGGAGATCGTGCTGGCGGCGGATACCACCGTGGTGCT
>JACXTT010011743.1_pt1 | contig 11690 bp, 12 predicted proteins | sample 9270951 | NCBI WGS metagenome assembly JACXTT01 (sample SAMN15532306, study PRJNA645909) | rock metagenome | isolation source: weathered quartz diorite | place: Puerto Rico | collected 2017-06-21 | reverse complement strand
TGTTCACGCCGGTAGGTGACCACAGGTCCCATCCGGCTTTTAACTTAATAAACCGTTCGTCCCGGTTCAGGCAAAAGGGCCGCTCCGGCCGGGGTGCCTACAAGGATCTGTCCGTCCGCCGCCAGGCTGACCACCGAGGGAACCAGCCGGTCGCCGTCCTCGCCGGGAATAACCTGGGGATGGATCAGGTCCATGTAAGCGACGAGGCTGTTGGTAGTGCCCAGGTCGATGCCAACCACCCGGTCCGGGCCGGAATGTCCAAAGTCGATTTCTACAGGAGTCATGCTGCCGCCAGGGTGCTTTCCACTTCCCGCACCAGATTTCGTATGTATTTGCGCCGGTTCAGGATAGAGCGGATGCGCTCCAGTACGGGCCGCCCGCCACCCGCGTCGAACGCGGCAAATTCCCGGGCCAGTTCGGCGTCAATTTCGGCGATCATTCGCGCGAACTTGATCTGCGCGCCTTCCAGTTGAGGCCGCGCCTCCGTGTCCCCGTGGCGCATCTCTTCGAGCGCCATATTAAGCTCGAACACCTCTTCCAGAAGTTCTGCCGGAACGTTTTTGGACCGCTGCTCGCCGATGTCGAAGCCATTGTTTTTCATCACATACTCGGCACGCTCGACAGGATCGCGCAAGGTCCGGTAGCCGTCGTTCAGCAACGCCGTGGCTTCCAGCGAATACCCACGCTCGCGCTCACCTCTACGAATGTAGAGATCAGGGTGCAGTTGCCGGCTCAAGTCGTAAAATCGCTTCTCCAGTTCGGCCTTGTCGAGCGCCAACATCTCTCGCGGATACCCAAAGAACTCGAAGTAGTTGGAAGGAGGGGGCTGGAGGGACTTACAGGAACTGCAGAGGAGGGTACCGACAACACCCTCCCCGCAGTTCCAGCAGGACGTTTGGTGGTTCATTACGCGGAGAAGGACGTCCCGCAGCCGCAGCTTTTTTGCGCATTCGGGTTTTCGAAGACGAATCCCGAATACATCAAGCTTTCTTTGTAGTCGAGCACCATACCGTGCAGATAAATCAAGCTCTTCGGGTCGATCAGCACGCGTACCCCGTCGAACTCGAACACCTTGTCGGTAGGCCGCTCCCGCGTTTCAAACTTGAACTGATAACTCAGGCCTGAACAGCCGCCGCCCAGGACGCCGAGACGCAGCGCGCCCGTCACGCCCTCCTTGGCGAAGGCCTGCTTGACCTTGGCGATCGCCTTGGGCGTCACTTCCACCGGCGCGGTTTGAGGAGGCGAAACCCCGGATTCGGTAACCATACCCACCTTATAGATGCCGCTTACGCCACGGAAGTCGCTGATTCCTGCGGCGTGCGGACGGTCTGTTTCTTCTTGTAGTCGCTGATGGCGGCCTTAATCGCGTCCTCCGCCAGCACGGAGCAGTGGATCTTCACCGGCGGCAGCGCCAGTTCGCTGACGATCTCGGTGTTCTTAATCTCCAGCGCTTCGTCCACGGTCTTGCCCTTCAGCATCTCGGTCGCAAGCGAGGAGCTGGCGATCGCGCTGCCGCATCCGAAGGTCTTGAACTTGGCATCTTCGATGATGTGCGTGGTCTCATTGACCTTGATCTGCAGCTTCATCACGTCGCCGCATTCCGGAGCGCCCACCATGCCCGTACCCACGTTCGGATCGCCTTTGTCCATGGACCCGACGTTCCGCGGATTGTTGTAATGATCGAGAACTTTCTGCGAATAAGCCATAATGTTTACTCTTCCTGAGCCTTAGTGCGCTGCCGGCTCTGCCACCCACTCCACTTTGCTGAGGTCGATCCCTTCTTTGGCCATCTCGTACAACGGCGACAGCTCGCGCAGCTTCCGGACCGTCTCAACTACCCGGGCGGCCACGTAATCCACTTCTTCCTCTGTATTGAAGCGCCCCAGGCCGAACCGGATCGAGGTGTGCGCCAGATCGTCGCCGACGCCCAGAGCTTTCAACACGTAGCTCGGTTCCAGTGTGGCCGAAGTGCAAGCCGATCCGCTCGAAACCGCGATGTCGTTGATGCCCATCAGCAGGCTCTCGCCTTCGACATAGGCGAAGCTGATGTTCAGATTGTTCGGCAGCCGGCTCTCCATGGTGCCATTGATGAACACCTCGTCCAGCTCCGCCATCAGCTTGTCCTTCAGCTTGTCGCGCAGGTGGCGCATCCGCACCGATTCCTCGGCCATTTCCTTCTGAGCGATGGCGCAGGCCGCACCCAGCCCGACGATGCCCGTCGTATTCAGCGTGCCCGAGCGCATCCCGCGCTCATGGCCGCCGCCATCCATCTGAGCCGTGAGCTGCACGCGCGGGTTGCGGCGGCGAACGTACAACGCGCCGACGCCCTTCGGGCCGTACAGCTTGTGCGCGCTCATCGACATCAGGTCGATGTTGTCCTTGATCACGTTGACCGGCACCTTGCCCACCGCCTGCACCGCGTCGCAGTGGAACAGCACGCCCCGCTCCTTCGCCAGGCGGCCGATCTCTGCAACCGGCTGGATCACGCCGATCTCGTTGTTGGCGTACATGATGCTGATCAGGATGGTCTTGTCCGTGATCGCAGCTTTGAGCATGTCAAGGTCAACCAGCCCGTCCGCCTTCAAGGGGAGGTAAGTGACCTTGCAGCCATGCTTTTCGATTTTCTTGCAGGTGTCGAGAATCGCCTTATGCTCGGTTGCGGCGGTGATGACATGATTCCCGCGCTCGGCGTACATCTCGGCCACGCCCTTGATCGCCGGGTTGTTCGATTCGGTGGCCCCGCTGGTGAAGACGATTTCCTTGGACGTAGCGCCGATCAGATCCGCCACCTGCTTGCGGGCGTTCTCGACAGCCTCTTCCGATTCCCAGCCAAACGAATGGTTGCGGCTGGCCGCGTTACCGAACTTCTCGGTAAAGTAAGGCAGCATCGCCTCCAGGACCCGCGGATCCATCGGCGTCGTCGCGTGATTATCAAAGTAAACCGGCTTCTTCATGAACACATTTCCTTGGCTTTCACAAAAGCTGCAACAACTCCATCGGCCTCGCCGCCGGCGCTCCCAATGGGTCCGGCATCGAAGGGCCGTTTTCGCTGGATAGTTCGGAGATCGTGATCGTGCTCAAAAGATGCACGATTCCTTCGTGAATCTTGCGCAACGGGGCCCGCACGTTGCAGAGATCCGAATGGTCGCACTCCCCATGATCGGTGAAACAGGACGTGAGAAGGATCGGACCGTCGATGGCCCGGATCACTTCCAGCGCCGAAATCGAGTGCGGCGACCGCGCCAGCCGGTATCCGCCATTGGTCCCCGGCAGCGACTGCAAAATTCCGCTTCGCGTCAGCTTCTGCAGCGTTTTCGCCAGCAGCGGCAACGGGATGCGGTAGCAGTCGGCGATCTCTTTCGCGCTGGCAGCCCCGCGAGGAGCCGTGACCGCCAAGTGCTTCATGGCGATCAGCCCGTAGTCCGCCTTTTTGGTCAGCTTCAGCATCTACGACCTATTTAGTCTTGATTCAATTCTAGCGGGCCTGCCCAATCAAGTCAAGGACTTAAATACCGACCAGTCCAGTCTCAGATATAGAAGACCATAAAGGTCGTAGATAGAGCCAGTTGATTGCATCGAACGGTCAAAAAGGGCCGCCGAGCGGGCGCAGGCAGGTGGCCGGCGTTTCCGAGCTGCGGACGTGAGGGAAGGGGTTTGGCTACGCGACGCCCATCGCAAGCTGAGGCCCCGCCATCTCCTCCATCACCTCGATGAAAGCCAGCAGATACGGCGGCGGCGCAGGGTGCCGCAGATACGCAACGCCCCACCAGCGATGGTATCCACGCCGCGTCAGCGCCAGCGCCTTCAACCCTTGGCTCAAGTACGGCGCGGCGGCCCAGCGGGCGATCGCGGAGATGCCCAGCCCGGCGCGGACCATCTCGATCATCGCCTCGGTCAGCTCGGCCTGCACGATCTGGCGGGGCATCACGCCGGCCGGCTCGAGGAAAGCGGTGTAGAGCGTGATCTCTTCCTTTGGCAACGCATAGGTGATGACCACTTCGTCGGTGAAATCCTCCGGCATCACATAGGCGCGGCCGGCCAGCGGATGGTCCTCCGCCACAATGGCGACCAGTTCATCCCGGAAGAGACGCCTATACATCAGGCGCCGGTTCGCGGGAGGGCGGCAGACGATCGCCAGGTCCAGCTTGCCATCCAGCAGCGCTTCTACCGGATGATGCGTCGCCTCCGCCACGATCTGCAAATCCACCTTGGGGTGCAGTCTGCGGAATTGCTTCATCCGCGCCGGCAGCCAGTGGTAGCAGGTATAGCATTCCGTGCTGACACGCACCAGCCCTTCGCTGCGCAGCGTGGACTGGCGGATGTCCCGCTCCGCCCGGCGTACCTGCTCCGGAATCGCCTTGGCCGTCTCCAGCAGTCGTGCCCCGGCCGCGGTCGGCGTCATCTTCCGCGGGGAGCGGTGGAACAGCGCCGTACCCAGCGAGTCCTCCAGATTCCCGAGCTGATGGCTCAGCGCGGACTGCGTCAGATGCAGCCGGGCGCCGGCCCGGGTCATCGTCCCTTCCTCGGCGATCGCTTCAACCAGTCGGAAATGCCGGAGTTCCACGTCCATCACAAATCCATGAGTCCAGCTCATCCATATGCCCCCCTTAGATGAGCTGTAGTCATCTCAACTCTACGAGCTTTCTCCCGCCGAGTCAAGACTAGGTACTGTCTGAACGCACCTTTCAAGCACTACCCAAGACTGCACCAGACGTGGCGCAGGCTTCAGCGTGGGCCGGGCGGGGGCCCGTCACCAGGATCTGAAACCAGGCTTTTTTGAGTTGCTGGATTTGTTGTCCGCAAAGGTGCAGGATTCATCCTGCCCTGTCCATGGAATCAGTACCTGCGGGTGGGTTTCTGGAGAGGCTGGCTTCAGCCTGCCGCGTCCCGACTCCTCGGGACGCTCTTCCGGAAGTGCAGCCCGCCCCATCAAAACCGATTTCAGCTCCAGATCGACGCGACCGCCCCACCGCACAACGATGCGGAATCGTCGCTGCCGTCGACCCTTCCGTGCCAGAATGACGGATACCATGCGCCCCTTCCGGATCGCCGCCGCGATCGCCCTCACCGTTTCCCTCCAAGCCGCATCGGCCCACTGCTTCACCCTGCTATCTTCCGCGCCGGGCCGCAAGGAATTGCCGGCCGAAGAAACCCAGAGCATCCAGAAGGCTCATCTTGCTCATCTCGGAGCCCTGGCGGCGAAACGCTGGCTCCTCGCCGCCGGCCCCATCCTGACGCCCGGCAATCTGCGCGGCATCCTGATCTCCGCCTGCCAGTCCGCGGAGGAGGCGAACCGGATGGAATCGGCCGACCCCGCCGTTGCCGCCGGACTCCTTGCCGTCGAAACCCTCCTCTGGGATGGCCCCGACGGCATCGGCGACCGCTATTGGCGCGAAAAAACCGCCAACCCGAATGCCCCCGACCGCATGCTGAAATTCGCCCTCGTCTTCCTCCTCCGGACCCCGGCCTGGGAAGCCGGGCCGAAGCAGGATCTCCTCACCGCGCACCAGGCACACCTGATCCGACTCCGCCAGTCCGGCAAGCTCGCTGCCTCCGGCCCCGCCACCGCCGCCGGAGGGCGCTTCGCCATCCTCGTCTTCAAGGGAGTCGACCGCGACGAGGCCCGCCGCCTTGCCGAGCAGGATCCGCTCGTGATCCGCGGGCTCGCGCGCCCGGAAGCCTTCGACTGGCTGGCGGCGGACGGAACCTTCCCCGAATGACATGAATAGCGACATGAACATGCTTCATTGATCCGATGCAAACAATGCGTTGGACTCATGGCTATATCGACCGTATGCTGCGGAGGTGACCCGCCGCATCCTGATCGCAACCATTTTTGCGGCCCCGGCGATTTTTGCCTCGGCCGCGCCTGCCAAAGAGAGGGACGGCAATTTCTGGAACCGCCGCGGCGCCGCAGCCGCCGAACAGGGCCGCCTCGCCGAAGCCGAAGCCGACCTCAAAAAAGCGCTCTCGCTCGAACCAGCGGACGCCGAAGCGGCCGCCATCCTCAACAACCTCGCCGGCGTCTACCGCCAGCAGGCGCGCTGGGCCGACGCCGAGCCGCTGTACCGCCAGGCGGCCGCCCGCTTCGCCGCGATTCCCGGCCGGGAGCGCAACGCCGCCATCGCACTGAACAATCTCGGCCTTCTCCACATGCGTACGGGCCGCTATGCCAGCGCCGCCGAGCTGTACCGGAAGGCTCTGGACATCCTGCGGACCGACCCTGAGGCTGCCACCGTGCTTCACAACATGGCCGATCTGGCCTACACCCAGGGCAGCCCCGGCGAGGCCGAAGCCTTGTACCGCAAGGTGCTGGCCCTGCGCCCGCCCGGCGATCCGCAATCCATCGGCACGGTGATGAATCTCGCTTTGATCCGGAAGCATCTCGGGGCTTATGACGAGGCGGAGCGGCTCTACCGGAACGCCGCAACCGCCGTCCTCTCGCGCTCCGGCGAAAAGTCCCCGCAATACGCCCTGATCCTGAACAACCTGGGAATGCTGTACTCCGAGCAGGGACGCTTCCGAGACGCGCGGCGGCAGATCGGGCGGGCGATCTCCATTTTGGCCGCTTCGGACGGCACGGCCCACCCCGATTACGCCGCCGCGCTCGCCAACCTGGCGGCGCTCGAAACATACCGCAAGCGCTGGGCGCAGGCCGAGGCGCTGTGGATTCGCGCGCTTCAGATCGACGAGGCGTCGTTCGGCCCCGCCCACCCCAGAGTCGCCGAGGACCTCAACAATCTCGGCTCCGTCTACGCCGCCACGCGCCGCCCGGCCGATGCCGAACGCGCGCTGCGCCGCTCGCTTGCGATCGAGGAGAAGGCGCTCGGCGAGAATCATCCCGGCCTTGCCGTTACTCTTGGCAACCTGGCCCAGATCTGCCGCGGCCGGAATCGGCCCGAGGAGGCGCTAGCGCTCTACCAGCGCATGGCCGCCATCGCCACGAAATCGGGCGACGACAGCGCCGGCCTGCGCCGCCAACTACGCGAGTACGCGCAGCTTCTGCATTCCATGGAGCGCTTCGCGGAGGCCGAACAGGTGCGCCTCCGTGCGGTCAGCATGGAAGTGAAAAGATCCCTGAAATAAAGTTGCGCCGGCAAATTGTCATTTTCATCGCCGGAAGCTACATAGTTTTGATTAGGATACCGGGCTCTATGGCCTGGAGAGCGCTCCAGCCTGTGAGCCCGGCAAAACTCAGTCACAGCCAAATCGGGAATATTTTATCAATAAATGCAATAGTTTACGGAAAAACGAGCCGTTTACGGCTCATCCCGCGGGATAACCTGAAAGCAGGAGGACTCCTCTTGAGCAATCAGGAAACAAGTTTCAATGTGGCCCAGTTGGCCACCTGGGAGCAGGCCCGTGACATCGCGGCCAAGCTCAGCCAGGGCTTTTTTGTGGTGGGGAACGGGGTCGCGCCGGAGGGCCAGAATCCGAACACCAGCGGCATCTACGTTCCGGTGTGGCTGACCGAGACCGGTTTTCAGGCGCCACAGCATGTCGACGCCAACGGCAATCAGTACCTGTACCTGCACTTCCGCTTCAACAACGGAGCGGAAGGCATGAACGTCGGCCTGGTGCGCGAGCAATTCAAGCGCTACCCGACTTCTCCAATTTACGTGACCAAGTGTCTGGCGGACGAAGCCGCAATGCTCGCTCGCCGGTAACGGCCAGCACGAGCCTGAATTGGTCTTGCCAAGCAAAGGTGGGGCAGGATTCATCCTGCCCGCAGCCCGGCACGAGCCGGCCAAACCGCTAAGCCAAACTGAGCCGCGACCGTAAGGGAGCGGTTGCGGCCCCCGCGGGAACTTCTTACCTTCTTCTTACTCCCCCGCTTGGGGCTTAATCGCCGGGCGCCGCCGCAACGCGGCCGCCCGGCTTTTTTTAACTACGGCCTCGCCCTCTTCCTATATTGAAAGCTCTTCCAGTCCACGCTCGCCCGCCCGTTCAAATCCCACTCCACTTTCCCCTTGCGCACCGTCAACTCCGCGACCAGCGACTGATCTCCATCCCGCCGCGCGCCCGCCGAATCGATGTAACCGAACTTCCCCTTGTCCACCCGCAGCACCGCGACATCGGCTTCCGCGCCGACATCCAGATTGCCCAGCCCCGGACGGCGGATCTCTTTCGCCGGGCTCCACGTGGACATGCGGATCACCTCGTCCAACGGCGCGCCCAGGCTCAAAATCTTCGACATCGTATTGGTCATGTCCTTCATGCCGGCGTTCATGCTGCCGGTATGCAGGTCGGTCGAAATCGAATCCGGCCAGAATTTCTCCTCGATCGCCGGCACCGCCACGTTCCAGTAGAAGCTGCCGCCGCCGTGCCCGACGTCGAAGATGATCCCGCGCTTGCGTCCCGCTTCCATGGCCGGGTTGAGCTTCCCGTCCACTACCTCATCCCTATGCCCCGAGAAGCAGTGCGTGTAGATATCGCCCGGCCGCAGCTTGTCCATGAACAGCGCGTTGATGTTCCGCTCCTTGGTGATATAGCCGAAGTCCACCATCACCGGAAGATTGGTCAGCTTGCCGGCCTTTACCGCCCCATCCACCGACGGCCAGCCCGGCCCGTTGTAGTGGGCGCTCTTGAACCCGACCACGACGTCCGGATTAGCTTCCGCCATCTTGGCCGTCGCCTCGGCGTCCATATCGCCGGCGTCGTTTTCGCTGGTGACCCCCATCCCGCCGCCGACGATGTTGAGCAGCGCCAGCACTCGGGTCTTGGCGCGGTCGATGATCTTGGCCCGGAAATCGGGGAAGTTGCGCCAGCCCGAGGTGCCCGCGTCGACCATGGTGGTGATGCCGCTGCGGAAGCTGAAGCTGTCCGGAAACACGCTGTGGTCGCCCGTCAGCACACCCGGCAGGCCGGTGTTGGCGTACACGTGAACGTGAATGTCGATCAGCCCCGGCGTGACGTAGAGACCCGCAACGTCGGCCGTGCGTTTGGCGTCCGACACTGGGATGTCGGCGGCGACTCGGGCGATTTTTCCGCCTGCGATCGCCACGTCCATCCGGCGGCTGACGTTGTTCTTCGGGTCGATGACATGGCCGCCCTTCAACAGCAGATCGTAAGGTTGCGCGGCTGCGAAGGACGCCAGCGCCAGCGCAGACAACATCGCCCGGCGGAGCGGCGGGCTCGGCAAAGTAGATCGAATGGTTCGGAAGGTCATGGTTTGAGGCTCACGGACAAGGCACATTATCTCCGATTTCACCCGCCAGACGCCTCGCCCGCGAACGCCGCGACGGCGCCTCGCTTTTCAGAGCTTCGACAATGAGCAATCTCGCCCCCGAATCGACCGCAGGTCGCCCCCGGCCAGTTTGTCCAAAAGCCTCCGCGCCATGCCTGTCCGAGTGTAGCGTCCGCTACCCGCCGCGGATTACATTGGTTTGGTCATGGAAAAAGCTCTAGTCATCATGAGAAACGTCATCCTCTGGATTGCCGCCGCCTCCTGCGCCGCGCTTGCGCAAGCCCCACCCAAGATCATCGACGTCCACATGCACCACAACTCTAGCCCGGACTTCATCCCCAAGCTGGTGCAAAGGCTGGACGCCGTCGACGGAATGGCCTTCCTGCTGGTCAGGCCGAAGGACTTCCCCGCCGCGCGCCCGCTGATCGAGAAGCACAAGAACCGCCTGATCGGATTCGGCGATCTCGACATGGACGACCCCAAGGCGGTCGAATGGGTGGACCGCTTCCACGCCGCCGGATTCCGCGGCCTCGGCGAGATCTCGTCCCAGCTTGCAAGCTACGACGACAAGCGCTACTGGCCCATCTACGCCCGCGCCGAGCAACACCGGATGATCGCGCTCTTCCACACCGGAATCAAAAATCGCCCGCGGCCCGAAGTGCCCGAGGACGTCAGCGTGGACCGCATGCGCGCCACAACGCTCGACCTCATCTGCCGCCGTTTTCCCAAGCTGACCGTGATCGGCGCGCATCTCGGCAACCCCGATTATTCATGGGCGGCCGAGATCTCGCGCTGGCATCCCAACCTGTATTTCGATCTCTCCGGCTCCACGCTCATCAAGATGCGCAACGATTACCCGCAGTTCCTCAAGTTCTTCTGGTGGTCGAGCGTGGTAAGCCCGCACACGCCGAAGTCCAATGTTCACGCCTTCGAGAAAATCGTCTTCGCCTCCGACGTCTTCGGCGGCGAGCTCGAAGAATTCGACCGCAGCCTGGAGCGTTATAAGAGACTGCTCGACGAATGCGGCATCCCCGCCGACAAGCAGGCCAACATCATGAGCGGCACCATCTGGCGCCTGCTCCGGCCCTGACCCCGCAAAACAAATGTGGCGCAGCAGACGAACCGGCGGCGGTCCTTCCACTTCCGCCCAACCACCTACCCGGCCTGTGATGCAGGGGGTCCCCGACGCTCCGGGCGGACGCCGGAAGTCGAAAGGAGTTCGGGTGCCTGTCCCTACCGTTCGCCCGATCGCGACATCAGCCAAATGTTGCCGGTGTTCTCGTTGAGACCGATCGCAATGCGCGCGCTCCCCGCCGACCAACCTAGGCTCCGGTATGCCGCGCGTCCGTGAAGATGCAGGGCCGCGAACTCCTCGCCCGCCGGTGTGCGCGAGACGCCTCCGATACGCCGCGCCCAAAGACACGTATGTCCATCTCTCGCGGACGTGAAATATAGAATGTTCCCGTCGGGCGACCACTCGCCCCAGTCTTCAGCACTTTCTTCGGCGATCTTAATCCAGGCGCTTTCGGGAACCGGTTTGGGTCCTCCGAGAGGCGCGATCATGATCCAGCCGCGATTTGACTTGACCCTGGCAGTGAAACTGATCCAGCGGCCATCCGGAGAGAAGTGGCCATAAAGTAAATTGTAGGTGGAATGCTTCAGCAAGGGAGTCTGCTGGCGCGAGGCCACGTCCAGCATGTCGATTTCATAAGGACCGCCGCCAAAGATCAATACACTCTTCCCGTCCGGCGACCAATCCGTCGCGCGGAGACATCCATCGCAGAGTTTCTCCGGCGCGCCTCCGGGAGCTGCCATGTACACCGACCTCTTTTCGTTTTCATAAACCGAAAATGCGACTCTGCTTCCGGCTGCGTCGATCGTGGGGTAGCGTTGCAGCAACGGCGAAGGGGCCACAGGCGATTCCTTACCTGTCGCCAATTCTCGCAACCAGATATTGAGGCGGCCTGACTGTGTGGAGGAAAATACGATGTATCTTCCATCGCTCGAAAGCGACGGATTTTGCCTCCTGGCCGGGCCCTGTGTGACCCGTTCCATCGCAGAAGTTGCCCTTCCGCGATCCAGGTCGAATGGCAGCGACCATATTTCCTCATTTTGCTCCAGTTTCGCGAACGCCACAACGCCGGTAACCGCGCAGGACGGAAACGAATCACTTCCGGGGCCGGCCGTCAATCTCTTGAATAGTCCGCTGGCCCGCCCACTAGCAGGAGATACCTGCGTCTCAAAGAGGTTTCGTGTGTCGGTTCCGGTTTCCGCGGCAAAGATGATGCTGTTGGAGGCCGGCAGCCAGCAGCTGGGTCTCGGCATCGAGTCAGGGAAAGTCAACACGGCCGAACCCCTCGCCAGTTTGTTGCGAACCAGGGCATCGAAGAATCCGGTTTTTATGCCCTGGCCGCCATCCGCCGGTACCAGCCACCAATCCTGGAAAGAGAGGTCGTGGGCAATTGCCGCGGAGTACCCCGCTACCAGCAGGTGCTTGCCGTCC
>JACXTT010011742.1_pt1 | contig 11690 bp, 8 predicted proteins | sample 9270951 | NCBI WGS metagenome assembly JACXTT01 (sample SAMN15532306, study PRJNA645909) | rock metagenome | isolation source: weathered quartz diorite | place: Puerto Rico | collected 2017-06-21 | reverse complement strand
GATGAAGTCAATCACATCGTCGGCGCTGCCCTGCCCCACCCCGAAAGGCATCTGATAATCCGGCATGGGCAATTCTTCGTACGCCATCCAGCCAGCCACTTCAACGATTTTGTCCACGTTGGTGCGGACGTCGCGCGAATGTTCAATCACCGGATGAAGGCTGTCCAGTACAGGGCTACCGGCGAGTTTAGGCCAGCGTACTGCGGAGCCTTCGGGAGCCGCCACGTTGAGAGACTCGCTCTTCCCGGTTGCCGCCATTGCACCAATCGTCGCCATTGCTCCTAAAAACTGACGTCGATCCGGAATTCCTGTTGGCATCGTGATCGCTCTCTCCTCACTATTTACCCTTAATTCTGGAAACAAAAAGTTGCAGGAAGCGATCCGCCTCCACGTCAATGCAAACTTTCGCATTGGGCGTGACCTTGTCTACACCTTCGATCACATAACGGTCGCCGTGGAGAACATTGCGCTCCACATATCCATTGCGATTCGCCAGGGTTTCGCCGCGGGTGAACTCGCCGCGCGTTTCTACATCCACATGCATCTCTGGTGCTTTCACCAGGGTTGCGTCAATCGCCACGCCAACCGCCATGGGATCGTACATCGGCGTGCCCTGCAAGCCGAACTGGGCGGAAAGATCGATCAGATATTTGGCCACGGCATGAATAAAGTCATTGATGGGACCGTGGGTTTCGCCTAATTGATCCAGGTATTTCTGCGAAAGCAGGGTCTTGTCGCCAACGTCCAGCCCGACCATAGTCAGGGGCCACCCCGCCTGGAAAACAATCCGTGCGGCTTCCGGGTCGTTGTAGATATTGGCTTCCGCTGCGGCATTCACGTTGCCACCCTTGATTGACCCGCCCATGAGGATGACCTCTTTCACCAGCGGCACAATCGAGGGATCTTTTTCGACAGCCAGCGCAATGTTGGTCAAGGGTCCAACCGGGACCAGGGTGATCTCATGGGGCGCGGCGCGTATGAGCTGGATGATCAGGTCAGGCCCAAAGCGCGCATCCACTTTGCATTTGCTCGCCGGCAGCTCCACATTGGCCAGGCCATTCTTGCCGTGCCAGAACTCCGCAGTGATCAGCTTTTGAAACAGCGGATGCTGCGCTCCGGCCGCGACAGGAATATCGCAGCGATTGGCGAGAGACACCATCCGCAACGCATTCTCCAGGCCTTGACTTGCTGTCACGTTCCCCGGAACTACGGTAATGGCGCGCACGTCCAGTTCCGGCGAGTTGAGCGCCAACATCAATGCCAGCGCGTCGTCCGTTCCCGGATCGGTATCGAAAATGATCTTCTTGGCGGCTGCGGAGGCGGGAATCGCTCCAGCCAGCCACGTCAGGAGGAAAAGTGCAACAGTCGAGACCCGAAAACTGAGGTGTTTCAAATGTTTCAGAATTGGCTTTCTCCGGTGATGAAGCAGCGTCGAGCCTAGCTTTCACAGTGAAATCATGTCAAGGCAATAGTCCAATTTAGGCGCGGGCGCCCGACCGTGGGTCCCCAATTCACGCATCGTCGGTCTTCCCGGATCATGCCCCAGCTGGCGCCAGCGAGCCTGCCTGAGCGCAGTCGAAGGAACCCTCGCGCCCACATCCCCGTCTGCCGTACAATTGCAATCGCGAAGCGCAGCGTTCCTCAGAGAGCTTTCGATGTCAGCCGAGAACCGAACCCGCCACGGCGTTGGGGAGAGTTTGAGCGATCGCCATTTAACAACAGAAACAACGATCGCCACGCTTGCCGGACGTCCCCTGATCTCCAATCGCGGCATTCCGCTTAGCCTCGATTGGCTACAGCAGGTTCGCGTTAACACCAGCGCGGTTGAACGCCGTGCGCAGAGTCATGTCGCCCGCCGCACGGTGAAGAAAGAATGGCAGGCGGCCTGGCTGCTGCGCGCCGTCTCCTGCATGGATCTCACGACTTTGTCGGGCGATGACACCGAAGAGCGCGTGCGCCGTCTCTGCGCCAAAGCCCGTCACCCGCTGCAGGACGATCTGGTCAGGCGCCTGGGCATCGAAGAGCTCAATATCAAGGTTGCCGCCGTCTGCGTCTACCACACCTTTGTGGAGACTGCGGTGCGCGCGCTCGAGGGCAGCGGCGTACGAGTTGCGGCAGTTTCCACCGGATTCCCCGCTGGCCTTTCTCCGCTGACCGAGCGTGTGGCAGAAATTCGCCGTTCGGTGGAAGCGGGTGCCGACGATATTGACGTTGTGATTACCCGCGCCCACGTGTTTGGCGGCAGATGGCAGGCCCTCTACGACGAAATCGCCGCGTTCAAACAAGCCTGCGGCTCGGCTCACATGAAGGTTATTCTAGGCACCGGGGATCTGCTCACCCTGCGTAACGTCGCTCGCGCCAGCTTCGTAGCCATGATGGCAGGCGCCGATTTCATCAAAACGTCCACCGGCAAGGAACCCACCAACGCAACACTGCCCGTTGGCTTTGTCATGACACGGGCGATCCGCGAATACGCGCAGGAAACCGGCATGGCGGTCGGCTTCAAGCCCGCGGGCGGCATCCGCACGGCGAAGCAATCGATTGAATGGCTGGCGCTGATGAAAGAAGAACTCGGCCCATCGTGGATGAGAGCCGAGATGTTCCGCTTCGGAGCCAGTGGCCTGCTGAACGACATTGAGCGCCAGTTGGAGCACCACGTAACCGGACGATACTCGGCAGATTATCGCCATCCGATAGCGTGAGGCGCTCGCGTCCTGAGTTGGACGGAACGGTTTGTAGAGACGTAGCTTGCTACGTCTAGTTTGCGGCACCCAAGACCCTGAGACGTAGCAAGCTACGTCTCTACGAAGCAAATCCGCTTCACCTCGGAGGAATCGAGCACACCGGAATGAGCATTGCTGAGAAATTCGTCGCCATGGAATACGGCCCCGCGCCCGAGGATCCCAAAGAGGTCCTCACCTGGCTCGACCGTCACTCCCGCCGCTTTGGACATTTCATCGCCGGCGCCTGGCAACAACCCGTGGCGGGCGCGTACTTCGAAACCACCGACCCTTCCACTGGCGAAAAGCTCGCCGACGTAGCCCAGGGATCAGCCGCGGATATCGACGCTGCCGTCCACGCCGCCAATGCAGCTTTTCCGAAATGGCAGGCGCTCACTCCTCACGCGCGAGCTCGCTACCTCTACGCCCTGGCGCGAACCGCACAGAAGCACTCCCGCCGCCTGGCTGTCCTTGAGACGATGGACAACGGCAAACCCATCCGCGAGAGCCGCGACATCGACATCCCTCTGGTGATTCGGCACTTCTACCATCATGCCGGCTGGGCGCAATTGCTGGAGCAGGAATTTCCCGGATACACCGCCTGCGGCGTGGTGGGACAAATCATTCCGTGGAACTTTCCGTTACTCATGCTGGCCTGGAAAATTGCCCCCGCACTGGCTACGGGCAACACAATTGTCCTCAAGCCTGCAGAGTTCACCCCGCTGACGGCGCTTGCCTTCGCCGAAATCTGCCAGGAAGTCGGCCTGCCGCCAGGCGTGGTCAACATTGTGACCGGCGACGGTTCCACCGGCGAAGCTCTGGTCAGGCATCCTGACGTTGCCAAGATAGCCTTCACCGGCTCGACCGAGGTCGGACGCGCCATCCGCAGCGCCACCGCGACCAGCCACAAGCGCCTGTCTCTGGAGCTGGGCGGCAAATCGCCTTTCATCATCTTCGAAGACGCAGACCTCGACAGCGCGGTTGAAGGCCTGGTGGACGGCATCTGGTTCAATCAGGGACAAGTCTGTTGCGCCGGCTCCCGTCTTCTAATGCAGGAGAGCATCGCTGAGCCGCTCATCGCGAAAGTGCGCGACCGCATGAGCACACTGCGCGCCGGGGCTCCTCTAGACAAATCCATCGACATTGGCGCCATCGTGGCCAGAGTGCAGCTAGACCGGATCAGGCGACTCGTAGATCAGGGAGTGGCAGAAGGCGCAACTTGCTGGCAACCGCAAATCGAGCTGCCAGCGCGCGGACTCTACTATCCGCCAACCTTGCTGAGTAACGTCCATCCCACTTCGATCATCGCCCAGCAGGAAATTTTCGGCCCGGTCCTGGCCTCGATGACATTCCGTACGCCTGCTGAAGCCGTCGAACTGGCAAACAACACGGTTTACGGCCTGGCTGCCTGCGTCTGGAGCGAAAGCATCAACGTGGCTCTTCACGTGGCTTCGCAGCTCAAGGCCGGAGTGGTCTGGGTCAACTGCACCAATCTGTTCGACGCCTCCTGCGGATTTGGCGGCTACCACGAAAGCGGCTACGGCCGCGAGGGCGGCAGGGAAGGCTTGCTTGAGTATCTGGAGCCTGTCTGGTTCAAGAGTGCCCCGGCGCTGCCTGCTCTGAAGCCGGCTGCTGCGGAGAAAGCAACAGACGATTCTGATTCGGCGACGCCGGCCATTGATCGCACCGTGAAGCTCTACATCGGCGGCAAACAGGCTCGCCCCGACTCAGGCTACAGCATGGAGGTGCGCGCCGCTGATGGCCGGCTCTTGGGCGAGGCTCCTCTGGGCAACCGGAAAGATATTCGCAACGCGGTCTAGGCAGCGCGCAAAGCTTCCGGTTGGGCCAAAAGCACGGCGCACACCCGCGCCCAGGTTCTGTATTACGCGGCGGAAAATCTGTCGCAGCGCGGAGAAGAGATTGCCCGCCGCCTGGCAGCGGTGGTCGGAGAAAAGCAGGCTGCAGCCGAGGTGTCCCTCGGCATCGAGCGCATCTTCTCCTACGCCGCATTGGCAGACAAGTTTGACGGCGCGGTTCACAACCCTCCATTCCGTAACGTCGCCCTGGCCATGAACGAAGCCCTTGGAACGGTCGCGCTCATTTGTCCGAATGGCGCCCCGCTGCTCGGGCTTTTGTCGCTGGTCATGCCCGTGCTCGCTGCCGGCAACACCGGCGTCGTGGTTCCCTCCGAACTCTATCCCTTGATCGCCGCCGACCTGTACCAGGTTTTCGACACCAGCGATCTGCCCGGCGGAGCCGTCAACATCGTCACCGGCTACACTTCTCAACTCCTGAAAGTCCTGGCAGAGCATGACGACGTGGATGCAATCTGGTGTTTTGTGGACGAAGCCAGCGCCGCCGCTGCCAAGTCTTACTCTGTGGGGAATCTCAAGCAGGTGTTTACTAACGAAGGCCGCTCCATCGACTGGTTTGACGTGAATCAGGGCGAAGGCCGCTGGTTCCTCCGGCATGCGACCCAGGTGAAGAATATCTGGGTACCCTATGGCGAGTAACTTTTATTCGACAAAGTATGGAATGAGAGCATGGAGCCAGTGTTCATCGAGAGATTCCTCCTGGTTGTCTGTGCCGCCGCTTTTTTTGGTTTGGTCATAAATAACACTATGAGTTTCAATCCTCTACAACGAATCGGCCTCGGTACTGCACTAGTCGGAGTATCCCTCTTCCTTGGAGCTACGGTATACAAGGCAACGCAACCCGCTACCATAGCCCCTATAGAACAGCCGAAGACGAGCGGTGACGCAGCGACTTCTGGACCGAATAGTCCAGCCGTCAGCGGAAGCGGGAATGACATCAACTACGACCAGTCAGCCCATCCTGAAAAGAAACCACCGAAAAAGGAGTGACCTGTGCGCTACGGCTTGATCCTGTTACTAATCATTGTGCCTTGCTGGAGTCAGACAACCACGACGGGACAGGCCGATACTAAGGGACCTTGCAGTCCTGCAGTTACGGGTAGCAAAAAACATTTTCACCATCAGATGCGGGATCGGCCAAAGGCAAGGCCAACAAATGCTAAAGATTCTCAATAAGGTTCTAGCGAATCAGCTTGATCCTCAGGCCGTGATGGCGAAGCTGGATGAAATCCTGAAGGCTGTAAACCCTAACCTTCCAACCAAAACATATTTCTGCAATGGTCAGTGGCGAACGGCTGGGCCGAGTGCAAGTGCTGGGCTGGACGTAACTGTGGGAGGAGATGATTCAGCTTTCCAGGAGATGATTAGACTTGCCAACTCCGGGCAGAGTGGAGAGCTACTCAAGGCCTGTATATCTCAAATTCAATCCACGCCGGAATGGCTGACTCCACGCCTTTTCTGTGGGATTGCATACTCCCGGATGGGAGATGAAGCGAAAGCTAAGGAGATGATCGAGGAATTTGACGCCAGAAAGGGGCCAGCGTACAAGGGTGGGGCCTGCCTCCAAATGTCCGATTTTCTGCACTCCCATTTGCATTGATGCCGAGAGCCTCTCATCAACTCAATATCAAAAACAGGACCTGTATGGGAAATCCCCGTTGACACGGTGATGGGCCGCTGAATAGACTCGCCGTTCTTCACCTTTGCGCTTAATAGCTGAATCCAAATCTGCTGCGGGTTTCCTAACCATGGCGAAAATTCCTCGAATTGCTGTAGTCGGCAGCGCAAACATCGATCTGACCACTTTCACCGACCGTTTCCCCAAGCCGGGCGAAACCATTTTCGGCCAGAAATTCGATCTCGGATTTGGCGGCAAGGGCGCCAACCAGGCAGTAGCAGCCAAGCTCTGCGGAGCGAATGTTTTCATGGTGGCGCGCGTAGGCAGCGATCTTTTCGGCCCCGCCACCATCGAGAATTTCAAGAAGCTCGGCATCGATGCCACCCACGTGAAGCAGGTGGAAGGCGTCTCCAGCGGCGTGGCTCCGATCTTCGTCGAGCCCAACGGGCAAAACCGCATTTTCGTGGTCAAAGGTGCAAACGACGAACTGAAGCCAGCCGACGTGGATGCTGCCGCTGACCTGCTCAAAGCCGTCGACTGCATCGTCCTCCAGTTCGAAATTCCGCTGGAGACGGTCTACTACACGGTTGCCTTTGCGCGAAAGAGTGGCATTCGCTGCATCCTGAATCCCGCCCCAGGCCAACCGATCGACATCAAAGCCGTCGCGGGTCTCGATTACTTCGTCCCCAACGAAAGCGAAGCCGAGACCATCACCGGCATGCCTGTGAAGAATCTCGAAGACGCAAAGAAATGCGCGGAAAAGCTGCTTAGCTACGGCATCCGCCGCGTCATCATTACGCTCGGCGCCAACGGCTCGTTGCTTGCGAGCAAGGAAGGCATGGAACACCTGCCGGCATTTCCGGTCAAGAGTACCGACAGCACCGGCGCCGGCGACGCTTTCATTGGTAGCTTCGCGGTCTTCCTCGGCGAAGGCCTTCCGGAACGTGAAGCGGTTCGCCGCGCCAACCTGTACGCGGGGCTTTCAACCACCGGCGTCGGAACGCAGAAGTCCTTCTATGACCGGGCGCGATTCGACGCGGAGTGGGCCGCGCGCAGCAAGTCATAGCTCTATTCATCGCTGGAAGGGCACTGCCCAGCCCAGACTTTAGCCCCGAGGCACAGTGTCCTTCTTGACGCAATATGTGTCCATTGACACAGGTTCCGCCCCAGCTTCTACCGGTAAGTCTTGCTGTTTCAATTAAGATCACTCTGGCCGCCTCCCTGCAAATTAGCTAAGGTGTTGTTTCCGGATTCGTAAACCAACTCTCTGAAACAGATGTGCCAAGTTGATGTGCCAAGGTCAAGAGTTAAAGATGCGCCCCAGTCTCAAAATTTTGCGGCTAAAGGCCGTGGCAGCCGGATCAGCCCTCATTATCTTGGTCGGGGGTGTTGTCGGCTGGCGTGTACACCGCGCTCTGCAAACCGCAACCCGTGAAGTTCGAGCCGGAAACGAGATTCGCTTTACGGTTCAGCCCCTTCCCGATCAAGCAGAGCAAACCTTTGAGCCGATCAGCACGCCTGCCGTTTTCCTGCAGGCAGCCCAGTTTCACAATGACCTGTACATCGCTGGTCCAGCCGGGCTCTCGCGATACAGCGCCGCCAGTGGGACCCTGCTGAAGCATTACGGAGTCGGACAGGAACTGCCGTCCTCTCCCCTGGTTGCAATTGCGCCTGCGGTATTGGCCGACTCGCGAGACCAGGAACTGGTACTCGCCACAGCTGATGAGGGCCTGCTGCTGTTCAATGGCCGTGCTTTTCGACAGATCGTTCCGCAAGATGCCGGCGCCCGCACCATTACATCGGTGTTACCTCTGGCCTCCGGCCACCTTTTGATCGGAACAAAGAAGCGCGGCGTCCTTCTTTACGACGGAACGAAAATAACAATCTTCCACCCGACCCTGAGCGGCATGTATGTCACAACCCTAGCCGGCACGGAGTCGGATCTCTGGGTGGGAACGCTCAGTCGCGGCGTGCTGCACTGGCATGCCGGTGAGACCGAATCCTTCAGCGAGCCCCAGGGACTCCCCGATCCGCAGGTGATGTCCATCTCCGTCGCCGGCGACAAGACATACGTCGGCACTGCGCTTGGCGTTGCCGTATTCGAGCGCGGACGTTTCTCGCGCACCCTGGCGTCCGGTGTTCTCGCTACCGCCTTGCTGCCAAGCGAAACCCAACTCCTCGTCGGTTCCGAAGATCAGGGTGTCGTAGTCATCCCGCTCGGGGCACGCCGCCCCAACGCCGGCCCGTCTCCCCCGGTTGAACTCGCCGAAGTGCGCCAATTGTTTGGCATGGGGGAATCTGTTTATGCGTTGACCCGCGCGGCGCTGTATCGCATGAGCGCTCATGGTTTCGGTTGGCAACCAGTGTTGCAGCCAGGCGCGGCGATATTGAGCGACCGCAACGTCTCGGCCCTCGCCGCGGATAGCAGAGGACGTCTCTGGGTTGGATATTTCGACCGCGGCCTTGACCGGCTGGAATCCGATCATGGTCCTGCTGCCCATGTTGAAAATGAGCACGTGTTTTGTGTGAACCGCATCCTCCCCAACCCCAAAGATGGAACCCTTGATGTCGCTACCGCCAACGGCTTGGTACGCTTCGATGCCGCCGGAAACCAGAAACAGGTTCTCACTCGCGCGGACGGCCTCATTGCCGATCACGTAACCGATGTCGCGCTCTACCAGGACGGCTTGGCTCTGGCCACACCGGCCGGGCTGACATTTCTCGACCCCAACGGCGCGCGCAGCATGTATGCCTTCCAGGGACTGGTCAACAATCACGTCTATGCCCTCGGCGTCTCCGGCGATGCATTGATGGCGGGAACTCTGGGCGGCCTCTCGCTGCTCGACAAAGGTGACGTGCGGCTCAACTATACCACCGCCAGTTCGGGACTGAAACACAACTGGATCACCGCGGTAGTTCCGGTCGGACAAGAATGGATGGTCGGCACCTACGGGGCAGGCGTTCTCGGACTCGACCGCTCGGGCCATTTCCACTCGTTTGAACACGCAACGGGCGGGCTGGAAGTCAATCCCAACGCCATGCTCGTCACCCGCGATCACGTGTTCGCCGGGACACTGGGCCACGGGCTTTACGTGTACGAACGGGATTCTGAACGCTGGTTCGCAATCACGCAAGGCCTGCCTTCCTCCAGCGTAACGGCATTGGCTACTGCGAATGGCTATCTTTATGTCGGCACGGACAACGGTTTGGTGCGCGTACAGGAACAGAAGCTGCATCCATGAAGCACGCCATTGTCACGATTTTCGCGTTGCTGTCCGCGCCGGCACTGCTGCTGGCGGATGCAGGCATCCTCATTCCGCGCGACAAGGCACAGCCCGATCCGGCCATTCTCTCCCTCGACGAGATGGAGATCACAATCCGCATCGACAACAGTGATGCCCGTGTCTTCGTCAAGCAGATTTTTGCCAACCACACCAGCGGAATTGAGGAAGGGAACTACATTTTTGCCCTCCCCGGCCAGGCCACTGTCTCAGACTTCGCGGTATGGGATGGCCCCACCCGCATTCCAGCCGTGGTTCTGGAACGCAAGCGCGCGGAGGAGATCTATAACCAGCTCAGACCGCAACGGATTGATCCCGGCCTCCTGCAGATGGGGGAACGCGGATCGGAAGAAGCCAAGCGCAGTGCGGTGTTCAGCGCGCGCATCATCCCCATCCCGCCTTATGGGACCAAGCGGCTGGAGTTTGAGTATCACCAGTCCATCCCGGTCGAATCCCTGAAGTCTTATTTCGCGATTCCACTGCACCCCGACGCCTACCAGTCCCAGGCGGCGCGGCACTTGCGGATCAACTTCGAACTGCTTTCGGCGCTCGGGATCACGAACTTTCAGGCCCCGGCCAAAGCGTTTCCACTCCAACTCGATCAGAATACTCCGCACGTGGTAAGCGGATACTTTGAAGGCCAGAACGTTAACCTGACCGAAGACTTCGTCGCTACCTATGATCTTGATCAGGCAGGCACCGACACCCTTCAAGTGCTGACCCATAGAAATCCCGTGAGCTCACAGCCTTCGCCCACTGAAACTGCCCCGATCCGCAGCACGAGCGAGCCCGGCTTTTTCGAAGCCGAAGCGTTGCTTGGCTATGGGAAAACTTCAAGCTCGAGCGCCACCGGAAGCGTAGCGTCCGGCGCTCCCAGGACTCTGGTCATCCTCTTCGACACGTCTTTATCCATGCAGTGGGACAAGCTCGAGCGTAGCTATCAGGCCCTCGAAGCTGTTCTGCGCACGCTCCGTCCTGCCGACCATTTCAATCTGTTGCTATTCAACAATCAGGTCCAATCTTTCCAGCCTTCGCCGGTCGCTGCTGACCCCGCCGGCGTTCAGCATGCCCTGGATTTTGTCCGCTCCAGCAAGCTGCGCGGCGGCACGGACTTGCAACGCGCACTCCAGGTAGCCCTGCAACAGTGTTCTGCATCCGGCACTTCCAGTCCGTATCTCGTCCTGTTGAGCGATGGAGGCGCCACCCGCGGACCTATCCAGAACGGCACCCTCGCCAGTTGGTATGCCGAGAACTGGAGGCGTTTGCCGGAAACACAGCGCCCCAGAACCTACATCTTCGGAGTGGGCGACGACGCTAACGTGCCGCTGCTCAGCGTGCTGGCGCGGCAGGACGGATTGTTCGAGCATGTTCTTTCTACCGAGCCGGCGGATTTCAAGCTGAATTCTTTCCTGTCGAAAATCGGACGCAGTCCCATCGGCCAGTTGCAGTTGACAGTAGCCCCCGGGACGGCCGTGGATGCGGTCTATCCGCTGCAGGATTCCGCGTTCTCAGGTTCGCTGGCATCATGGGTAGGACGATACCAGGCCGCCAGACAGAACGTGGTCTTTGCGGTTCATGGCGTGCGAGACGGCGCAGCGCTGGAGACGTTGGCCAGGGCAAACTTGCCGTCCGATGACCGCGATCATCCGCAGCTTCCGAGGTTGTGGGCCAGAGCCCGGGTGAACGCGTTGCTGGAAAAGATCCAGCGCGAAGGAGAAGACCAGGCCACGATTGACGAAATCATTCGCCTGGCGCGTCAGTACAAGTTTGTGACGCCCTACACCTCATTTCTTGCTGTGCCCCGAGCCCTCCTGCGTCCGCGAGTAATCCGCCCCGGTGATCCCGTGCTGAGGGTGAGGACGGACGAATCAATTCGCTCCGTGACCGCCCTGTTTCCTTTTGGGTTGGTACAAAAGCTGCGCTATTTGCCTGGCGAAGATGTTTGGCAGACACGCTTCTTGGCCCCCGACGATATGCAGGATGGAACCTACACCGTCCGCCTGGTTCTCCGCGACAAGCTCGGCCATACCTATCGCGAGTTCAAGACTTTTGTCATAGCCAGCAAGCCTCCCGTAGTTCAGATCAAGCTGGAGGCGAGGCGCTATCACAGGGGCCAGACCGTGGTCCTGAACGCCCGCGCCTCCCAGAGCACCCCCACACTCACAGCGCCCCTGGACGGCCCCCCGCCCGCTACGCC
>JACXTT010011741.1_pt1 | contig 11690 bp, 8 predicted proteins | sample 9270951 | NCBI WGS metagenome assembly JACXTT01 (sample SAMN15532306, study PRJNA645909) | rock metagenome | isolation source: weathered quartz diorite | place: Puerto Rico | collected 2017-06-21 | reverse complement strand
TGTCCGAACTTCTGGCGCTGGTGAGCGCGGGGCTCGCGCGTCAGAAATCCGAGTTTTTTGAGCCGCGGGCGCAACTCGACGTTGAACTCGACGAGCCCCCGGGCAATACCCAGCCGCGCAGCGCCCGCCTGACCTGCGACGCCCCCGCCGCTTGTCGTAATCAGGACATCGAACTTGTCTGCCGTTTCTGTCGCCAGCAGCGGCTGCCGCACCGGCACACGCAGGGACTCGGTCTGAAAATAGGATTCAAATGGCCTGCCATTGACCTGAATTTCGCCGCTCCCCGGCCTCAAAAACACTCGCGCCACCGACGTTTTGCGCCGGCCTGTCGCCAAATATTGAACGATTGCTGCGGGCACTCGATATCCTCTCCTATGCAACCTTCCGGGCGTGCGGCTTCTGAGCCGAGTGCGGATGCTTGTCTCCGGCATACACGCGCAGCTTGCGATACATCTGTTTGCCCAGTTTGGTTTTCGGAAGCATGCCGGCGATGGCTTCTTCGACCATCCGGGCCGGACGCGTAGCACGCATCTTGCGCGCGCCGATCTCGACCAACCCGCCCGGATAACCCGTAAACCGGCGGTAGATCTTCTGGTCGTCCTTCTTGCCGGTGAGCCGTACTTTGGCGGCATTGACCACGATCACATGATCGCCGGTGTCCAGGAATGGCGTATAAGTGGGCTTATGTTTGCCCATCAATAACATAGCCGCTTGGCTCGCCAGCTTCCCGAGCACGACATTTTCAGCGTCTATCAGGTGCCACTCGCGCTTGATCCCGGGCTTGGACGGGAACTCGGTACTCATCGACACACGTCTCCACTCATGGCGTTCAAAACATTTAGGCTACCGGACGGGCGCAGCGCTTGTCAAATGCGCGGCGCCGTCCGGCAATCAGACGCCCCTAGTAGCGGCTCTGCCGGCGAAAACCACCGCCGCCACCGCCACTGTTGGAACGGAATCCGCCCCGCCCGCCGCCGCGATCTTCACGGGGCCGGGCTTCGTTGATGTTGAGAGCTCTTCCATCCAGTTCGGTGCCATTGAGCGCGGCGATCGCCCGCTCGGCTTCCGCGTCGTCGGTCATCTCGACGAAGCCAAAACCTCTGGGCTGTCCCGAGTCGCGATCTGTCACGATGCTGACCTTCTCCACTTTTCCGTGAGCTTCGAACAGCGACCGGACACCGTCTTCGGACGCCCCAAAGCTCAAGTTCCCTACAAATATGTTTTTCATTAAATCCTTTTCTGAATTGAAGGCAGCTCAATGGGGCAGACAGGAACAACGCTCGAAAGCGTTAGAGGCTACTTACCGAATCGGCAGGACGATCAAATTCACTAACTATTGTAACCCGCCCGGACGGCCCGGCACAACCTCGCCTCTGCGAGAATCTCCATGGGGTGAGGGCCAAGTCATTGAGCAGCAATTGGTTATGACAAGCAGCGCTTAGTGGCTTTTCGTCGGGCTAATGAGGATGTGGGCGTTACGCCCTTCGAGACGCGGCGTGCCTTCCACGGCGCCGAATGCCGCCAGGTCTTCGGCGAAGCGCGTCAAAAGCTTCTTGCCCAGATCCGTATGGGCGATTTCGCGGCCGCGGAACTGGACCACGGCTTTGACGCGGTTGCCTTCCTGCAGGAACCGGATGGCATGGTTTTTCTTGAAATCGTAGTCGTGGTCGTCGGTATTGGGCCGGAATTTTAGCTCCTTGACCTGCACGACGTGCTGCTTTTTCTTGGCCTCGTGCTGCTTTTTCTTCTGCTCGTATTGGTAATGGCCGTAGTCGATGGCTTTGGCCACGGGGGGAACCGCCGTGGGCGAAACCAGGACCAGATCCAGCCCCATTTCCTGAGCTTTACGCAAGGCTTGAGCGGTGGGCATAACCTCAGCCGTGCCGTCGGGAAAGACCGCGCGAACCTCCCGTACCCGGATCGATTCGTTTACGTTCTCTCTGCGGCTGGGCCTGCGCGGGGGGAAATTTCTGCCAGGATGCATGCGCTGATAGGCGTTGGGACTCTTCAGCGTTAGTGTACTTGGATTTGCACCCTTTGGCAATGATTGTTTGCGTGCCGATTGTCATGGGAGACCATACACCCGGCTGGGGGATGGCCAGGTATTCATATGGCGACCTCGTTCCCGCACCCCAACGGGCACGGGATCTATATTTCTAGTATTGTCGAATCATGGCGGCGCGGCCCGATCAAATAACTCGATGCGCCGACCGGTTCGCGGCGCTCGGTACCGAGCCCCGGTTGCATCATACGGCTGCTGCTGGCGGCTCATCCCGAGGGCATGGTGGTCGGCGATATCCAGTCGGAGCTGGAGATTCCAAACTCGACGCTCTCGCGCCACCTCGAAGAGCTTAGGAAAACACATGCCATCGACCGATATCAAAGAAGTAGTCAAAGAACGATACGCGGATGCGGCGCGCCGTGTGGGTGCGGGCGGCAGCTCGTGTTGCGGCGCGGGTTCGGCGGACGGCCAGTGCGCCGACCCCATCACCAGCAATCTTTACCACGCCGGGGACATCGCCCAGGTGCCGGAGATGGCGCTCCTGGCGTCTCTCGGGTGCGGCAATCCAACGGCGCTGGCGGAATTGAAGCCCGGGGAAATCGTGCTCGACCTCGGTTCGGGTGGCGGCATCGATGTGCTGCTCTCGGCCCGGCGCGTGGCGCCCGGCGGCAAGGCGTATGGCCTGGACATGACCGACGAGATGCTGGCCCTGGCGAACGAGAACCAGCGTAAGGCCGGAGTGGAAAACGTCGAATTTCTGAAAGGCGAGATCGAGAGCATCCCGCTGCCGGACGCCTCGGTTGATGTGATCATTTCCAACTGCGTGATTAATCTCTCGGCCAACAAGGACCGGGTCCTGGCCGAGGCTTTTCGCGTTCTCAAGCCCGGCGGCCGACTCGCGGTGTCGGACGTGGTGACGCACGGCGAGATGCTGCCCGAAATCCGCCAGAGCGTGCTGCTGTGGGTGGGCTGCGTGGCCGGGGCGCTCGAAGAGAACGAGTACCGCGCGAAACTGCGCTCCGCCGGCTTCGACCAGATCGACGTCGAGCCGACCCGCATCTACCATGTTGAGGATGCGCGCGCGTTCCTTTCCGGGCAGGGCATCGACGTGGATGCCATCGCGCCGGAAGTGGACGGGAAATTCATGAGCGCGTTTATTCGCGCGGTGAAGCCGGCTTCCGGGCGGAGTTGTTGCGGGCCTGCCTGCTGTGCCTGACATCAGCGGGACTGCCGGTGGGCGCGGCTCTTGGGGTATCTTTGACGATGAACACCATGCGACGCCCCTTATGTTTGCAGCTTGCGGGCACGGCCGCGGGCGTGTGCCTGATCGCCGCAGCGGCGTTTCTGTTCCACCCGGTTCTGCGCGCTCAGAACCAGATTGTCTGGAGCGATCGGGAAAAGCCGATCCTGCAGCAGTTGCGGCACCTCCGCGAACTATCTGACGCTGACCGGTCGACTACCACAAAAAAGCTCGCCATTCAGATTCGCCAGTTGCCGGTGGCCGGAAACAAGGAAGCGCTCGCGTTCCAGCTCGCCATGCTCGCGACCGAAGGCGATCCCGGTTCTGGCACTCTGCAAGACGTTGCCACCACGCTGGCCCAGGCGCTGCGCGAGCAGCCGTTCAAAGGCAAAGAGGGCAAGCCTCCCGAGCCGTATGTCGTGCTCGCCCAGCTCGTACGCTACGAGCACGTGCAGGCGTCCTTAGATGACTCGCATTTCGCGGATGCTATGGCCAATCTGGAAGCTGACGACCAAGAGCGCCAGCAAGCCGATTTCACGCTCACGGACTTGTCGGGGAAGGAATGGACTTTGAAGAGCCTGACCGGAAAGGTGGTGCTCGTCAATTTCTGGGCCACCTGGTGTCCACCCTGCCGGAAGGAGATGCCTGATCTCGAGACCATCTACCGGCGATTCAAAGAGCGCGGACTCGTCATTCTGGCAATCAGCGACGAAGAGGCGAGCAAAGTAAAGCCGTTCATCGAGGAGCACAAATTCAGCTATCCGATCCTTCTTGACCCTGGACGAAAAGTCAACGAAGCGTTCCGGGTCTTTGGGATTCCCAAGAGTTTCCTGTACGACCGCAACGGCAGGCTGGTTGCCCAGGCAATCGACATGCGAACCCAAAGGCAGTTTCTGGAGATGCTGGGTAACGCGGGACTCTGATCAGGTTCGAAGCGCGCTCGTTCACGCCGCGGTCACCGGCTGTGATGGCGCGCGCTCATCAATCCGATCGCGCTGACCAGTGCAAATAAAAAACCCCACAGCAGCGTGATCGAAACGACCTCGCCGGCCTCGGAAAATACGCCGCGCACCGCACCGCGCGCCCGCAGAATCATCCAAACCAGCGATAGGATGCCGGCCCCCAGCGCGGGCCCGGCGATCCGTTCGAGCGCCGCCTGCATCTGCTGCGAGTAGAGCGGGTCCCGCGGCATGAGAATGGGCGCCGTGGCGTGCGCGATGAAACCGCCGGCTTCTGCGCCAGCGGCCGCGGCTCTGGGCTCAACGGCGCCCTGTTTGTGCGCCAGTTCCCGGGCTATGCGCGCCGCCACTTCCTCGGGCGCCACGGGCAGCACCTCCTTGCGCGCCCAGCACGCGTACCAGACCGCCGCGGCAAGGTAAAGCGCCGCTGTCGGAAGGATCACCTGCACGTTCGACCATACATAGAGACATCCTGCAATGCCCGATAGCACGGCGACGAACACCGGCAACGAAGGGTACGCGGGAACCTTGTACGGCCGGAACAGCTCCGGCTCCTTCCGGCGCAGGATCATCAGGCAGACCATGGCCAGCACATACCAGATCACCGCTGTGAGCGTGGAGATCAGGATCGCGACCGCCGTCGCCTTCTCGTAGAAATGGCCAAACAGGATGAAGAGGATAGTCACCGCGGTCCACACAACCAGCGAAACGTGCGGCGTCCGGCGCGTGGGATGTACCGCGCCCAGCCACCTCGGCAGGTATCCAGCGCGCCCCAGTGAAAACGACTGGCGGCTGGTGGCGTAAATCATTCCGTTATAGGAAACGACCATGCCGGCTACCGCCACCGCCGAGAACGCGGTGAGAAACCAGCCGGTCCCCCAAACTTTTTTGAAGACCAGCGGAAGCGGATAGTCCACCGCGCCCGTTTCGGCGTAGGGTGCGGCTGCCGACGCAAACCACCACGTCAGCAGGACGAGCGCCACCAGCGTGATCTGCGCCAGCACCATGCCACGCGGGATGGAAACATGCGGTTCGTGCGCTTCTTCAGCCGCCAGCGCGACGGTTTCGATAATCACCAGCCACCACAGCGCGTATGGCACGGCGCCGAGCACGCCGGACCATCCCGACGGCAGCAGCGGTCTGGTAAGAACGCGCCCCAGCGACACACCCGGAGCCGCGCCCAGCCAGAACCAGACCAGTGCACCTATGGCTGCGTAGGTGAGCCACAGCATGATGACGGCCTGCTGCTTCACTCCGGAATACTGAATCGCCAGGAATATCAGCGCGCAGAGAATAGCGCACGCGGTGGTAACTCTCCGGTCGGGATGTTCGGGGTTGATGAGAAACGCGATGTATCCGCCGGCCGCCAGTCCTGTTCCGATGGTGGCGAACAGGCACTCGAGGAACATCGACCAGCCCATCAGAAATCCGAACCATTTGCCCACCGCGCGCCGCCCGAACGCCAGCGGTCCGCCGGCAAACGGCATGGCAACTGAAAGTTCCGAGAGCGCCAGCACCCACGCCAGGTACAGCACGCAGACGATCAGCGATGCAATCAGAACGCCGATGGGACCGCCCACGGGCAGCCCGAAATTCCAGCCGAAATACATCCCCGTGATCACCACACCTACGCCGAGCGCCCAGATATGGATTACGCCCAGCGGTCTGTTGAGCGCGTGCTCGCGGATGTACTCGATCTCTTCCGGCAAAAGCAGCGACCGGTTGAGGTGGGCTTCCGAGACTACTTCGTTGACGATGGCGTCGAACTGCACATCGCGCTTGTCGATGCCGGCCATTGGCGTAGCGGCTATTCTACACGGTCGGTGAGGGCGGGCGCTCCTGTGATAAACTGCGCTCCACTCATGAGTCGGCGCTGGAGCGAAATTCTCGAATCTCGAAGACAGTTACTTCAATCCGGGTTGGCAGGGACGGGGCTTATTGCTCTCAGTGGCGTTCTTCGGGCGGCGCAAGAAAGAGCGCCGGCCGTAGACCGCCTCGCATTGCTGAGCATCGAGGACGCCGCATCCCTGGTCCGGAAAAAAGAGGTCTCGCCCGTCGAATTGACGCGCGCGTGCCTCGATAGAATCGGGAAGCTGAATCCGGCGCTCAATGCTTTCATAACGGTTACAGCCGAAATGGCTATAAAGCAGGCGCGGCAGGCAGAGGCTGAAGTACAGCGCGGCAACTGGCGCGGTCCCTTGCATGGCATCCCGATAGCTCTGAAGGACCTTTTCGACACCGCAGGCGTACGAACCACGGCCGCCAGCGCGCTGTTCGCCGATCGCGTGCCCAACGAGGACGCCGAAGTGGTTCGCCGGCTCAAGGATGCCGGCGCCGTGCTCCTGGGCAAGCTCAACATGTCCGAGTTCGCCTACAGTGAAACCTCCGTCGTGAGCCATTTCGGCGCAATTCACAATCCCTGGAAGCTCGACCGAATCGCCGGCGGCTCCTCCGGAGGGTCCTCGGCGGCTGTGGCGGCGGGACTCTGCTACGGCTCGCTGGGCTCCGATACCGGAGGTTCCATCCGCGAGCCCGCGGCTTTCTCCAACATCGTCGGCTTGAAGCCCACATATGGCCGGGTGAGTACCCGGGGCGTCATTCCGCTTTCCTGGTCGCTCGATCATGTTGGCCCTATGACGCGAACCGTGACCGATGCGGCAATTCTGCTGCAAGTTATTGCGGGTTACGATCCGGAGGATACGACAACTGTCGACGTTCGGGTTCCTGATTTCCGCGCGGGCCTGCAGGCGAGGCAATCGTCGATCCGGCTCGGCGTGCCACGGGCAGTCTTCTTCGAAAAGCTTGATCCTGAGGTCCAGACCGCAGTTAACAAGGCGATCGCCCTGCTGGACCGCCTGTCAGCAGGAAGCCGGGAAGTGACCCTGCCCGACATCCCCGATCTGCCGATCCTCGATACGGAGGCGTACGCTTACCACGCCCGGTTTCTGGAAAAGAGCCCGGCGCTATACGAGAAAGACACGCTGGGCGCTCTGCGCGAGGCCGCGAAAGTTACCGCGCCGGCCTATATCCAGGCCCGGCGCGATCTGGACCGGCTGCGACGCTCCGTTCAGCGCGTCTTCTCTGCCGTTGACCTGCTCGTAACTCCGACGACGCCCGTGCCCGCTCCTACCATCGCGCAATGCCGCGCAGGGAGGCCGGAAGACGCCCCGGATTTACTGCGTAATACGACGCGGTTCAATATTTACGGATTGCCGTCGGTTTCGGTCCCATGCGGGTTCACGAGCGAAGGCTTGCCGATTGGCTTACAGATTAGCGGGCCGAATTGGAGTGAATCAAAAGTTTTGGCGCTGGCACGCGCTTACGAACAGGCGACACCCTGGCATTCCAGACATCCGGATCTCACGTAGACGAGAAATCACTGGCCATCCAGGGTACGGGCCCCCGGGTTCACGAGTTTGGGCCTCTGCAGAGTATCCCGTAGCTTCACCAGCCCGGCCAGGTCGAGTGCGCGTTCCGGTTCCGCGTTGCTCATGAACCACTGCCACACTCTGCCAGTTCTGAGATTTTCCGCGCTGAGCAGCGAAATACCCACATCAATTCCGATGACGTACTGGCTCACCCATCCTGTAGTGGGATTGAAGGCATCCGCAAATCCGTAACGGCCGTAAATCTTTTTCCCGTACTTCACTAGCATGGTTCGCAAGGCGGGGATGCAGATATCAGGAGCGAACACCAATGAACCCGCAGCCGCGCTCGGAACCACCGTGCCATCGATGCGCGGATCCGTCGGCTTAGCACCCCAATCCGTGTAGCCCTTGTGACTGTCAGAGGCCGTCACGCCCCAGACGTTCGTCGAGTACCCGGGGAACTCGCGGGATAACTCTTTGCTAAAGACCTCCTGTTGAGCGCGGGTGGCGGCCACGGAGTTGGCGAAGTAGTTCACGTGCGGTTCGAGCAAATCCCACAGCGACACGTCCGGTTTGCCACGGTTGCGAAGATCTACCCAGGCCTGCGAATACTGATGAATGAAGAGAGGTCCGCCGCCTACAAATGTGTAACCGCCCATATCCACTAGAGGAAGTTTCCAAGCATCCCAGGCATCGGCCGAGATGGGGTGCGTAGGGGAGCCGATTCCTAGGACGTAGAGGATGATCAGCTCGCTGTAGGTGTCCCAGCGGAACGGCAGGAAGCCTTTCTCCGGTGTCCAGCCGTGAGAGAAATACGTACGACTGCCATCCATCATCCATGGGAAGTCAACGCGATTGTAGATAGTGGTAGCCAGTTGGACAATCTCCGGGTCACCCTGAAAACATTCCCGGGCTGTCAGGACACCAGCCAGCAGCAGAGCCGTGTCGATAGATGAAATTTCACTCTGCCAGCGCCGTTCACCGGCGGCAGCATCCATGTAATGAAAAAACCACCCATGTTCCTGGGGCGCGGTGTTCGCGAAAAAGCGAAGGGCGGCGAGCACCCGCTGTCGGGCCAATTCACGGCTGATCCAGTGGTGGTCGGCGGCAATGCAAAATGCCGTCAAGCCGAAACCGGTAGCGGCAACGCTGGCCACGCCTTCATGGTCCGCCTTGTTCTCGGGCGCACCGGTGGCTAAGGCGCGGTCAAGTACCAAACCGGTATGCGGATTCGTTTGCTCCCAGAAATAGCGGAAGGAACGCCGGGAAAGATCGTCCACGAGATCGTTGTCAATTCCGATTAGTGGTTTTGCTGCACCGGGTTTGGGGCCTCCTCGGTCGTAGCCGCGCGCGAAGGCGACGCTGGCGAGACAAGCCAGGAGCAAAAGGAGGCGGGTATGCGGCAGTGAGACTTGCATCGCGAGCTAACGGGACCCGAAGAAATCGAAGGCGTCAGGAATGCTGCCTTCTCATATGGTACGAAATCGTACAGAATGCAACAACCTTTGCCCGTACCCCCCTATTCTTCAATGGGTTGCGAGCTAGGCCGTGTCTTGCGGGACGGGCACGCGGCCCGGAAAGCCCTCCAGAGTAACCGTGTTGGTGGCCGGTTCGGGTCCAGCCTTTGATTGTACCTTCAGCCCTGCGGAAACCTTTTCATGGAGTAATAACTCGGTCGCCATCACCTGTGGTTCGGCGTGAAAATACTGCTGAAACGGCGATCCCAGAAGGCGATTTGCAACGGCGATGAGGCTCATGGCGAGATGGTGGGCCATCCATGCCGGCACTACGATCGCTTCTGAACGGCCCGTTTGACCGTTTCCGAACTGGATGGCGTCACAGAAGCCATATTTGCCCGCCCATCCACGCTGCCACATGCGCCGTAAGTTCCGAATCGCCGCCGCCGGATGGGTTTCGAGAGCCAGGAAGCTGGCATATGGCGCCACTACATGCGGACGCCTCCGGGCGCGTTTCAATGCAACGCCGGACAAACCAAAAGCGCAGTATTGATAGTATCCATTCGCATCCACGGCCGCGTACGCGCTCTCAGAGATGCCCCAAGGTGTGCGCTGGCGACGGCAGTATAGCTGCTGAGCTTCGACAACCGATCGCATACTCTGCTCCAATAGCGTGCGCGGGTAGGTTTTTATCCACAAACTCGGCATCAAGTACTCGAACATGGTTCCGGTCCATGAGAGGAGAATGCAGCGTCCCCTATAAGCGGTCTGCGTGCGGCCCAAGCGGAGCCATGATTCTTGGGGAATGTCTCCCTTCGCGATAGCAACAAATGCCGCAGTCCGAGCCTCAGAGGCCAGCAGATCGTAGCAAGCGGCGTGCAGCCGTGCGCCGGAGACATCGTATCCGACGGAAAGAAGTTTCTTGCGCCGGTTGTAGAGGAAACGAAAATCCATCTCTTCAACCAACTGTGCGGCTTCCGCGGCGATCCGTCGCAACTCCGACTGCAGCGCTTCGGATTTGGTTACTGCTCGCCCCAGTGCATCGCTGATCACGGCAAAATCCCTTGATTGCAGCTTGGCCCGCACCTGCGCCGCAATGGCCGGTACGCCTTCAAGTGTCAGGCTGGCGAGGCACTTGTTCGGATCGCCAAGCAGCGCGCGAACCATGGTCGGGTCCAAGAGGCGGACCCAGGGTGCAAGAGCGTCAACCAGACGGCGCACTTCCGTAAGCCGATCTACCAGTTCGGCTGCCCACCAGCGTATGGTTTCGCTGGTCTCCGAGAATAGTGTTTGGGCTTCGCGCTCGGCATGATCGATGCAAGTGAGCCACTTCCAGCTGTCAGTGCCACATTCTTCGGCGATGCCCGCCAGCTTAGCCGTCCGCTTGCGGTTCAGTTCACGAAGGATGTGAACGTGATCGAGGAGTCCCTGCCACACTTGTTCGGAGAAGATCGGCTCCTTCAGCCGGGAGAGACAACCCTGTTTGAGAGCCCAAAGAGACGCGGCCAGGTTCCCGCTATCCACAGTCGAGACGAAGAGGGGATCCACTGGCTCGAGTGTCCACGTGTCATACCAATTGAAAAAATGTCCGCGGTATTTCGGGAACTTCGCGACGACCGAAAGCGTGGAGGTGGTCAGCCCAACGAACTCCGGCAGCGTGATGTAGCCGAACCCAAGCGCCGCCTGCCGGGCGTTGAGCAGGAGGCCTAAGTTAGTCGGCGAGATGCGATGCGCCGCTGCCGCCGGAGATTCTTGAACGTTATCGGGAATTAGCCAGTTCTCGGTTGCACCGCCATTCTCACGAAAGTAGCGCCAGGCCTGCAACGCCGTGCCACGCAGGAACTCTTCGTCCTTCGCCTTAACCCTAACGCGCGCGTGCGCCGTTTCAACGCTGAGCCAGCGGGCGATGGTCCTGGAGCTGGCCCACAGCAGCAGAATTGGAGCGGCGTAGAGACACGCTTCGGGGCGGCGCAACGCCAGAGCCAGGGTAGTGGCCAGCGCAATCCAGGGGGTCCAGAAGAGACACACCTCCACCGGCGTCTTTCTCGTCTTGCTCGATTCCGCTTCGGCCGCCGTTTCCCACTGGAGCAGTCTGCGGCGCGTGATGCGATGGCGGATCAAGGTGCGGATGATCGCATCGATCATGATCAGTGCCTGGTGGGCGAGAAACGCCAGCGTCAACAGGACATTCAAATGGCCTTTGGCCAGTGTGACGCAGGCAGTCCGTGTCGCACTGATGAACTGCCAGGGATTCCGTGCACGCAACAGCGACAGAAAGGCCTGGATGTACAAGGGAGCGAGCAGAAGCAAGACTGTGGCAAGTGTCCAGTACCAGGGCGGTCCCGGCAGAAAGAACCAGCCGGCGATTAACAGAAAGAACAGGCCCGGGTCGACGAGGCTGCGGCGAAGATTATCGAATATCTTCCAGCGTGAAATAACGGTTGTCGGATTCGCCACCGTACGTCCGTCATGATCCGGTACGCGGGGAAAGAGCCATTCCATTATTTGCCAATCTCCGCGAACCCAGCGGTGCTTGCGCCGGCTGTAGGCGCTGAAGTGCGATGGATAATCGTCGATCAGTTCGATATCCGAGACCAGCCCAGCGCGTGTATACGCGCCCTCGATCAGATCGTGGCTGAGCAGAGTGTTACGCGGGAACCGTTT
>JACXTT010011740.1_pt1 | contig 11690 bp, 12 predicted proteins | sample 9270951 | NCBI WGS metagenome assembly JACXTT01 (sample SAMN15532306, study PRJNA645909) | rock metagenome | isolation source: weathered quartz diorite | place: Puerto Rico | collected 2017-06-21 | reverse complement strand
GGGCGCAGAGGTTGGGGACGTGGGGGCCCACCTGGTGGCAGCCCGGCGGGCCGCAGGGGACGCGCATCGAGATCTCGACGCGTTCGGGAAACACGCGTACTCCGGATGAAACATGGAGCGACTGGACGTCCCCGTACTCCGCACAGGAAGGAAGTCCGATCTCGAGCCCCCGCGCCCGCTACCTGCAGTGGCGTGCGGTGTTGACTGGCAGCAAAGGAGACGCTCCTCTGCTGACGTCGGTGACGGCCGCTTATCTGCCGCGCAATATCCGTCCTGAGGTGGTGTCGATCACGATCAATCCGCCAGGAACCGTGTTCCAGCGGCCGTTCCCAACGGGCGATCCCGAGATTGCTGGCTTCGATGGTGAGGTTCCCGGCCGGAACAACCCGCAGCCCGGAGGCACCGGTGGACCGAGCGTGGGCCGCCGTGTCTATCAGAAAGGCCTGCTCACCTTTACCTGGCGCGCAACGGACGAGAATCGAGACCAGCTCGTCTACGACGTCTTCTATCGACGCGAGGGTGACACGACCTGGAAGCCCCTCAAGAAAGAACTGACCGACGAGATCGTGGTCTGGGACACGTCATCGGTACCAAACGGCCGCTACGTGCTCCGGGTGGTCGCCTCCGACTCCCCGTCCAATGCCCCCGCGACGGCGCTCACAGGAGCGCTCGAGAGCACGGCGTTCGACATCGACAACACGCCGCCCGTGATTACCGTAACCAGCGTGAATCGCCAGTCGGGCCGATTGATGATCGCCTTCGAGGTGCGCGACGACAACTCGAACGTGCAGAAGGCGGAGTACTCGCTTGACGGAGACCGGTGGCAGACGATTTATCCGAAGGACGGCATTCCGGACTCACGCGTCGAGCAATTCGAGCTAGTCCTCGAAGGCGACCTGGGATCGCACGGCGTAATCATCAGGGCAACCGACGCGCTCAACAACATGTCGAGCGCGCGCGGCGACGTCGCGGTGACAGCGACGCCTGCAGCTGGGGGATCAGGCCGTCGATGAGGGAACCGCGATCGACGTAGAAGGCGCGTCGGGCTTTGGCGCGCCATCAACCGGCCGCGGAGGCGGCGCGATCTTCACGGGTGGCAGGTCGAGCGCCGCGCGCGCTGCTGGCTTCACGGTCGTCCGCGCCAGCAACCACACCATGTTGACGGCCACGGGCGCGCCATCGACCGCCTGCGCCGGCGAAAAGCGCGACTGCTTCACGGCATTCACGACGGAGCTGACGTCGCCGGTCTGCACGGCGGTATCGTGACGGCGGACGCTGGCACGCTCCGAAAAGAGCAGCTCATAGTTCGCCACGCGCCCCTCGCGCGTCACCACCGCCGCCAGCGCAAAGACCGCATCATCGTCCGGTACCGATTCGAGCCCGGCGCCAGCCAGCGCCCGCGGCGGCGCCGCCATCGCGCCGTCAAGACGCATTGGATTCTCGTCGGACCCCGGATTCGCGAGCATTTCGATCATCCCCGCCAGCGAGTCCGGCTTTTGAGCGTTGGTCACTGATACGACGGCAACGGCGACGCAGAGACAGGCGGCCAGCGCGAACGACGCACCGACAGCCGGCCAGAAAAACCGCATGTCGACGCACATGCTCCTCAGCCGCGTCCACGTGGCCTGCTCCCGCTCGGTCTGAATACGGGTCAAGACCTCGGATTCGACCGATGCGAGACTCTCGTCGGCGTCGTCAACGGCTCGAAGCGCACATGACGTGACGCGCAGCGAAGCGCCGATGACCTGCACATCCTCGACACGCGCCGCGCATACAGAGCACCACCGCAGGTGCGATTCGAGCGCGACCTGGTCGTGAACCGACAGCTCGCCGTCGACGAACGCTTCGAGGAGCAGCTGCGCCGCACGACAGTCGAGATAGGGAATCATGACCGCATCCCCAGCAGCTCCTCACGAAGCGCCTGCCGCGCTCGTGTGAGCCGTGACTTCACCGTACCGACGGCCACGTCGAGCGTGAATGCGATTTCTTCGTACCGCAAACCATCGATTTCCCGAAGGACGAGCGCCGTCCGCTGATCGAACGGCAACTGCTCCATCGCAGCCCAGATGCGTGCGGCGGTTTCCTTGCTCGCCAGCAGCCGATCGGGAAGAATTTCGCGCGTCGCCTCGAGTTCACCGCAGTGTTTCAAATGATCGTCGAGTGAGATCAGATCCGCCCGCCGGCGCCGGCGCCACCACCGTTGCCGATTGCTGACCTGATTGACGACGATCCGGTAGATCCATGTACGCAGGGCGGACTGGCCCCGGAACCGCGAGAGCGTCCGAAAGACGCGCAGAAAGACCTCCTGTGACACGTCGAGCGCTTCGTCGCGGTCGCCAAGGAGGTGGAATGCCAGATTGAAGACAGTGCGCTGGTGCGCCGTCACGAGATCGGCGCACGCCGCCTCGTCGCCGGCAATACACCGCTCGATGAGCGCAGCCTCGCGGCTGTCAACTTCTGACCAGCTAATCGCGCCGGCGTTTTTCACAAGAGCTCCGGAACCTGGGTGACTCATCGCAGTGTACAAAAACAAGGACCTCGGAACCAGAGGGGATTCGAGAAGTTAGACCCCAAAGGGACCCGAAAGTTCCTCCGATAGGGTGGGTGTTACGATCCTGAAACCGATGACACGCGGGAGGGTGGTGTCTATTGCCGGGGCGATTCTGCTCGCCGGGGCGGTATTTGCCTGGAACGTGGTCCGCCAGGAGCGCGAATTCCGGCGTTTGATTACGGCGGGCGACGCGGCTCTCACCCGCGATCAGACCTACGAGGCGATTGAGGCGTTCAGCGGCGCACTCGCACTGAAGCGCGATTCGATGCTCGCGCACCTCAAGCGGGGAGACAGCTACCGGCGGCGCGGCGAACTGGCGGCGGCGCTGCGCGATTTGCGGGAAGCGGCGGCGCTCGACCCGGCTGCGACGCGGGCGCTCGAACTACTGGGCGACGTCAACGTCGCGATGGGGCGATACGAGCGCGCGGTTGAGGTGTATCGCCGCTATCTTGCCATCGATGATCGCGCACCGCAGATCCTGTACAAACTCGCCCTTGCGTACTATCGCAGCGGGCAGATCGCGCCAGCGGTTGACACGATCCGCAAGTCAATCGCGCTCGACGATCGATTTCCTGAAGCCCACTACCTGCTCGCTTTGTGTCTCAAGTCCCAGAAACACCCACCCGAGGCGATGGCATCGCTCGCGCGAGCGCTGGAGTTGAATCCGGCATTCGGTGCGGCGCGAGAAGAGCTGGCCGCTCTGAATCTGGCGCAGGGGAAAACGCGCGAAGGCATCGAGCAGCTCGAGGCACTCGCGGCGCTTGAACCATCCCGCCCCGAGCGGCTGGTCAGCGTGGGCCTCGCGTACGCACGAGCGGGCCGCATGGATGCGGCTCTCGCAACGCTTGGACGTGCCGCTGAACGCTATCCGCAGGCAGACGTGGTATACGAGACGCTCGGGCGCGTCTGGCTCGCGTCGGCCGAAGCGAATGACGATGACGTCGCGCTGTCGAAAGCGGTTCAGGCGCTCGAGGCCGCGGCGACGCGTGCGAATGCGTCGAGCGACACGCTGACGCTCTACGGGCGCGCGTTGATCCTGTCAGGTCGAATTCAGATGGCCGAACGCATCCTTCAGCAGGCGACCACCGTCTGGCCTGTGGAGCCGACAGCATTCTTCTACCTGGCGGATGCGGCCGATCGCCGCGGACACGTTGCGGCGGCGCACGATGCGCTCGCGAGCTACCTCGCGCTATCGGACGAGGACCAGAAAGAACAGCTTGCCGGACGTCTTGCGACCCTCTCCGCGCGCACGCGCTGAGAGCTGCGTGTTGCGGCTCACAACGTTCAGCCGGCCCCGCGCCTCGTAACGGGATCGAGCGCATCGCGCAGGCCGTCACCGAGAAAATTGAATCCAAGCACCAGAAACGCGATCGCGAGTCCCGGAAAGATCGTCAGATGCGGCGCGTCGAGGAGATGTGTGCGTCCGCCATTCAGCATGGTCCCCCAGCTTGGCGTCGGAGGCTGAACGCCGAGTCCAAGAAAGCTCAGAGCGGCTTCGGCGAGGATGGCCCCTCCCATGCCCAGCGTCGCCTGGACGGTCACCGCGGGAAGCGCCGTCGGAATGATGTGCTGCGCGAGAATCCGTGGTGTTCCCGCTCCGAGTGCTCGCGCGGCCTGAACGAATTCGAACTCGCGCGCACGCATCACCTGACCGCGCACCAGCCGCGCATAGCCGACCCATCCGATCAGCGACAGCGCGACAACGACGTTCGCGAGACTCGGACCAAGCACGGCGACGAGCGCAATCGCCAGCAGCAGACCTGGAAATGCGAGCAGGATGTCGATGATGCGACTGATGGTCTCGTCCACCAGGCCGCCGAAGTAGCCGGCGATCGCTCCAAGCAGCGTTCCTACGCTCGAAGAAATCGAGACAACGACGATGCCCACAAGCAGCGAGATGCGCGCGCCGGCGAGCACGCGCGCGAAGATATCGCGACCGAGTTCGTCGAGCCCGAACCAGTGTGTCGCCGAAGGACCGTCCAGGCGTCTGGCGAGATCCACCGCTGCCGGATCGAAGCGCGCGAATGCCGGCCCGATCAGTGCGGCAATGATCGCGATCAACACGGTGATGGCGCCGGCCCTACTCATACCGAATTCGTGGATCGACGAGGCCGTAGAGGAGATCGGTCACCAGGTTCATTCCGACGTAGGTCACCGCGATCAGCAAGATGCACCCCTGCACGAGCGGATAGTCGCGGAAACCGATCGACTGAATCAGCAGGCGGCCGATGCCGGGCCAGGCGAAAATCGTTTCCGTGATGACCGCTCCCGTCAGCACCGCGCCGAACTGCAGGCCAATCAGCGTAATGACCGGAATCAAGCTGTTTCGGAACGCGTGACGGACGACCGCTCGCGCGCGCGACGCGCCGCGCGCACGGGCAGCAGTCACATACTGCTCGCGCAACTCCTCAAGCAGCGTGGCGCGCGTCATTCGCGCGAGGATTGCCGCCAGCGCCGCGCCGAGCGATATCGCCGGCAGCACAAGATGCGCCCACGTCCCGCGGCCGGAAACGGGTAGCCATCCCAGCTGGATGGAAAAGACGATCGCCAGCAGCGGCCCCAGCCAGAAATTGGGAATCGAGATCCCGAGCAGCGACAACGTGGTCGCCGTGTGATCCATCGCGGTGCCGCGCCACGCCGCCGCGGCAATGCCAAGCGGAATGGCGAACACGACAGCGACGATCATTGCCGCGGCCGCGAGCTCGACCGTGGCCGGCATGCGCTCGAGGATGGCGGTCGTGACCGGCTGGTTGGTGCGAAGCGAGCGTCCCAAGTCTCCGCGCAGCGCGCCCTGAAGAAACCGTCCGTACTGCTGGATCAGCGGACGATCGAGACCGAGTCGCGCTCGCAGGTCCGCCACGTCCGGCGGAGATGCCGACTCGCCGAGCATCGCCTGTGCCGGATCGCCGGGAATGAGGTGAATGAGCGAGAAGACGAGGGTCGCGACGCCGAGCAGTACGGGGACCGTCAGCGCGATGCGCCGCGCCAGAAACCGAAGCAAACCTCAGCCTTGTGTTTCGTCCTCGTTCGCGCCGAGCACATCCTGCGCGATCGCCACTTCATCGATTGGGAGGCCGGATTCGTCGAGCGCCGCCTGCGCATTGCGGTTGCCATTGGTATTGGGACCGTCCTCGACGGCGCCTTTTTTCAGATCCTGATCGACCTGTAGGTTCGCGCTCTGGTTCATGCCCGGCCCTCCATGCAGACACGATGCCGCGTACAGTGGGCAGTGCGCAGTGGGCAGGGGGCAGGGCGGGCAGCTGGGAGGAAGTCACTGCCGACTGCCCCCTGCCGACTGCCCACTAATGCGCGCGATTATGCCCTGCTCGTCGGCGTCGCGTCGAGCCCCAATCGTGCAGCTACATATTGGCGCTGATCTGGACCGGGAATCCGTCCGGATCGACCACATGGAAACCGAAGCCGCCTCCTTGTTGGTTAATCGGAGTGACCCCCCTCGCTTTGAGATCGGCAGTCACGGATTCCTGCTTGAAGTTGTCCACTCCGATCGCGAAATGATCCACTTTGGCTGCCGGTTTACCTTCGCGCAGGACCAAAAAGTTCTTGCCGAACACGAGCTGGTTGTTGCCGTCCCGCTTGTTCACTTTGCACTCGAACACGCGTTGGTAGAAATCGGTCGATCCTTGCAGGTTGCTGACTTGCAATGACACGTGATTGATGCTGTTGCCTTGGAATCCCGCTGCCTCGGCGGCATTGGAGCCAGCCGCCAACACCGCCAATCCTTGTATCAGGGTTCGCCGTGACATTTTGCCCTTCTCATAAGCTTCCAACAGTTTCGAAATCGTGCTTTGCATGGAATCCTCCTTGAAGGCCTGACAGTCTCGCCGATGTCTGATCCGCCAGCCCGAAGTCGAGAGTCTTTACGCGACCATGGCTGGTGACGAAGATGTTCTCCGGCTTTGGGTCCCGATGCACGATGCCCTTGTCGTCTGGCGCCGCGAGTCTATGACAGATCTGGATCGCAACGATCTCGTACGGTCCGAGGCGAGTACCGGGACCGAGCGGCATGAGTCGTCAGGAAGACGGCGCGATTGTAGTGGATCTTACCGAGCGATTTTGCGATCCGCTAATCGACGCCGTGGAACCTTCAGGCCCAACCGAGCCGACTACCTGGTAACGCGACTTGTTGTGGCCTCAGCCGCAGCTTCCTTCTTGCTGGGTGCACGCTGCTAATCGCCTTCCACACTCGCTGAGCATGACTGTACAAGGCGGGTACGGTCGTTGAACATTCAGAGGGCGAATGCCTGCTCGTGCCGAGCGACTCCAGTTCCAGTCCATCACCGAGCGAGGTGTGCTGCAGGCGTTACTCGGCTGGGTGACGCTGCCGACGATCGCTGCCTGGATACGGCGCATCATGCGGGAACCGTCGCTCCCCCGGATGAGCGAACAGTGGCTGCTCAGCCATCAAAGCGAATTCAATCGCGATCACGACGGACGGTAACTTCCGGGGCAGTCCGCCGCGCGACCTTGGTCGGTCGTTGCTGAAGCGAGCCGAGACGTGAACTGGAGCTCGTGCGATCCCTCTCGACTCGCGGCGAGCGACCTTCTCGGCGGCGACGCGCATGGCACCACTATGCCGCGCTCGCCTGCATGCGATCGAGTCCCAATCGTGCGAGCGTTTTCAGCAGCCCTTGCCGCGAGAGGCCCAGCGCCCGCGCCGCGCGCGATCGATCGCCGGCAGCAGCGCGGGTCGCACCCATCCACGTGGTGGCGCCGCGCAGTTGAGATCGCAGAACCTGCGCTCGCGCCGCGCGCTCGAGTGGTGCACCCCACGCGCTCAGGAGTTCCTTGCCCACGCCGCTCTCCCCTTCGATCGAACGGTAGTAGGAAATTCGTTGTGGACCTGCCGGCGAACCATCCCCGGCCGGGACGGCGCCGTAGGTGTGGATAGGCCGCCGTGCGCCATGTGTCGCGTGCGCGATAGGTCAGCCCGATGCGGACGGGATCATAGAGGACGGCGCACTGACGATTGCGCCACTCCCGCTGCATAGGCGGCCACGAGCGCGACGATGCAGGCGCGCGCGAGTTTGAGGTACCGGTCTACCAGCAGCAGCGCACTCCAGCCGAACTCCTCCGTCAGCACGGCCGGATCGCTCAGGCCGTGCTCGTCCTCTCCAAACGGCAAGTGGTCGAACGGGCCCGACCACACCAGGTAGGCGTCCATGAACGCCAGCGCGCCAAAGATCAGTAGCGCCCAGCGAAGGCGTTCAGTCCGAAACGGGTGATCCGCCCGCGCGTAGATCGCCAGCATCAACACGCTACCGAGGACGAAGCACCCGCCGTCGCCTCCGAACGTGATCAACTGACGGGCCTGTCCTTTTCTCAACAACAAGGTGCAGCAGAGGGTGAACAGCAGCACGGCCGCCGCCATGAGAACCCAGAACCATCGCTCCCGCTGCCACGCACGAAATGCGCCGAAGCCGAGCAGTCCGACCATGGTCGCCGTCAGGACGAAGTTGCGCTCGCTGCCAACCGGCGTGATCCAGGGCCCGGGCCACGCCGTGTAACCGCACAGCCATGCCGCGACGGCGTGTCCGCTCTCATGCACCCACATGGTGAAGATGCGCACGAGGCCCGGAGACGTCTTCACCGCGGCCCACGCGCCCAAAAGCGCGCACGGCAGCGCCAGCACTCGCACGCGCAGCTCACCCCAAAGCGCTTGCTGCTCGGCGCGCGTTCGTTCGACGTCCGGTTGTACGCTCGACCGGCCGTCATCCATCAGCGCAAGAGCGGCGTCTTTCCGGGCGCGCAGCACCTTCGCGAAGACGATGCCGCACCGCGGGCATTCGGCGTGAATGCCGTCCTGCACCAGGCCGCACTTCGGGCACTCCATCCGCCCGTGTATCGGCTCGCGGACGGGCCGGCCGCAGCGCGCGTCGGAAGCGTCGTATTGACATAAACATGACGGATCTTGGGATACCGACGGCATCAGGCCTTGCTCGTCGGCGTCGCGTCGAGTCCCAATCGTGCGAGCGTTTTCAGCAGCCCTTGCCGCGAGAGGCCCAGCGCACGCGCCGCGCGCGATCGATTGCTGCTGGCGCGTGCGAGCGCCACTTCCACGAACCGTCGTTCAAACTGCAGACGGGCGTCGGCAAGCCGTGTCGCCGACACGGTGGTCGCGGCGCCGACGATCGCCGGCAGCAGCGCGGGTCGCACCCATCCACGTGGTGGCGCCGCGACGGCGAGCGCCGCGACGACGTTTTGCAGCTCACGGACGTTTCCAGGCCAGCTGTAGCGCGCCAGCTCCGACAACGTCGCCGGCGACAACCGTGCGCGCGACCCGGTGCGTGCGATCGCAGTCTTCCAGCAGTGCTCCGCCAGCAACGGAATGTCGTCCGGCCGATCGCGCAGCGGCGGAATGTGAATGCGGATGACATCGAGCCGATAGAGCAAGTCCTGCCGGAAGCGTCCCGCCGCCGCTTCCGCGCGCATGTCGCGGTTGGCCGCGGCGATGATCCGCACGTCGATCTTGCGACTGAACGATTCGCCGACACGCCGGATCTCCTGCTGCTGGATGGCTCGAAGCAGCTTCGCCTGGGCGCGCGCCGACAGGTCGGAAACCTCGTCGAGGAGCAGGGTGCCGCCATCAGCCTCCTCGAACAGACCGGCCCGATCGACGACGGCGCCGGAGAATGCCCCCTTCGCGTGGCCGAAGAGTTCCGATTCGAGCAGTTCCTCGGGCAGCGCCGCGCAGTTGAGATCGCAGAACCTGCGCTCGCGCCGCGCGCTCGAGTGGTGCACCCCACGCGCCACGAGTTCCTTGCCGACGCCGCTCTCCCCTTCTATCAGCACAGCAAAGGGAGCGGCCGCCGCCCGGACAATCGCTTTGCGAACAGTCGCCATCGCCTCGCTGACGCCGAGCAGTTCTGGAACCGCGGTCGTTGCCTTGGTCTCTTCATGACGTGCTGCGAGCCAGGCGTCGAGACGCGGCGCCACCATGACCGTCGCCAGTTCGACCAGTTCCCCGGAGTCACGGGTGATCTCTCTGTCAACGGGCCACCTGCACACCAACGCCGCAACCATACGCGATGCAAACCGTACGGGAATGCCCAGCTCTAATCCGCCGCTCTGACGCTCCGGACCGATGGCGAGGCCGGTTTCGAGCACGCGCGCGCCGAGTTTCGTCACAAGCCCATCACCCGAGCTGCAGACGATCGTCGCTGGACCGGCCGCATGCGAGAGGACATCGATCCGACTGGCCCGTAGTTCTGTAGCGACTCGCGCGATCACCCGCCGCACGGCCGTCATGTCGTCATCGTCTTCCTGCGCCGTGCGCAGCAGTGCGATTGACACGATGGAACGTGGCTGCCGCGGCTGCGCCAGAAACGGGTTTACCGAGAGGTTGCCTGAGACTCGCTGCCGGATTTCGCGTTGCAGCAACGCGGGAGCCATCGCCGCCACGCGCTGCAATCGAATCAGGTGCGATCGTGCGCTCTGCTCGTGGCCACCGCGGCGCAACGCATCCATCCAGACCAGTCGCGCCCACGCGTCGCGAAGCGGCACCTTCGTGACCCTCGCCGCCGCCACTGCCGCCGAGAACGCCTCGCCTGCACGCGTCAGGTCGCCAGCCGTCGCGAGGACGGCGAGGTCCGCCGCATGGGCCATAAGCTGAACCCTCGCCTCTCCGCTATCAGCCGCGAGCTTCTTCAGACAGGCAACGCACCCACCCGCCTCGAATATCTCGCCCTTCGCAAGGAGGACACGCGTTTTCACCTCGCAGGCCTCGGCGATGACTCGAAGTTCGAGTCCAGTCAGGTTCTCGACGTCGAAGTCTGGCGCCTCGGATACGCGGCCCTGCCAAAGCAACGTGTCGGCGAGAACCGCCTGCGTCCACAACCGAAGCGCTCCGCCGACGTCCGGACCCTCGAGCACGGCGCGACACAATGCTTCTGCCTCCACAAACGACGCCTCGGCGGTACGGAGCGCCGCCTGTCGGATTCGTCCCTCGACCGCCAAGCTTTCCGCCTGGCCCAATTGAGCCCATTTGATTGCCCCCTCGAGCGAGGCGTACGCGTCTGCCAGACGCCCCCGATCGCCGAGGATGTCCGCGAGAATGATGCTGAGCCGCGAGGCGTGGACGTACGCATCGCGCCTGGCCAGCGCAGCGATCACGTCGCGAAGCAGACGCTCCGCGGCGGCATGTCGTCCGCGCGCCACAAACTCGCCGGCGCGCCTCGCCCGAAAGACGAGTTCGGTCACTCGCGGAGAGTCGCGATCCGTCATTCGTGCGACGTAAGCTGCGCGCGCCTCACGAACCAGACGCGGTGGCCGCCCTCCGATCGTCGGTCGAAATGTCAGAAGAAGATGCGGACGCGGCGATCGCGCGGCCGCGTGAAGCAGCACCAGATGGGCACGCGACGGCTCTCCTTCTGTGTCGATCAGCAGCAGCGCCCGCTCGTCCAAATCGGTGTCATCGAGTACACGTTTGCGCATGTATGTGTCGATTGCGAGTGGAACGAATCCTCGACTGGAGGCGGATGCGCTAATCCGTTCCGCCTCCTGCGGAATGTCGCGCACGTGAATGCTCTCGATGGCGATCCATCGTGGATATCCGTCGCGTCCGTGATCGATCGCTTCGAGCAACGGAGTGAGATTCGAGCCGGCGTCAAGTCGCACCATGCCGCCGCCGAATGCAAGCGGCGACGCGCCACCAGAGCACGGAAAACAGGCGCATCGTCGCCGGGAGTGTGCAATTTCTTCGTATACAATGCCTTGCGGATGTTGCGGTTTCTGAGCGCCGGCGAATCGCACGGGCAGGCGCTGGTCATCACGCTTGACGGGATGCCGGCCGGCCTCGACATCGACATCGATGCGCTCAACGCGCAGCTCCGGCGCCGACAGGGTGGTTACGGTCGCGGGCGCCGCATGGCGATCGAGAGTGACCGTGCCGAAGTTCTTGCCGGCGTCCGTCGCGGAAAGACCACGGGCGCGCCGATCGCGATGCTGATCCGCAATCGCGATTGGGTGAACTGGCAGCAGACCATGCATGTCGAACACGAGATCCCGGAGAGGGCATCAGGAACGAGGCGTCCTGAGGTCACCCGGCCGAGGCCCGGTCATGCAGCTCTCGCAGGTACGATCAAGTACCGCCCCGAGGACATCCGCGCCCTGCTCGCGCGTG
>JACXTT010011739.1_pt1 | contig 11691 bp, 12 predicted proteins | sample 9270951 | NCBI WGS metagenome assembly JACXTT01 (sample SAMN15532306, study PRJNA645909) | rock metagenome | isolation source: weathered quartz diorite | place: Puerto Rico | collected 2017-06-21 | reverse complement strand
GAATTGGTTCAGCAGTATGAACAGGCGACTCGCTCCGACGACGGCAATTTGTACATCGAAGTCGTGCAGGAAATGGCTCGTCCGAGCCGTTTTGTTGTCCTGGAAGTCTGGAAAGACCCCTCCTCGTTCGAGGCTCATGAGAACGGACGAAAAACAACCGCCTTCCGATCGCAGCTTCAATCCATTCACAACAGTCCTTACGATCAGCGTGTCCACACCGGTCTATCGGTGGATCCGCGCGCCTGGACAACGGATCATCATGCAACGTCCGTGGTCACGCATGTCGATGTACCTCCAACATGGAAAGATGAAACCGTGCCGTTGCTGAAACGCTTAGCCGAAGAAAGCCGGACGGATGAAGGCTGCATCCGCTACGACGTATTTCAGCAACTGGCGCCACGCACCAACCACTTCACCGTATTCGCGGTTTGGAAGATTCGCAGTGCTTTCGATTCGCACGAGTTGAAGCCCCAGACGAGACAATTCCGTGAGGCAGTGGGCCGCATGCTGGGTGCGCCGTACGACGAGCGTTTTTACACGTCTCTGAATGAGGATTGAAGATTTGGCCAAGATACCCAAAGTACTTCACGAACACATCAACACTGCTTTTCCGGCCAACGTGTGTTTAATCGCCACCGTGCTGCCGAACGGTTTCGCCCAGGTGACACCGCGCGGCAGCACGATGGTTTTCGATGAAGAGCATTTAGCGCTTTGGGAACGAGGCAAAGGATCAACGGACCAGAACCTGAAGGACGGAACGAACGTTACGGTCTTTTTCAGAAAACCGCAACTTCGAGAAGCGGGGATTCTGCCTAAAGGTGGAATCGCACGGTTTTATGGCACCGCCACGATTCACAAGTCCGGCCTCGTTTACGAGGAGATCTGGAACCGTCTGATTCAGCCCGAAAAGGATCGCGATCCGCAAAAGAAAGGATTCGGTGTCCTCATCAAAGTCGACAGAGCGGAAGATCTCGAGGGCGCGGCTCTTCAGTTCTGAGTTATCAGTTCTGGCGATCTGGGTGAGAGTCTCAAGATTCGAGCAAATTAAGCGATCCGTGGTATACACATCGACGGTCATATGAGATCCAATCGTGCTGCACTCTGGTTAGCCTTGGCGGTCGTTGTGGCAGTTGCCCTGCTCTGGGGGTTGTACGCGCTTGAGGACCCGGAGACACGCGAGCTCGACGCGGCTGCGCGAGCGACGGTTCCGGGCGCATTTGCCTCCCTGTCGGACGGATATACGCATTACGAACTTGGCGGTCCGGAGCGGGATAAGAAGTCGGTCGTCGTGCTGGCGGCCGGCTTCAGTGTTCCTTATTACATCTGGGATCCGACATTCAATGCCTTGACCAGCGCCGGTTTCCGTGTACTGCGCTATGACTACTACGGGCGCGGCTATTCCGATCGTCCGGCCATTCCCTTCAGCGATGCGATGTACGTGCGGCAACTGGACGAACTTTTGAACCATGTTCATATTACGGGCCCAATCGATCTCGTTGGGATTTCATTTGGTGGTTCCTTTATCACGAGCTTTGCCGACCAGTATCCCGAGCGAGTTCGTTCGCTTGTCTACTTCGATCCCTCGATTCGCCGTCCTTATCCTCTGTCTTTAAGCGAAGGGATGCCTCGCGTATGGAACTACCTTACGGCTGTTTTCGATGAGCGATATTGGGCTCAGGATCAGCTAGGCGACTTCCTGCATCCGGAGCGATTTCCCGATTGGCCCAAGCGGTACTGGGAACAAATGCAGTTCAAGGGCTTCCGGCGATCCCGTTTTCTGGAAATTTACACGAATGCGGAGGTCGACCAAATCGATCAGTTCGAGCGTGTGGGCCAGCATCCGCGGCCCGTCCTTGTTATCTGGGGAAAACAAGACAAAACAGTGCCGTTCGATGAAAGCGAATTTTTGATGAACGACTTACCGAATGGGAAGCTTATTGCCGTAGAAGGGGCGGCGCACCTGCCGCAATGGGAACAGCCGGATTCGGTCCACGCCGAGCTCATCAAGTTCTTGCAACGGTAGCAGGCCCTGCCGTTATCATGAAATTGGGAGGTCCTGATGAAAGGCTTCATAGCATCTATTCTGGCAAGCGTCTTGATCGCCGGCTCCTCAGGCGCTGCAATGGCTCAGCAATCGGTGGAGCGCGCCACGAAGAACGCTGCACACGATACGAAACGAGTGGCGAAATCGACCGGCAAAGCCGTCAAACGGGGAACGAAAAAGGCGGTGAATAAGACCGCGCATGCAACGAGAAAGGGCGCGGGAAAGGTCGAGCAGAAGACGCAGTAGCGCGTCGGGTGAGGGCCTCAGGTTTTGGACAAATCTAACGAACCCTCACCCTACCCTCTCCCAAAGGGAGAGGGTAGGCATTTCAATCACTTAGCCGTTTCCCCACGCATTCACTTCCTCATTTCCACTAACGAAAACCCACAATCCGCCGATGAGATCCTGCAGGAGAGGGATGGGTGCCAGTGACTGAAACACGCAAACGGATCTATAACAACCGAGCTGGGTTCTCCATGCTCGAAGTCATGACGGTAGCAGGCATTTCAATGATCGTCACGATGGTGGCTGTACCAAACATGATCAGCGCCATCGGAAATATTCGTCTGCGCTCAAGTATGACGAGCTTGGCTGGAGTCGTGCAGAATTGCCGGATGCTTTCAGTGAAGCAGAATCAGATCATGTCTACGCATTTTGCCGTTACCACGTACGGGGCGGCAAACGGCTTTAACGCGTAGGTTAATAAAAGCCCTGATGCGAACCCCCTTTACACGAGCGATTCGCAGGTGCAACTGGAACAACCTGTAACTCAGGTCACCACGCCCTCCGGCCCCGACGCTCCTACCGCTTTGACAAGCTCAACCCTAGGATTCACACCGCAGAGCGGTGATCCATCGTTCACCACAACCGGACTGCCGTGCACTTATTCGGGTGGTAATTGCACGATCAGCGGCTTCGCTTATTACTTTCACGATACGCGCGCATCCGGGCAGCAAACCGGATGGGCCGCCATTTCCATATCACCTGCGGGACGTTTGAAAAAATGGTACTGGAACGGCTCGACCTGGACGGATTAATCACTCCGAATTAATCATTCGAGCGGGCTGCCGGTGGATGGAGTTCATAGTTTTTCGGCGGCTCTGCGCCTAAAAGGTTCCTCACGAAATAATCCCATCGGCGCCGGATCATGTAAGGCTCATTGGCGAAGGCGTGACTCCGGTTTGGAAGCAACAACAGATCGAAATCTTTATTCGCCTTGATGAGCTCGTTCACGACAAGCAATGTGTTATCCGGGGGAACGTTGGAGTCCGTTGTTCCGTGCGCGAGAAGCAGTTTACCTTGAAGATTCTTGGCGAGAAGTTGATTGGCCTGATTATCGTAATTTGTTGTGTCACCGGATTTTCGCACAAGTAATCCTTGCCATTTTTCACCCCAATCGTCTTCGTAATTACGGTTGTCGTGATTTCCGGCCTCAGCGATACCGACCTTGAAGAATTCCGGGTAGCGAAACATCGCATCGGCTGTTGCGTAGCCGCCGCCAGAGTGTCCCCAGATACCGGCGCGATCGATATCAATCCACTTGTAGCGTTTGGCCAGTTCCTTCATTCCGGCGACCTGATCGGCGAGAGTGTTGTCGCCCATATTTCCAAAGTACGCATCATGAAATTTTTTCGAGCGCCACGGAGTCCCCATTCCATCGATTTCGACAACAATAAACCCAAGCTCCGCGAGAGCCTGCGAATCACCTCGCGCCGATGAGAAATTGCGGCTGCCGACACTACCGGTCTGGGGTCCCGGATAAATTCGATTCACGATGGGATACCTTTTCGTAGGATCGAAGCGCGTCGGCTTATAGAGCAGGCCGTAAAGATCAGTCATTCCGTCGCGTGCTTTGACCGCGATTGGCGTAACCGGCTTCCAGCCTTTCGCCACGAGCCGCGAGACATCGGCCTTTTCCAGAGTGTCGAGAAGTTTTCCGCTGCTGTCGCGGAGGACAACGGTCGGCGGAACATCGGGCCGCGAGTAGCTGTCGACGAAGAAGCGATCGGACGGTGAGATGGAAACGTCGTGCGTGGCGTCTTCCGGCGTCAGCAACGCCGGATTTTTGCCGTCCAATTCCGCACGGTACAAATGAGCGAAGTACGGGTCGCGCTGTTTCTCCTTTCCAACTCCTAAGAAATAGACGAGCCGGTTTTTTTCATCGACTTTCAGGGTTTGCGAAACATTGCCATTTCCCGCTGTGATCGCATTTTTAACCTTTCCGGATTGGACATCGTAGAGGTATAGCTGACCCCAATTATCCCGTTCGGAAAACCAGATCACTTCATTTGAAGCCGCAAGAAATCGCCAATTCGGCCGGTTATCGCCGCCCTCGAAATAGGTGTTTACCTCCTCGGTCATGACGTCGCGAACTTTGCCTGTGGTCGCGTCCGCAATTCGAAAAGTCGCCCGTTTGTGATCGCGCGACGAGGAAATAAATGCGAGTTGATCGGCGTCGGCGCTCCATTGCACATCGGCAAAGGAGCCGTCACACTCCACGTGGTCACAAAGCGACGATCTGTGGGGATCCGCCGGCATCTGGAGGCGAATAACTCGGGCGGCGTCGACGTCGACAATGACCCTCTCGATTTTAAAAATGTTCTCGTCACCGGGCAGCGGATAGTTCCAGGCTTCCAGCCGCGGGTGCCCAACTGCGGTGTGAACCAGATACATCTCCCCGGTCCCCCGCTCGTCCTGTTGAAACGTCGCAATTTTTTTGGAATCGGGAGACCACAAGACGATCGGACGATCACTGCGAATCCACCCTGCGTTGTCGGTGGCATAACCGAAATCTTTCACGCCGTCCCTGGTCAGCTGGGTTTCTTTGCCCGAGTCGACGTCGTATACCCACAAATTGAAGTTGCGGGTGAAGGCACCGTGCTTGCCATCGGGTGATAGAACGCTGTTTCGCACCATGGTGGATTCGGCTGAACGGCATTGCGCCCCCTGTGTGTCGCACTTCCAATGAAGCCGGCCGATATTGAATCCAATCGAGCGGCCTTCGTCTTCAAAAGTGAATTGTGTAAACGGAAGGCTGAATGACTCGTAACGGTTCCCGGATGCCGAAGACAATGCAGCAGCGACGCGGACTTGATCGAAGGCGAGTCCCCGCGTTCCGCGGGCAGGGTCGACGAGGATGAACTCGGTACCTTTTTCCGTGGTTACGCGATACCAGAAGCGATCATCCGGCAACCAAACCGGACGGCCAGGCGCATGTAACACCAAAGGATTCGTGTTATATCCCAGGAACTTTTCGGCTCGTGCATAGTCGTCCGCGTGGAGTCGCCGCGTCTGCGCCAGACAAGGTGGGGCGAGAGCCACGAAGAGTATGGCGGGTATTACCGGTCTCAGGAACATGGAGCGCCTCCTCCAAGATTATCGACCAAATTTGGGGGGCGCTCCCCGGAATTACTTTCGCCCGACGCCGTGCGGGGGCGCCGTCGGTGGTCGGACGATTTTGTTTTCGACTTTTACTTGCGGCCTCTCAATATTTCCTTCTTGCCTTTCGATATTGGCTTCCTGCTTCTCGATTTGGGATTCCTTGCGCTCCAATTTAGCCTCCTTGCGCTCCAATTTAACTTCCCTGCGATCAAACCTGCGTTCGGCTTTCATGACGACGCGTGGATGCTCTGAAATTTCCTGCTGTAGAGCCGGGTGAGCTGCCAGGAAGGTTTTCAATTCTTGATGGTTCGCGAGGTAGTCCGCATTCGTCAAAAGGGACGGGTTCTTCCGGAGCTCCTTTTCGAGAGCGGCATGCTGGTCGAGAAAATCGTCGAAGGCAGCGAGATCCGCCTTGGGAATGTCTTTCCCAGATTTTTCAAACTCCGCCAAACGATTCATCAATCTTTGTGGATTCTGATCTGCAGCAGTGTTGACCGTTGCGTGGCTGGTGAGGAAGGTCTTCAGTTCGATATGCGAATTAAGATAATTCGAATCTTTTAACAGACTCGGGTTCTTTTTGAGGTCCTGTTCAATACTCGGATGCGCGTCAAGAAACGTATCGAAATCCGCGACTGTCGTCGCGGTGATTTTCTGCGGGTCTGTCTGCGCTTCCGCGGCCGGCGCGAGCACTCCGCAAACTGCAAACAAGGAGCACAGAACAAAGGCAAACGCATACTGCTTTTGTTGAATAAGCATAGATACCCCTCCGAATCGTTTCCGAAAGCAAACGAACAGCCGAAGTGCTGGAATCGTCTATTTGGTTAAAATTCAACAGCTAATCGCCTGGGGGCATTGGGAGTTGCGGCTGGGGCCGTGCCTAAGGCTTGAAATTCTCCAGGCTGGGAACCGCCCAGCCTCGCCCTTCGGGCTCGGCACCCCTCCTAGCTTAGTAGGGGAGTTTGTGGCATTTATTTGACTTGGTGAGGAATGCGCGTGCCTACACGCGGGTTAGGAGGATCGTCGGTCTTTCAAAACAACACTGATGAACAGATGTCCGAGCCCTAGAGCTGAGAGCCCCGATATGGCTAATACTGCCAAATCCACGACAATGCTTTCAAGAACGGCCATTATGTTTTCTTCCTATCCATCAAGTTGTTGGCATCCCGAACTGAATTCCCGGGGACGCACGCCGAATTTCTTCGGAAATTCGGGAAGTCCAAGGTTGCGTCCCTAGAATTCCCACAGGGCACGCGAGTATCATGCAAATGGAGTGCCAGTCAGTACTTGTGACGCTGTAGGATGTGGCCGAGGCTTCCAATCCGGTACCACCGGTAACCGTACCCCTCCAAAACGATCTTGTGGACGCCATCGGGACCTGCCTGACTGTGTTCTCCGGCGCAGAGATTGATGAGGCGCTGGCCGACGCCACCAGCGAGATCGAGAATGATGGTCGTGGGTTTTTCGTGGAAATTATGCAGGGTTACTAATCCATTGTTGCGCCAGTCATAACGGATAGCGAGCACGTGCTCGGAACGCGTGTGGACAAGCGAGTAGGTTCCCCATCCAAATTCCGGGCATTCCTTTCTCAACCGGATCATCCGTTCCGTCCAATTCAGCATCGAATTCGGATCGCGTCGCTGGGATTCGACGTTGACGCGCGGATAACCCCAAGGGCCTTTGCTGATGACGGGCAACGCGGTGCGGGTGTTGGTCGAGAATCCCGCTTGCGGCTCATTTGACCATTGCATCGGTGTGCGAACGGAATTTCTTTCTTTCAGGCGAAGATCGTCGCCCATACCAATCTCATCCCCATAGCGCAGGACCGGTGTTCCCGGAAGCGAGAACATCAAGCTGTACGCGATTTCCAACTGAGGCCGGTTGCCGAGCATCGGGGCTAAACGTCGACGGATGCCTCGCCCATAGAGCTGCATGCGGGGCTCGGGGCCGAATTTCTCGTAGACCAACTGGCGCTGTTGAGAACTGAGCCTTCCCAGGTCAAGCTCATCGTGATTCCTGAGGAACGATGCCCACTGACCATATGGCGGCATGCGCTTTGTGTCGTCCAGCGCCCGTGCGAGCGGATGAGCGTCTCCGGAGGCCAAGGCATAGAAAAGGTGCTGATTCACATAGAAGTTGAACAGCATGTGCATGCGGTCACCCTGATTGCCAAAGAACCTCGTATCGTCTTCAGGCGGCACATTGGCTTCGCCAAGCAGGATCGCGTCGCCTTCACGCCATTGCAGAAAGTCGCGAAACTCGGTCAGATACTCGTAGTGGCGGATTTGTTTCTTATTGGGCTCTTGTGAGTCGATGAGGAATGGGACGGCATCCACTCGAAAACCGGAGACACCGAGCTCGAGCCAGTAGCCCATGGTCCGCTGGATCTCCGTCCGGACGGCGGGATTTTCCACATTGAGATCCGGTTGGAAGTTGTAAAACCGGTGGTAGTACCATTCGCGCGCAACGCGGTCGTAACTCCAGGTTGCTCGCTGGACGCCGGGAAATACCAAACCCTTCCGATAATCCTTGGGTCTCTTTTTAGACCACGTATACCAATCGCGGAATTTTGAACTCTTGTCCGAACGGGCCGCTTTGAACCAAGGATGTTGATCCGAAGTATGGTTCACGACAAGGTCCACGATTACTTTGATCCCGCGCTGCTTGGCCTGATGTGTGAAATCGACGAAATCGCCTAAAGAACCGTATCGCGGGTCAACCCCATAGTAGTCCGTGATGTCGTATCCAAAATCGCGATAGGGCGAAGGCTGAAATGGCTGAAGCCAAAGGCAGGTGATGCCCAGGCCGGAAAGATAGTCCAGGCGGCGCGACAATCCTTCAAAGTCTCCAATGCCGTCGCCGTTGGAATCCATGAACGAGCCCACGTTCAAACTGTAAATAACGGCATTCTTGTACCAAAGGTCATCAATCATCGAATTTCCCCAGAACCCCCCTTCTAACTTAGGAGGAGAGTTTCTATTCCTAATTAGCAAGTTAAAATACTTTGAAGTCAATTAAGGTAATTCTGCGTCTGATGCGGAATTACCTAATTATGGAGGTTGAATGCGCCACAGATTGTTAACGGGTTTTTTCCTCGCGGGATGGTTGTTATCGATACCGGCTTTCGCACAAAACACCGGTGATCCAATCAGCGGTAAATGGAGGGGCGATTGGGGGCCGAGCCGGTTTGATCGCAATCAAGTAACGGTCGATCTCAAACTGCAGGGAAAGACTGTCACCGGAAACGTGAATCCTGGTCCTAATGCCGTTCCGATCAAGAACGGAACCTTTGATGAAAAGATGAATACCGTTCACATGGAGGCCGACGTGAAGGGGCCCGGCGATCAGACGATTCATTACGTTATTGATGGCAAGGTCGACCAGAACACCCTTACCGGCAGTTGGAATCACGGAGCTCGCAAGGGCGATTTCAAAATCACGAAAGAGTAACCACATGCCCACTGAAACACTGAAGCTTCTTCTGGCGCGGGCGGACGAGACATTTGGAAAGGAACGAACGCAGCAGTTGCGCGTGGACATCGAACAGGCGTCCGACGATATTGACAAGGTTCGTGCGGTCGCGCTGGAGACGGACGATGAACCCTGAGACGCTCTCTATTACCGATGCCGGCAAGGCAATAGTTGACGGCTCGTTGTCGCCTGTCGAATACGTCGAAACTTTTTTCAGGCGAATAGATGACGTTGAAAAAGACGTCCGGGCATGGATCACCATCGACCGGGAAGCTGTATTAAAGGTCGCTCGGGAACGCGAGGCCGAGGCGAGAAGCAAACGGTTCCGCGGCCCGCTTCACGGCATTCCAATCGGCATTAAAGACCTCTTTTATACCCAAGGTCTGCGCACGACGATGGGATCGCCGCTGTTTCAAGATTTTGTGCCGAAGCATGACGCCGGCGCCGTGGCAAAGCTCAAGCAAGCCGGAGCAATTGTCCTGGGAAAAACCGTCACAACCATGTTCGCCAATCTAGATCCGGGGCCCACGAGGAACCCGTGGAACCTCGCTCATACTCCAGGCGGTTCCAGCAGCGGATCCGCCGCCGCGGTTGGGGCGCGAATGTGTCCAGCGGCTATCGGAAGTCAAACCGTGGGGTCTGTGGGACGGCCGGCGACGTTCTGTGGTGTGGCGTCACTCATGCCTACCCAGCAAAGAGTGAGCCTCCGCCACACCTGGCCGCTAGCATGGTCGTTGGACCACGTCGGAATGATGGCGCGTTCTGTTGCCGATCTGGAACTCATGCTCGACGCAATGTCGGAATCACCCGTGCAAAAGATTGCCGACCCCCGGAAGTTTCGAATCGGCGTAATCCGCGATTTCTTTTATCAGCATGCGACGGATGAGGCGCGATCGCTCAACGACCGGCTTGCCGAAAAACTTGCCGGCGCGGGGTTTCAGGTCGAAGAAGCACGGCTCCCCGCTATTTTCGATGTGGCTGGTGCAACGCTGCGCACGATCATGAGATCTGAGACAGCGTCTGTTCACGAACAGCTTTTTCGAGCCAACCGCGATACCTACGCGCCAAAGATCCGGGCTGTAGTCGAGACCGGGATGCTTGTGCCGGCAAGTGATTATGTGCGAGCCCGGCGAGTCCGGCGGAAATATCAAACGGAGATGGCAAAACTGTTCGAGAAATTCGATGCGCTGATGACGCCTGCAGCGCCCGGAACCGCTCCTGAGGGACTTACGACCACGGGTGATCCCGTCATGAATGGTCCCTGGACACTTGCGGACTTTCCTACGATGACCTTGCCACACGCACGGGGCGCCAACGGCTTGCCAATCGGCGTTCAATTGTCGGCAGCGCCGCTGGAGGAGGGACTGTTGTTGGAATTGGGCAAGGCGGTGGAGTCGGTGATTCAACTGTAGGCGCGGTCTATGACCGCGCCTACAGTTTGCTCAATCGCGGATAAACCTTTCTCGCATTGCCTTCAAACACCTTTCGCCGGTCTTCAGCACTGAGCGCGATCTTGTCGATATATCGCTTCGTATCGTCGTAATAATGACCAGTGGTCGGATCGATACCACGCACGGCCCCCACCATCTCCGATCCAAAAAGAATGTTATCGACGGGAACAATCTTAAACAGCAGATCGATTCCCGGCTGATGGTAAACACACGTATCGAAGAACACATTACTTCGAATCATCTCGTCCAGCGGCGGCCGCTTAAGATCCTGGGCCATACCGCGATAACGTCCCCAATGATAGGGAACAGCGCCGCCGCCATGAGGGATGATGAATCGAAGCGTTGGGAAGTCCTTGAACAGGTCTGCAGTAATGAACTGCATGAAAGCAGTCGTATCCGCATTGATGTAATGGGATCCGGTCGTGTGGAAATTAGGATTGCACGAAGCACTCACATGAATCATTGCGGGGACGTCGAGCTCGGTCATCTTTTCGTAGAAGGGATACCACTGTTTATCGGTCAATGGAGGAGCGGTCCAATGGCCGCCGGATGGATCCGGATTCAGATTGCATCCGATAAACCCGAGCTGATTCACGCATCGCTCCAGTTCGGAGATGGAGTTCGCGATCGGTACTCCCGGTGATTGCGGAAGCTGACAGACACTCACAAAATTTTGAGGATAGAGCTCGCACACACGATAGATCAGATCGTTGCAGTGCTCGGTCCAGTGGCGGCTTGTCGTCTCGTTACCGATGTGGTGGCCCATGCCGGCCGCGCGCGGAGAAAAGATCGTCACATCGCTGCCACGTTCGCGCTGGAACTTCAGCTGAGCGCCCTCAAGGCTTTCACGAATCTGATCGTCCGTTATTTTCAAAACACCCTTCGAAGGAGTGTTCGAGGGGTCCTTCAATGCAGCGATCTGGCTGTCTCGATATGCCACTAGTTCCTTCGGCGCTGTGGTGTAATGTCCGTGACAGTCGATAATCACGGTACTGATCATATGCCGACTTGGAATGCCGACCAATACTTGAAATTCGCGGAGGAGCGAACGCGGCCGTGCCGCGACCTCGCGCTGCGAGTTTCGCTGCGCGACGTCAGGAGCATCGTTGACCTTGGATGTGGTCCGGGAAACAGCACCGAGATTCTTGCCGACCGCTGGCCGAATGCCCGGATTACAGGCATCGACAACTCAGCCTCCATGATCGATGTTGCCCGGCGCGAGCAGCCGCAGCACCGATGGCTTGTGAGCGACGTCGTTCAATGGGCATCCGATGATGTCGACCACTACGACCTCGTGTTCTCAAATGCGGCGCTTCAATGGGTATCGGATCACGCCACCCTGTATCC
>JACXTT010011738.1_pt1 | contig 11691 bp, 7 predicted proteins | sample 9270951 | NCBI WGS metagenome assembly JACXTT01 (sample SAMN15532306, study PRJNA645909) | rock metagenome | isolation source: weathered quartz diorite | place: Puerto Rico | collected 2017-06-21 | reverse complement strand
TTGGGACGGAGGGCGCCCGGCGCCGCGGAAGGCCCTATTTCATGATCACGAACTGCCCTCTCGGCGTCCCGGCGCTCGTCTCGACCCGGTAATAGTAGACTCCGGAAGCCAGCTTCGCGCCGCCCGCCGCGCGCCCGTCCGGCGTCAGCGTGAGCGTACCCGCCGCGGCGTCCGACTCGTCCAGCAGCGTGCGCACCAGCCGGCCGCCCGAGTCGTACAGCCTCACGCGCGCGGCGCCGCGCACCGGAATCGTCAGGCTCATCGTTGCCTGAGGATTGAACGGGTTCGGCGAGACCGAGACACTCTGGCTCGTCGTGGGCGGCTCCTTCTTGATCATGAAAGTGACGTCTCCCACTACTTTGGTGCCGGACACGAGGGTAGCCTCGACGGTCACGGTGACCATCGATCGTCCCACCGGAGAGGTGTCGAAGAGCGGCCGGAGCGTGGCGCTCGAGAAGAACGCCATGACCGTCATGCCGCCACTGTGATCGCGATCGCGGCCACGATCATGATCGCGATCACTGTCCTTCCTGAGACAGGCGTAGTCTGCGGAGGCTTGGAGCGTGCCGTACTTCATGACGACGGAGGCGAGGTTCACGTCTAGCGCCCCGAAGCTTCCGTTCTGAGGCGCGATCCGAAATCCGTGGTACCGGCCTTCCGCGTTCAGCTGGACGAAGGATTTCACGCACGTGACCACGGCCCCGACGGACGCGGGCCGGATGTCCGTGATCGTCGCCGTGGTCGCGCTCGTAGCGCTCATGCTCGGCGTGCCGTTGTCCGTCACCACGACGGTAACGGTATCGGTCCCCGGGGCCATGTAGACGTGGCTCGGTGTGGGGCCTGTGCCCGTTCCCCCGTCGCCGAACGTCCAGGCGCAGGTGAAAAGGTCGCCGTCAGGGTCCGAGGACCCCGCGCTCGTCATGTTCACCGCGACCCCGACGACGCCCGTGTAGGGTCCGCCGGCCGAAGCGACCGGCGCGTGATTCACGCGCTGGAGGGTCGCCGTCGTGCACTGCGTATTGCTCAGATTGGGCGTGCCGTTGTCCGTCACGGTGAGGCAGACGTTGAAGGTTCCGCCCGTGGCGTAGGCGTGGCTCGTCGTGACACCGGTCCCCGTGTATCCGTCACCGAACGCCCAGGAGTACGAGAGTGCGTCGCCGTCAGGATCCGACGATCCCGACCCGCTCATGCTCACCGGAGTTCCCATCACTCCCGAGTACGGACCGCCCACGGAAGCCACCGGCGGGCGGTTCACGTTCACCACCGTGACCTGGACCAGAACGTCGGCCGTGAGCGAAGAGTTTGTCGCATCGCGTGCGGTCAGCGTGACCTGATAGGTCCCGGCCGCATCGTACCCGCCGGCGACCTGGAGCTGGCCCGACCCGTTACCGCGATCGGTCAGCGTCACCGTGAGCGACGCGGGCGCGCTCGCGAGAACAAGCGAGGGAGCCGCCGAGCCGCAGGCCTGATCGGGATCCGAGGCGCTGACGTTGAGGGTCGCCGAGGATCCTTCATTCACCGCCAGCACGTACCCGCCGCCCGGAACGTTCCAGACCGGCGCGCGATTCACGTCGGTCACATAGATCGCGAAGCTCTTCGTATCCGTCCAGGCACCATCCGAAGCTGTCACGCTGGCTGTATAGCTCCCCGCGGCGCAGTAGCCGGGCGCGAGGTCCACGCGACCGGAAGCGGCCCCGGGGCCGCTCTGCGTCTGGGTCAGCGACGCGAAGGTCGGAAGCGAGGAGCTCAGGGTCACCACGTTCTGATCCGCATCGGTGGCCGAGACCGTGACGCTCGAGGTCTGGCCCTCGGCGACCGTCTGGTCCGCCACGGAGCCCATCGAGGGCGCGTTCGGGTTTCCGGCCGGATACACCTTCAGCGTGAAGGTCTCGGACGTGGAGAGTTGGCCGTCCGAAGCCGTCATCGTCACCTGGAAGAGGCTCGGCGGCTCGGTCGCGGGCGGCATGACCGTCAAGTACGCGAGGCCGCCGCCCATGTCCTCGAAAAATGCATACGAGGGGAGCCCGGCCGGCGTGATGGTGATCGGATCGCCGTCCGGGTCGGACGCGTTGATCTGTACGGACAACTCGCTCCCGCGCTGCACGGACTGGTTGCCGATAGGGCTCAGCACTGGGGCGCTGTTCGCATAGGCCAGGCTGAAATGAGCCACGGAGCCGACCAGGACGCAAAGCACGACGCAGAAACCATAGGCCAGCAATCGAGCCATCGGGCGTTTCATGGTGCTCTCTCCTTCGGGGCGCACCGCCCACGCATTCGTGGAGCGTTTGGCCATCCGACCAGGATTTGAGCAAGGAAGGGGCCATGGACGGGATTCGCTCGATGGCCATGCGGCTTCTGGGACTACTGGGAAGTTGCGAAATGCACGGAAGCCGCGAGCCGTTGCAGCACGCATCGGGAATGGAGAGGGGTGCCGCTAGCGGGCGATGATGATTTTCAGCGCGGGTGCGGGTGCTCCGTCCTCGATACGAATCAGGTACACGCCGGAGCCGGAGGCGCGGCCGCTGGATCCTCGCCCGTCCCAGGTGGCGCGTCCCACACCCGGCTCCACGCGCCAGCGGTTCACGAGCCTCCCTTGAATGTCGTACACCGCGAGCGTGTGGGTTCCGACGCCGAGTGAGAGCGAAACCGGCAGCGCTCCCGGCTTGGATGCGAGCACGAGCGAGCCGGCGAGAGCCGGTATTGTGGGAGGGGGTGGGTACACCCGGATGTCGGCCGAGCCACGGAAGACCTCACCGGTAGCCAGGGATCCTGTGATGACGAGGTGATTGATCCCGACGGACAGGTAGGGCACCAGGGGAGCCCGCGGGAATTTCAGCGTGAGGTCGGTGACGGTTACTTTTAGAGAATCCTTCTTGGAGGTTCCCCACTTCACGCTCGCGGACTCCGGCGGAATCGTTCCGTCGAGTCGCACGCTCATGGGAATGATGTCGGTCGCGACGTAGCTCGAATCCGACGGCCTCATCGTCGCGCTCACCGATCCGGAGCGCGTGCCCAGAACGAGGGTCGTGGGATTGAACGAGACCGTGGCCGGCCGCACCGTGGGCCACTCGAAGCGGAACGCGCGGTACGTCGCAACGTTGGGATCGAAGGACATCTGCGAGACGATGGACCCATCCGGTGCGACTTCGGTGAGCGCCGGAGTCGCCGCTCCCCAGCCGATCAGCGTATTGCCGTTGGAGAATCGCTGGATGGATCCGAACGCGAATCCGAACACGTCGGGATTGAGCCGGTACTGCCACACGAGCGTCGCCGTCTTCTGCGTCTCGTCGATCGCGTACTCCAGCGCTCTGGAAAACGCGGGCACATGGTAGTTCCCGTTGTCGAAGATCGTTAGATGTCCGTTCGGAAGAAGCTTGGCGTTGTGCTGGTAGGAAAACGGGATCGGGTCGTTCGGAAACGTGAACTGATTCCTCCTTCCCCCCATCCTCCAGAGGATCTCCCCGGTGCTTCGGCTGATCTTCGTCACCTCGCTCATGTGGCGCGAGGAGACGATCAGGTTCCCGGCGGGGTCGGCATCGAGGGAATTGCCGTGGGAGTAGTCCACGATGGCGCGGATCAGGATGTTCGGATCCCAGGCGTCGGTGATCTGGAAGTGGTCCCAGCTCCGCCACTGGAACACGACGTTCTTCTGCTGATCCAGCTCCTGGAGGATGAGCCCGATCACCCTTGCATTGTACTGTCCGCCCAGCACGATCTGGCTCATGTCGATGATCTGGGTGTCGTAGCTCATGAGGAGCGCGTGCCCGTTCGGAAGCAGCACGAGGTCGTGCCCGTCGGTCGAGTAACCGTTCCCGCAGCGGAAGCTGTCCACGACCGCGTAGCGCGGGTTGAGCTGGTAGAACGCCCTCGCGGCGGCGTCGAAGTACGTCAGGGTTCCGTCCGGCTGCTTCTTGAAGTCGAGCCCCGCCCAGGGGAGCTGGCGGTAGAAGTAAGGTGTCCCGCCGTTCTCGAGAATCAGGAGGTAAGAGGGGATCCGGATGCCGAACAGGTTGAAATGGAGGTCGCTCACGAAGAGACGGCCGGGGCTGGGCGTCCCGAACACGGACGGGTAGATGTTGGGGAAATCCGCCGGAAGGGACTCGGCCATCGCCGCGGCTCTCACGGGACCTCCGGACGGCGCGGCGGCTCCGGAGAAGCCCGTGAGCGCGCCCTCGCCGGCGTCGGGGGGAATCGGGAAGTCTCGAAGCCCCTCCCGCTCCGGGCCCGCGATCGTGAACGAGAACGGCACCGGCGTGACCGCTCCCTGCGTGTCGGTCCCGAGCCCGGTGCCCGCGACGCAGGTCACGACCTCTCCATAGGAGAACGGTTGGTCGGGCTGGAAGGTCAGCGTGCGGCCGTCATCGGAGAGGCGCGCCTGTCCCGCATGGGCGCCGGAACGGGAGCCCTGGACCTGAAAGAGAGCGCCGCCGATCACGGACGACGGATCCACGATTCCGCCGGGAAGAAAGATGATGTTGGTCTCGGGAAGAACCAAGCTCGATCCGGGAACGGGAGAGAGGAACTCGAAGGAAGGATCCGCGGACGCGGTCGAGGCCAGGAGGCCGGCCGCGACCAGAAGGGACAACGCGTAGGCTCGAGCTCGAAGCACCATGCGGGCGAATCGCTGAGGTCTTCGGGACAAGTTCGGGCCGCCCCACCCACGCCACAAGCGCACGAAGTGTATCACGTTCCGCCTGCCTCTGGCAGCGCCTTTCGAACGGCATGATCCGAGTGCTCCGCATACGCTTAGCCGCTCCGCGCCCACCCCGCCGCTTTCCGCCTCGCCGATGTTAAGAGAGCGGCTCCGACCGCCGATAAGCATGAGGTCTGAGGACCTCTTATCGGAAAGGAAAGCCCATGAGCCCGGAAGCGCAGTTCTGGATCGAAACCATCGCGCTATGGCAACCCTTGAGCAGTGCCTTTCTGTTCGTGTGGGGAGCGGGGGACCCGGTCTGGCTCATGATGATGAAGCGGATGTTCCTGATTCTGCCGCTCGGCGCCATCTGCCTCGCGTACTGGACGACCGTGCTGAGTATTCCGACGGTCGTGGTCCGGGCGAAGCGCCGCATGTTCGTGAATCAGCTCCTCGTCACCTGGTGGGACCTTGCGCGCGCGACCTTCACCTTCTGGGGCGGAGTGTTCCGGTTCCTGCTCCGCCTCGTGATCTCGACGGTGGGAATGGTCCAGATCGTGGTCATGGGGATCTGGGCGCTCGTCCAGGAGCTGGTGCTCATGCCGGTCCGGCTGATCCGGAACATGGGCCAGAACGCGCTCGCTCCGGGCGTGCCCTGGATCGCGGTGGGCATGACCTTCTTCTGGTGCGTGTTCGAGGCGACGATCTTCACCTACGTGATGACGTCCCTCGTGATCGACACGCTCTCGAACCTCGCCGGCACCGAGATGACGGAAACGGCGGTGCGCATTCCGCTCTTCCTCTTCATGTTCTTCATCGTGCTCGGGAGCTACGCCGTGCTCTCGACCTTCACCGCGGCGATTCGGACACGCGACTGGCCCACGATCCTCAAGATCGGCGTGGTCGAGCTCGTGGCCATGTTCGTCGAGGTGGTGTTCCTCTATCGCGAGTTCGTGGACGCGCTGGTTCCCTGGTTCGCGCAGCACACCTCCGGGAATTTCGAGCTGGGCATCGTGGGCACCCTGGCCATCGCGGGGACCACGTGGCTCGGAATCCGCAGCCTCTCCTGGTTCCTCTTCGCGAGCTCGGGCACTCCCACGATCATGGCCATCATCTCGCGCCAGGGGGTCGGGAGCCGCGACGCGGCGAACGGCGCGGCGCGTGTCACCACGCTCTTCTCCGAAAGCTTCACGGGACGGCTCAAGCAGGAGTTCCAGTGGGTCGCCACCGAGGGGGAGCGGCTCCTGGACGCCTTCCTGGTGCCGCCGATGCAGGTCGTCGCCGCGGCGCTCAACTTCGTGACCCTGCTCGTGGCGAACCGTCACCTTCTCGATCTGCCGCTGCAGAGCGTGCGCGACTTCAAGGACGCGCGGACGCTTGCCAAGGAGCTGACGGAGTCGCGGCTCAGAAAGGCGGCCTGACCATGCGCCTCTCCTGTGCGTTGCTCCTCCTGGCCGCGCTTCTCGCTCCCGCGCCGCTTCGCGCGGATGTCCCCTGGGCGTTCCACGGGCCGAAGACCTCGGCACCCGAGCCCGGGCGCTTGGTGATGTTCGTCGGCGTCGACATCAGCGGCTCCTTCATGAACGCCAAGAACTTCGATGATTCGATCCACTTCCTGGCCCGGTACATCTATGCGCATCTGAACGGATTCGGCGGAATGGAGATCCCCCATTCCCTGTTCGTGGGATCCATCGGTGGGGTCCAGAAGGACGAGGCGAAGACGCTCTACCCGATCCAGGCCTTCCAGAACCGGAACATCGAGCAGATCGAAGCCCAGCTGATGACGATCTTCCCGAAGAAGAAGCGGAATCCCTTCACCGACTTCAACGCCTTCTTCAGCCAGGTCGCGGACATGGTGGAGGCGAAGAAGCTTATCCTAAAGCCCCTTTCCATCGTCCTGATCACGGACGGGAAGCCCGACCTGGGCGGCGAGAGCCGGTCCGAGAAGTTCCGGAGCATCAAGCTGAGGCCGCTCGAGAATCTCTCCCGGAACATCACGGTACGGATCCTCTACACGGATGCAGTCACGGGAAAGTCCTGGCGGGACGAAGTGCCGCGGAAGCGCGTGAAGATCTGGACCCAGGACGCGGTCGTCATGACCGAGTGGGACGACCCGAAGCTGCTCGAGCCGAACCGGCCCTTCTACATGCAGAAGAAGTTCTTCGCCTGGGTGAAGGACAACGTGGACTTCCAGCCGAGGCTGCGCCGGGTCGACTAGCTCTCGGGCCGGCCTGCGCTCGCCCCGGCTCGCTCCCCCGTCACCAGAGGCGCACCCGCTGTTCCGGAGTCAGGTAGTAGGCGTCGGCAGGCCTGATCTCCGGAAACGCCGCGTACCACCCGTCGTCGTTGCGCACCACGCCGTTCACCCGGTACGCGGGCGGGCTGTGCGGATTCGAGAGCACCCGCTGGCGCATGATCTCGTCCTTCTGCTTGGATCGCCAGCTCTGTGCGAAGGCGAGATAGAACCGCTGGTCCCCCGTGTATCCGTCGAGGACCGGAGCCTCCTTGCCCTGAAGCGAGATGCGGTAAGCCCTGTGCGCGATCTCGAGCCCCGCCAGGTCCGCGATGTTCTCCCCCAGGGTCAGCCTGCCGTTCACGTGAAGGCCGGGCAGCGGCTCGTAGGCGTCGTACTGCTTCGCCAGCGCCGTCGTGCGCTCGTCGAAGCTCTTCCGATCCGCCTCGGTCCACCACATCCTCATGACCCCGAGGCCGTCGTATTTCGATCCCTGATCGTCGAACCCATGGCTGATCTCGTGGCCGATGACGCTCCCGATGGCGCCGTAGTTCACGGCGTCATCCGCCGCCGGATCGAAGTAGGGTGGCTGGAGAATCCCCGCGGGGAACACGATCTCGTTCGCGGACGGATTGTAGTAGGCGTTCACGGTCGGGGGCGTCATTCCCCACTCGGTGCGATCCACCTTCTCGTCGATCCGCTTCACCTGACGGTTCCACTCGAAGGCGTTCGCCCGCTTGATGTCTCCCAGGAGATCGTCGCGCTTGATTTCGAGCGCGGAGTAATCGCGCCAGTGGTCGGGGTACGCCACCTTGACCGTGAAGCGCTCCAGCTTCTCGAGCGCCTTCCGGCGGGTCACGGCGGTCATCCACTCGAGGGAGCTCAAGTCCTCGCGATACGCCTGCAGGAGATTCTGGACCAGAGTGTGGACTTTCGCCTTGGACTCCGGCGGGAAGAACTTCGCGACGTAGATCTTGCCCAGGGCTTCTCCCATTCGCTGATCCAGGAGACGCGCCCCGCGCGTCGGACGATCCAGCTGACGCACCCGTCCCTGGAGCTCCTTTCCGTACATCGCGAAATCGGTCTCGTCCACATTCTTGGGAAGGAAGGCCGCGAAGGCGTGCAGGTAGCGGACCGTCAGGTAGTCCCGCCACACGGAAACCGGCGTCTTCGCGAAGACCTTCGCGAGGGCGGGAAACGCGGTGTTCTCCCCGACGATCACGACACGATCTCCGTGAGGAGAGGTCGCCGGGATGCCCGACGTCGTGAGGGAAAGCGCCCATGGGTATTCGGGAGCCAGCTTGCTCAGCTCCGCGACGGTCATCGGGTTGTAGGTCTTCTCCGCGTCGCGTCGGTCCGCGGCGGGCCAGGAGACCTCGGCCAGCGCGTACTCGAGGTCGTAGATCGCCTGGGCTCGAGACGTGGGACTCTTCACGCCTGCGAAGCCAAGCATGTCGGCGAGGTACTTCTTATAGGCTTCACGTGTGGCCGCGAGCGCCTTGTCCTCCTTCAAATAGTAGTCCCGGTCGGGAAGCCCCAATCCGGACTGGCCGAACCTCACCACATAGGCGTCCGGATCCTTGTCGTCCGGACCGATGTTCCATCCGAACGGCCCTTCCACGGGAAGCTCCGGAGAAGCGATCTCCCTGGCCACGTCCTCGCGGGTGTTCAGGGCGGCGATGCGCGCGAGGTCCCTGGCCGCGGGTGTCAGCCCCGCCTTCTCGATTCCTGCCTGATCGGTGAAAGCGTCATAGAGGTGCCGAAGCTTCCCCTCCTCGCTCGAAGGATCGGCGGTCGAGCTGAGCCCCGCGACGATCTCCTTCATGCGCTCCTCGTTCAGCTTGCTCACCTCGAGCCCCGCTCCGGCGAAAGGACGATCCGGTGGGATCTCCGCCGTCTTCAGCCATTTGCCGTTGGCGTGGCCGAAGAAGTCGTCGCCCGTCTTCGCGGAGGTATCGATGTAGTCGAGGTGGACTCCCCAGGGAGCCACCTGGGGCTGATTCGTAGTCGCGGCGCAGAACGCGAGCGCGGAGGCGAGGAGCAGAAGGAGCTTTCGCACGGTCGTTCTCCAGAAGTCGGTGGGTGGCACGTCGGGCCGGGGGGTCGGGTCCGTCGGATTCTCCGACTTACTCTAGCAGGAGGAGAGTGTCTCGCCTAGAGCCCCTTCCCGGCGGGTGCACCGCCGCCCTGGAGCGTTCTGGCGCAGGGTTGCGCCGGAGATTACCGGCCCCGAGCCTCTGGAGCTGGGCGCCGGGCCGAGGCCGGAGGCGCGTGGGCGAATCGCGGCGGGGGTTCACGCGCGCGAGAAGAGGACGAAGCGGCGATTGCGCCAGCGCTCCCGGAAGCCCGAAGGCACGGGAGTCGCGGCACCATCGGCCGCGCGCTCGATCACGACGCAATCGGAGCCGTCCCCCGACGGATCACGGAGCGCTTCGGACGGGAGAGCGACGGAATCCACCGACGCAACCGTCCACGCCGGATGAATCGATCCGTTCGCGGCGGCACGAAGCTGGTAGCGCCCCACCACCGGGTCATCACACACCAGCGTGACCCGCTCGGGGGCGAGCCGGTGAAGCTCCGAGCGGAGCTCCCGCCAGGACCCACGGCCAATCACGAGAGGCGCCAGAGCGAGCACGATCGCGGGCGTGACCGCGACCGCCACGGGCGCGTGCGTGAGCCAGGAGCGGTGTCCCGCTTTCACCAAGAGACCCGCAACAAGTCCACACGCGATCATCGCCGTGCTGGTTGCCAGGAGGAAGAGGACGAGAGGCCCAAGATCGCTTCCGGCAGGGGGGCGCCCCCCGCCGACCGACGCCGCGAGCGATTCGAGGTGCCTCTGGAGCGCGGATGAAAGGCTCCAGACCAGACATCCCAGAGAAGCCGGCGCGATTGCGGCTGCGACCGTGGGCCGGAGCGCGCCGTGCGTCGCCGCGTAGATTCCAGCGGCCGCGAAGGCCACCAGCGGAAACAGAAAGAGCAGGAGATAGGGATGGAATTTCGTCGCCACCACCGTGAATCCGAGGAGGGGCACGAGAAGCCAGGCTAGGAGAAACCTGCGCGAATCGGCACGGAGCACCGGCGCCGACGCTCGGGGGGAAAGTCCGATGAGCAGGAGCGGAAGGAGCGGGCCAAGGCGAAGGAGAATCTGATGAGGCCAATACACGACGCCGAGGCTCGAGGCATGCCCCTCGAGGGGAGTCGTGGCGCGCGCGAGCACGTGGTATCCCAAGGCCTTTGACCAGTAGGAGGGCCCCAGCTTTGCCGTGATGTAGACGGGCCACGGCGCGGCGACGGCCACGCCGACGAGAACGATGATCCCGAGCCCGAGAAATCCCCGGACGGTGTGCGGGCGCGATCCGGAAAAGGCCGCCGTGATCAGAAACGTGCCGAGGACGAGTGGCGCCAGAAGCCCCACAAGGATTTTCGACATGAGACCGAGTCCCAGAGCGATTCCGGAAGCCGCGAACCACCAGAACCGCCCGGCGATCCCTCGCCAGCCGCAGTACAGGCAAACGAGAATCCAGAAGAGCGTGGGTACGTCGAGCTGCGCCCGGCGTGCGTATGTGGTGAAGTAGCCGATCAGGAGGAGAGCCACCGCCGCGATCCTGGCCATGGCCGGCGGGCCCGCGAGGCGCCGGATCAGAAGATAGAAGACGAGAACGCATCCAACGCCCGCCAGCGCCGCGGGGGCACGCAACGCCCACTCGGAAGCTCCGAAGACGCGCGCCAGGAGCGCCATCTGCCAGATCACGAGCGGAGGATGGGCGGCGGTCCAGAGCCCTCCCACGGAGCCGGGCATCTGGTTCAGCCAGCCGCTTTCGTGACCGATGGAGAGCGCGCGCGTCGCGTAGAGGATCTCGTCCCAGAACCCGAGATCGGTCGCGCCCAGCCGGATGAAGTAGAGAAGTGCCGCCGCGACGGCCAGCAAGGCGACGTCGCGGCGCCGGGTTATTTCGCCTCGGGCTTCTGGTTCCGTGGATCGTCCTTCGGATTCACGTACGTGATGCCCCAGGGCCCCATCGCGTGGATCTGGATGATCGCTCCGGTCTTGCTTCCGGCGAAATGATGCGCCCCCGCCGGCACCTGAGAAAAGGAGCCTGCCGGTAGCTGCTGCATCTTCGCGTCATCCCAGGTGTCACCCATTCCCATGCTGAGAATTCCCGAGAGAACCGTGACCTGCTCGTCGGCGGGATGGAAGTGGGGCGGCACCTTGTACCCCGCCGGAAACCGGACGCGAGCCGCGAAGATGCCGGGAGCGGCGGGATCGCCGTGAAGCACGAACATCTTGGCTCCCTTCGGGAGCGACGGTGGCGTGTCGGCCCATTTGATGTCCGCCGGCGTGAAGACGCGGTGCCCGGTGGCGGGAACGTCGGCGGCCGTCCGCTTTCGCGGGTTCGCCGGCTTCCCCGTCTTGGCCGCGTCCGCCGCCAAGATGTTTGGCGCGGGCATCACCCATGTCAGGAACAGTGCGAGAAGGAGGAGGGTGCGTCGCATGCTACCTCCGGTGTTCGAGTGTGCTACCGGGACAACCGTGTCCGAATCGCCTGGCACTCCGCCGGGCGATCGCGCGGGAAGGAATATAGCGTTTGCGTTATCATGGGCGCCACTCCATGGACATAGAAGGTCCCCGCTATCGCGGAAACAACATCCTCGCGCTGATCCTCGTTCTCGTGACCTACGTGGTCGCGGGAAAGGTGGGGCTCCGCTTCGCCTCGTTGAACCCGAGCGCGTCGGCGGTCTTGCCGCACACCGGCATCGCGCTCGCCGCGTTTCCGGGCCTGGGATCCCCCTCCTCGCCCCCCGTGCCCCTCGGCGGCTCCCTTTT
>JACXTT010011737.1_pt1 | contig 11691 bp, 10 predicted proteins | sample 9270951 | NCBI WGS metagenome assembly JACXTT01 (sample SAMN15532306, study PRJNA645909) | rock metagenome | isolation source: weathered quartz diorite | place: Puerto Rico | collected 2017-06-21 | reverse complement strand
CAGGGTTTCCCCCATTGCCAAAGCCTCTCGACTGCTGCCTCCCGTAGGAGTCTGGGCCGTATCTCAGTCCCAGTGTGGCTGACCATCCTCTCAGACCAGCTACCCATCGTCGCCTTGGTAGGCCATTACCCCACCAACTAGCTAATGGGACGCGAGACCATCTTCAGCCGGTAGCTTACAAGTAGAGGCCACCTTTGACCTCAGGGCCATGCGACCCCGTGGTCTCATGCGGTATTAGCACCCCGTTGGGAGTGTTATCCCCCTGCTGAAGGCAGGTTTCTCACGTGTTACTCACCCGTTCGCCACTCTACTCAGGGATTGCTCCCCTTTCGCGTTCGACTTGCATGCCTAATCCACGCCGCCAGCGTTCGTTCTGAGCCAGGATCAAACTCTCCGTGGTAAAAACCGGAGATCACGCGTGCGGACCCGAAGGCCCACCCGCGTGGATCAATTGCAAGGTAAAACCCCACGATCATCCGAGTTTCCGAATGCCCGCGGGAGCCTCGCCGGACTCTCTCAAGTCACGTGCGCTATTCAGTTTTCAAAGAGCGCAGAATAAGCGCCCCTTCCCTGGGGAAGAGGCGACGGGGGAATCTAGCCGTCGATTGGAAGGAAGTCAAAGATTTCTTGGGTGGGCCGGATTCCGTTGCGAAGGCAATATATGCGCGCTTCCACGCGCTGTCAACCCCTCGCGCCGGGCGATCCACATCGTTGTCCCGATGATGTTTAGCGTCCGAACGTGCGGCTGTGGGCGTCCCGAAACGTGGCTCCTCAGGATCCGGTCGAGCTCGCCTTGGCCCTCGGCACGTAGCGTTTCATCCGCCTTCCAACTCTCAGGACGTGCTCGGTCGAGGGGTCGAAAGCGGAATCCCACGAGGAGACGCGCACCCCGTCCAGATCCACCGCCCCTTGCTCGATCAGGCGCCGAGCGGCGCTGCGCGAGGCGGCAATGCCGCTGGCGACGGTGAGATCGACGATGCTGCTGCCCGCCCCGGGTGCAAGCGGCCCGAACTCCTCGAGCTGCTCGGGCACTTCGCGGCGACTGAACTGCGCCTCGAAGGCGGCCCGGCCTTGGGCGGCAGCGGCGGCGCCGTGATAGAGCGTGACGATCTGCTCGGCCAGACGCTTCTTCACTTCCATGGGGTGAACATCGGGGTCCTTCAGCTCGCCCTGGATACGAGCCAGCTCGGAATCGCCGACACCGGAAACCAGGCGCCAATAGATGCCCATCGCCGCGTCGGGCAGGCTCATGACTTTGCCGAACATCTGCGCTGGCTCGTCCGTCACGCCAACGTAGTTGCCCGCGCTCTTGCTCATGCGCTGAATCCCGTCGAGCCCAGGCAGCACCGGAAGCGTCATGATCACCTGGGGCGACTGGCCGTGCAGCCGTTGCAGCTCGCGGCCGACCAGGAGGTTGAATTTCTGCTCCGTCGCCCCGAGCTCGACGTCGGCCCGAATCGCCACCGAGTCGTAGCCCTGCATCACCGGATACAGCAGTTCGTGGATCCCGATCGGTTCCTCGGCCTCGAATCGCTCTCCGAAGTCGTCGCGCTCCAGCATCTGCGAAACGGTGAATTGGCCCGCGAGCTTCAGGACGTCCATGAATTGCATGCTCGAGAACCATTCGCCATTGCGATGGACCTCGACTCCACGGCGCGGGGGCGCGGGCGCGGGATCGAGGACCTTGTAGAACTGCTCCAGATAGGTGCGCGCATTGGCTTCGATTTCCTCACGGCTCAACTGCGGGCGCGTCTTGTTGCGCCCGCTGGGATCACCCACCATGGCGGTGTAGTCCCCGACGATCAGCACGACTTGATGGCCGAGATCCTGGAACTGTCTCAGTTTTCGCAGGCCGACCGTATGTCCCAGGTGGATGTCGGGAGCCGTTGGGTCGAATCCTTGCTTCACCCGCAGCGGGCGGGACGCGCGCTCCGCCTCGTTCAGACGCTCGAGCAGCGCGCCTTCCGGAAGCACTTCTTCCACGCCGCCTAACAGAATCTGAAACTGCTGTTCGACCTTCATGCGACTTGGTCGCTCCACGCTGGGATCGATGCATAATGCGAACGAATACGACGCGCGCGCATTGTAGGAAGGCCTCCCGCACCCGGCAACCGGCGTGCGTGGCGGCCAAATCCGCTTGACCCTCTTCCGCAAAGGCCCCTAGCCTCCGACCGTGAACCAAAACGTCACCCCGCTTCACGCGCTTCCCGAGCAGGCAGTGCGCGCGGCCCGGCGCTTCCCCTGGAAGCTGTTTCTCTCGGTCGTGGTCATCGCCATCTTCGGCTCCGCCGGGGTCGTGTTCGGCGTCGTCCAGTGGCTGCGCAAGGACATGGTGTCACCGCAGTCGTTGACCGCGATCCAGCAGCCGGTCAAGACGCTGGTCTTCGACTCCAAGGGCCGGGTGCTGCACGAGTTCTACAAGGAGAACCGCTCGCCGGTCCCGCTCAAACAGATCCCGCGGCACCTGATCAACGCCACGATCGCCACCGAGGACCGGAGCTTCTATCAGCACTGGGGCGTCGACCTGTGGGGCATCACCCGCGCGGCCGTCACCGACGTGCTCCACATGCGGCGCGCCCAGGGCGGGAGCACCATCACGCAGCAGCTGGCGCGTAACGTCCTCGGCACCTACGAGCGGACCTGGAGCCGCAAGCTGCGCGAGACCGTGTTCGCGATCGAGCTCGAGCGCAACTACACCAAGGACCAGATTCTCGAGCTCTACTTCAACCAGATCTACTTCGGCGAAGGCGCCTATGGCGTCGAGACCGCGGCCAAGACCTATTTCGGCAAGTCGCTGCGCGAGCTGTCGCTGGCGGAGTGCGCGCTGCTCGCCGGGATCCCGGCCAATCCCAGCGTCTATTCGCCGCGCCGCCGTCCGGCGGCCGCGCGGGCGCGCCGTGCCAAGGTGCTCCGCAACATGCTGTCGACGCGCGCCATCACCCAGGTCGAGTACAACAACGCGATGGCGCAGCCGCTCGGCGTCACGCCGGTCCGCTACAGCAACGACCGCGCCGCGTACTTCGTCGAGATGGTGCGCCTCCACCTCGACGAGAAGTACGGCTCGAGCGCCGTCTACGAAGGCGGCCTGCACGTCTACACCACGCTCGACATGGATCTCCAGTCGATCGCCGAGCGCGCGGTGGAGAAGCAGCTGTCTTCGCTCGAGGCGCGCCTCAAGCCCAGGAACACGCTGGCCAACTACGTGCCCCCCGCGGCGACCGACAGCGCCCGGGCGGGCCAGAAGACGCCCTACCTGCAGGGCGCGCTGGTGGCAATCGATCCCCGGACGGGATACATCCGCGCCCTGATCGGCGGCCGCGAGTGGAATCACAGCAACTTCAACCGCGCGACCCAGGCGCGCCGCCAACCCGGCTCCGCCTTCAAACCATTCGTCTACGTGGCGGCCATGGACAACGGATTCCGCCCCACCGACATCATCGTCGACGAGCCCGTGAGCTTCCCCGGAGGGAACGGCGAGCTCTACCAGCCCGGCAATTACGACCGGCAGTATCGCGGGCCGGTCACGCTCCGTTACGCACTGCAGCAGTCCATCAACATCCCGGCGATCAAGCTGCTGCGCAAGGTCGGAACCTCGCTGGTCGGGAGCTACGCGCGGCGCATGGGGATTCGCAGCCCGATCGGGCAGAACCTCTCGCTCGCGCTCGGCAGCAGCGAGGTCACGCTGCTCGAGCTCACCAGCGCGTACGGCGTCTTCGCCGATCGCGGCATCCGCAACGATCCGCAATTCGTGCTCAAAGTCGAGGACAAGAACGGCACGGTGCTCGAGAAGAGCTCGCCCCGGCCGGTCGAGGTGCTCTCCGAAGAGACCGCCTCGGTGATGACGTCGATGTTGCAGAGCGTCATGGACCATGGCACCGGATATCCGGCGCGTGCGCTGGGCTTCACCAACCCGGCGGCGGGCAAGACCGGCACCATGGACGAGTACATGGACGCGTGGTTCGTGGGCTTCGTCCCGAGCCTGGTGTGCGGCGTCTGGGTCGGCTACGACGAGAAGAAGACCATCGGCCCGGCCATGACCGGCGCCGCCGCGGCGCTGCCGGCGTGGACCGACTTCATGATCGGCGCCGCGCGCGGCCGGCCGGTCGAGGACTTCCCACTCCCCGCGGGGTCGACGTCACGCGAGATCTGCGCGGAAACCGGAATGCTGGCCACGGTGAACTGCCCCGCCGTCACCACCGAGATCTTCAGCGAGGGCGCCGAGCCGACCGAGGCCTGCTCCGCGCACCCGGGCCCGCTGCTCAAACCGTCGGTGCCGGGCACGCCGGCCGCGGACGCGCGTCGCCTCGAGGAGCACGACACCGAGCGCCAGCACGCCAATCCCACCGCCGCCGGCCGTCCCGATCTCCACTGATCGATCGCTCCGACCTCGCCACGGCGATCCCGCCGACGCTCACCCGTGCCGTGCCGCGGCGACGGCTTCAGCGCGGAGGCGGAAGTGCTCGGCCGCGCGCCGCGTCCACTCCTCACTCTCACCCACCAGCGAGGTGAGCTTGACCGGCCGGCCGTCGCGGACGTAGATGCGCGTCACTCGCTTGCCGATCGTGCACATGATCTCGTAGGGCAGCGTCTCGCTCCCCCGCGCCACTTCGTCGAGCGAGAGCGTCGCGGATCCTTGCTCGCCGAACAGCACCACCTCGTCGCCGACCTGCGCCCCCGGCACGTCGCTGAGATCGACCATGGTGAGATCCATGGTGACCCGACCCATGATCGGGACGCGCCGCTCCCCGACCAGCATGTGCCCGCGGTTGGAGAGCAGCCAGGAGTAGCCGTGGCCGTAGCCTACTGCGACCACGCCGCTGCGCGTGGGACGTCGCGTCACGAACGAGCGCGCGTAGCTCACCGGAGCGCCTGCGGGGAGAGAACGGATCTGCACGAGTCGGCTCTTGAAGGCCATCACCGGACGCAGCTCGATCGGAAAATCGCAGCGCGACGGACGCTGCCCGTAGGCGATCAGCCCCACGCGCACCCAATCGAAGCCCGCGCTCGGCAGGTTGACCACGCCGGCGCTGTTGGCCGCGTGAACGCGAGGCGCCCGGATTCCGCGCGCCCGGAGCCGGTCGAGCAGGCGTTGGAAACGCTCGATCTGCTGGTGTGAGAACGTCAGGTCGCCACCGTCCGCATCGGGGAAGTGCGTGAAGACGCTCGCCAACCTCAGCCCGCGCAGCGCCGTCAGCTGGATCAGGAAATCCTCGGCGTCCTCCTCCCGCACGCCGGTGCGACCCATCCCGGTGTCGACCTCGACGTGGCAGCGCAGCGGTCGGCGCGCGAGTCGCGAGGCCTCGGACAGCGCCGTGGCGAAGTCGAGATCGTGGACCGTGGGGTCCAGCTCGTGGGCCACGGCTTCGTCGATCTCGCTGGCGAGCAGCGGCGAGAGCACCACGATCGGCAGCGTGGAGCCGGCCTGGCGGAGCTGGATGCCCTCGTGCAGGGTCGCGACCCCGAGCAGCGCCACGCCTTCCCGCTCGGCGGCGGCCGCGATCTCGACGGCGCCGTGTCCGTAGGCGTCGGCCTTCACCACCAGCAGGATCCCGCGCCCCGTGCCGATCTGCTGGCGCACCGAGCGCAGGTTGAGCGCGAAGCGGTCGAGATCAACCTCGACCCAGGTCGACACTGGCATCGGCACGGGTGCGCTCCCGAGAGAGAGTAAGGCCGTCGCGCTTCGAGTCCGTTCTCCACGCAACCCGCGCGATCGCGCGACGTAGAATAGCGGCGGCCCGAAGCAGGCCGCAATCCACGGACCCCGGAGGACGCACGATGCATGCGAGCGCATGGCTGGCGGTGGGCACCGGCGTGGCGTTGTCAGCGGCGTGCGGGCTGCGCGCCTTCCTGCCGCTGCTGGTGCTGGGGATCGCCGGCCGCATCGGATTCGTCACCCTGGCCCCCGCCGTCGCCTGGCTGTCGGGGGACGCCGCGCTGATCGCGCTCGGCGTCGCGACGGTGCTCGAGCTCGCCGCCGACAAGATTCCGGTGCTCGATCACGCCTTGGACGCGATTGGGCTCGTGGTGCGGCCGGCCGCCGCCTGGGTCGCTTCGTACGCGCTCCTGATCCACTGGCAAAAGCCGTGGGGGCCGGTGGTGGCCGTGGCGCTGGCGCTGATCGCGCTGGGCGTCCAGGGCGCCAAGGCCAAGCTCCGTCTCGGATCGTCCGCGCTGACCCTGGGTACCGCCAACCCCTGGGTCTCGATGGTGGAGGACGCGCTCGCGTTCGGCGTCGCGGTGGCCGGGATCGTCCTGCCGCTGGCCGCGATCGCCGCGCTGCTGATCCTGGCGCTGGCGCTGTCGCGCCGCCGCGCTGCGCGCGCGGCATGAACGAGCGCGGCGCCTTTGCTGCGTCGCGATCACGCGGCTATGCTGCGGCCATGGATGCGGCGCGCGAGCAGAAGGCCTTCACGGATCTCGTGGCCGTGTGTCGCCGCCTGCGCGGACCCGACGGCTGTCCCTGGGATCGCGAGCAGACCCTCGAGAGCATGACGCCGTATCTGCTCGAAGAGGCGGCCGAGGTCGGCCAGGCAGTCGCCGAGGGCCATCGCGACGAGATCCTCGAGGAGCTCGGCGACCACGTCTTCCTCGGGATCTTCTGTCTCGAGCTCCTCCACGAGCGCGAAGGCCTCGGGATCGCCGCGGCGCTCGAGCGCGCCGCCGACAAGCTCATCCGACGTCATCCCCACGTCTACGGCGACACCCGCATCGATGACGGCGAGGCCGCCTACCACCAGTGGCAGCAGATCAAGCAGCGCGAGCGCGGGGCGAGCTCGTTGCTCGGCGACCAGCCTCCGGGCCTGGCGGCGCTGGTCGCCGCCTACCGGGTGCAGGAAAAGGCCGCCGCGGTCGGCTTCGACTGGCCCGAGGCCTCGGGTCCGCTGGCCAAGGTGCGCGAAGAGACCGCCGAAGTCGATGACGCGATGCGTGCGCAAGACGAACCCGCGACCGCGCGCGAGATCGGCGATCTGTTGTTCGCGGTGGTCAACCTGGCGCGTCACCTCGGAGTCGATCCCGAGCGCGAGCTGCGAGCGACGCTCAAGCGCTTCCGCGAGCGCTTCCACCACATCGAGCGCCGGCTCGCCGCCGACGGACGCTCGTTCAAGGGAACCCCGCTGACCGAGCTCGACCGGCTCTGGGACGAGGCCAAGGCCGCGGCCCGGGAGAGTGGATGAACGCCTCTCCGGCGCGCGAAGCCGCCTTGTTCCTTCAGCTCGTGCTGGGCCTCCAGCAGACCGGGATGATGGCGCTGGGCAAGCTGATGAATCCGATCACGCGCAAGCTCGAGAAGAACCTCGACGCGGCCCGCGACACGATCGATACGCTGGCCGCGATCGAAGCGCGCACCCGCGGCCAGCTCGAACCCGACGAGGCTCGCGTGCTGCAGCAGGCGCTCACCGATCTGCGCCTCAATTACGTCGACGAGCTGAGGAAGTCCGGGGCCGCGCCCGAATAGCGCGAGCTCACACCGCCTGCAGCACCGCGCATTTGAGATAGTGGGTCTCGGGCACCGCGAGCAGTCGCGGATGATCGTGAGCCGCGCCGCGCCACTCCAACAGGCGGAACGGCCGGCGCGCCGCGCGCGCTGACTCGCGCAACACCTGCTCGAACAGCGGGTCCTCCAGCTGATGGCTGCACGAGGACGTCACGAGCACGCCGCCTTCGTCCAGCATCGACATGGCCGCCCGGTTGAGGTCCCGGTAGGCGCGGGCGCCCGCGGCCAGGTGGCCGCGCGATTTGATCAAGGCGGGTGGATCGAGGACCACCATTCCGAAGCGCTCCCCCGCGCGCTCGAGCCGGCGCACGACGTCGAACGCGTCCCCTTCGCGAAACGAGACGCGCTCGGCGAAGCCATGGCGCGCCGCGTTGCGCCCAGCCGCTGCGAGCGCCGGCGCCGAGGAGTCCACCGCGATCACCTCGCGCGCCCCGCCGCGCACGGCGTGCAGCGACCACTCCCCTTGGTAGCAGAACAGGTCGAGCACCCGACGGCCGCGAGCCTGGGCCTCCGCCAGCGCGCGGTTCTCGCGCTGGTCCAGGAACAACCCGGTCTTTTGCCCGCCCTGGAGATCGACCTCGACCCGAAAGCCGGAGACGCCGACCTCGATGCGCTCCGGGACGTCGCCCCACCACACGCCGCGCTCCTGGGTCAGGCCCTCGAGCTTGCGCAGGGCCGAGTCGGCCACCCGCACCACGCCGCGGGGCGCGAGCACTTGCTCCAGGGCCTCGCGGATCAGCGTCGCGCGCACCTCCATGCCGAGCGTCAGCACTTGCACCGAGAGCCAGTCGCCGTAGCGATCGACCACCAGGCCGGGCAGCTGATCGGCCTCGCCGTGCACCAGGCGCAGGGCTTCGTCGTCGGGCATGGAAGCGCGGCGATCGCGGAGCGCCCGCTCCAGGCGGCGAACGAAGAAGCCGCGATCGATCTCGTCTCGCCCGCGCGTCAAGAGGCGCGCGCAGATCAGGCTCTTGCGGTTGTAGTAGGCGCGACCCAGGAACGCGCCACGGGCGTCGAAGACGTCGACCAGGCCTCCGTCCTCCACCGCGCCCTCGACCGACGCCACTTCGTTGCTGAAGATCCAAGGATGACCGGCCCGCACCCGGCGATCCTGGTTCTTGCGGAGCTCGAGGCGCGGCAGGGCCGCCATCGCTTCAGGCCCCGGCGGCGAGGCGGCCCGCGGCGCCGGCCGGGCGCCGGGTTCCGAGCGCGAGTCCGATCAGGCGGTAGACCAGGCGCGCGACCAGGAAGTCGGAGGCCACCTGCCCGGGCAGCGGGGCCAGCTCGACCACGTCGAACCCTACGACGCGCTTGACCTCGGCCACCCGCTTGAGCAGGTCGACCAGCTCGTACCAGTCGAGACCACCGGGCTCGGGCGTGCCGGTGGCGGGCACCAGTGAGGGATCGAGGCCGTCGACGTCGATCGTGACGTAGACCGCGTCGCTCAGGGCGTGGAGGATCGGGTCCCAGCGGCCTTCGAGCGCACGGAACGAGCGCGTGCTCCAGATCGGCGCGGGATGAGCATCGAGGTACTCCGCCTCCTCCTCGGACAACGACCGGATCCCGACCGACGCCGCCGGGACGCGCTCGCGCACGCGGCGCATCACGCAGGCGTGGCTGTAGCGCGAATCGAGGTACGACTCCCGCATGTCGGCGTGCGCGTCGATCTGCAGCACCGAGAGTCCTTCGACCCGCTGGGCCGTGGCGCGCACGGCGCCGGCGGTGAGGCTGTGCTCGCCCCCCAGCATGACGGGCAGCTTGCCCTGGCGCAGGATCCAGTCGAACGCCTGCTCGATACGGCCCGCCATGGCCTCCGGTCCCTCGGCGGTCGGCTCGACCTCGGCCAGCGTGTGGATGCCGTGGCGGTAGACGGCGCCGACGTCCTCGTCCCACAGCTCCATGTTGCGCGAGGCGGCGAGAATCGCGCGCGGCCCGAGGCGAGCTCCACCCTGGTAGGAGGTCGAGAAGTCGTAGGGCGCCGGCAGGATCACCGCCCGGGCCGCGGCCAAGGCGGAGAATTCTTCATCGAGCCCGCCGAAGTTCTCGGGGAGACCCGACGGCCAGGTCGGTGACTTCATGGTCTCTCCTCGGAACGCAACGGGCCCTGCCGACGAGCGTCGGAGGGCCCGCGACGAAACGGGGGGATCAGACGTGGCGCGAGGCAGCAGGCCGAGCGACGCGCCGGCGGTCGGCCCGAACGATTCGCGCCGCCCCGTTGATCTCCTTCGGGAACTCGGTGCCGCGGTCGAGCATGTTGGTCTCGACCTTGGTCATCTGGAACGACTTCTTGAGGTACGACTCCGCTAGGTCGGCGTCGAACGCCTTGCACGAGAAGATGTCGACGCTGACGAAGTTCTTCTCCGGAAAGGTGTGGATGCTGATGTGGCTCTCGGCGATCAGGACGAACCCCGAGATGCCCCAATCCTCCGGTTTCAACCCGCTGTACTTGAACACGTAAGGCGGCATGATCCTCGTCATGCCGATTCGTGCGGGGAGCTCTTCGAGGATTCGGTAGATGAGATCGAGATCCTCGAGCTTCCGCCGTTCACACCCGTAACCGTCCAACATCAGGTGTGGGCCGAAACCGGTCATTTCGTCAGCCACCTCCACGGAGCCAGCGCTGAGCGCGCCTCCTCCTATAAGAGACGTTTCGCTTGCGGGTCGTCACGACTCGTCGTCGTCCCCTTGCTCTTCGAAGTCGTCGATGTCGTCTTCGTCGTACTCTTCTTCGTCGTACTCGTCGTCGAACTCGGCGTCTTCGTCTTCGTCACCGTCGAAGTCCTCGTCGTCGCCGAGGTCTTCGTCGTCGCCGTAGACCTCTTCGTCTTCTTCGTCCCCGTAGTCTTCGGCTTCGTCGTCGGGGAGACCGGGATCGTCACCGACCCCTCTCTTCTTCTTCATGGCAACCTCGCGGGCTCCGTCACGCGTTGCGGCGTTCTCCTCGCGAACGCATTCGGATGCGTCCCGCGCCGGAGAGGTGCGCCGCTTTCCCAAAAAGCACCGGCAGTATACGGAGCGCCCCTCACCCGTCAATAAGAAATCGGCCCGCGAGCGCGGCTCCGTGAGCCCGAATTGTGCCTCTCGAGACGCGCGATGGCTACGCGCGACCGAGCCGCGCCGAGCATGCTCGCCACGAGCTCGCCACGGTGCGCCCGAAGGGTGGGGCGGCGGGTCGAGGACGCCGGATCGCCAGGCGTGCAGCCGCCGAGAGGGCCGTGGGAGGGGTTTGGCGCGGAGGAATGGCGGGGTTGACGGGACTCGAACCCGCGACCTCCTGCGTGACAGGCAGGCGTTCTAACCAACTGAACTACAACCCCGCGCGCCAGAAGGCCGGCACAATAGCCACCGCCTCGGTCCAGTGTCAATGAAACGCGGACCGGATGCGTGCGCTCGGTCAGTAGAGTCGCGCGACGGTCGCGCCGGGAAAGTAATGTTGGAGGATCTGCTCGCCGCGGCGGCCCAGGCGCGCCATGCCCAGTGCTCCGGTCTGGCACAGTCCGACCCCGTGGCCCGATCCGGCGCCGCTCGCCACGACCGATCGCGCGCGTCCGCTGGCCGGGTCGCGGCGAACCTCGATCTTGAACAGGTTGGAGCGCAGGATGGCGGCCGGATTGCCGGGGCGGCGCAGGACCTGCCGCAGCGAGTAGGCCGGAATGCGCACCTCGCCTCGAGCGGTGGTGACCACCAGCCACCACACTCGACCCGAGCGCGAGCGCGACTCGACCTGGACGCCGAGCAGCTCGCCCAATCCGCCCAACGGGAGGCGAATACCATAGGTCGGTCCGAAGTTGCGGATCGTGCCCAGGAACTCCGCCGCGCTCCACTCCTCGCGCCAGCGATAGTGCGGCGACGCGGCGCAGTAGTCCGGCCCACCGTCGCGGTCGCGCTGACTGATCAGATAGGGCTCGGACGGTTGCGGCCACGCCTCCCAGACCTCCGCCGAGATCCCACCGCAGGTCGAGCTGTAGTTGGCGCGGATCGGTGCGCCTCGATAGAGCGCGACCTCACCCGCCGTGGTCTCGACGCAGCGCGTCGCGAGCGGCTTCTCGCTCTCGGCCGACCCGTACACCTGGTCCTCGACCGTGCCGAAGAGGTCGAAGCCTTCGCCACCCCGCCGGCCTCGGTAGTAGAGCGAGAAGCTGCGCGCCGCGATGGTCTGGGCGCGGCCCGCTTCGAGCAGGTCTTCCTGGAGCGGG
>JACXTT010011736.1_pt1 | contig 11693 bp, 9 predicted proteins | sample 9270951 | NCBI WGS metagenome assembly JACXTT01 (sample SAMN15532306, study PRJNA645909) | rock metagenome | isolation source: weathered quartz diorite | place: Puerto Rico | collected 2017-06-21 | reverse complement strand
GGCGAGCTCAAGCACGGGCCGCTCGCGCTGGTCGACGCGGCCATGCCTGTGGTTGCCGTCGCGCCATCGGACACGCTGATCGAGAAGCTGAAGTCGAACCTCCAGGAAGTGCGCGCGCGGGGCGGCGAGCTCTACGTCTTCGCCGACAAGGGCGCGCACTTCCCCGAGTCGGACTATGTGCACGTGATCGAGCTCGGCGCCCATGCCGGGCCGCTCTCGCCAATGCTGCATGTGGTGCCGCTCCAGCTTCTCGCGTACCACACCGCAATTGCGCGCGGCACGGACGTGGACAAGCCGCGCAATCTGGCGAAGTCGGTGACGGTGGAATAACCTTCGCCCCGGGCACCTAAAGGAGGAGAGGATCGTGCAGACCAGAACGTTGGCGCTCGCGCTCGCGCTTGGCGCGGGCAGCGCGCAGGCGCAGACCGAGATCGCGTGGTGGCATTCGATGGGCGGGGCGCTGGGCGAGCAGCTCAATACCCTCGCCGCCAAGTTCAACGAGAGCCAGAAAGACTACAAGGTGGTTCCCGTCTACAAGGGGAGCTACCCGGAGTCCATGACCGCCGCGATCGCCGCGTTCCGCGCCGGAAACGCGCCGCACATCCTGCAGGTGTTCGAGGTTGGCACCGCCACCATGATGGCCGCCCGGGGCGCGATCGTGCCGGTGGCGAAGGTGATGGGCGACGCGAAGGAGCCGTTCGATCCCCACGCGTACCTGCCCACGGTCGCCGGCTACTACACCGATCTGAAGGGGAACATGCTCTCGTTCCCGTTCAACAGCTCGACGGTCATGTTCTACATCAACCGCGAGGCCTTCAAGAAGGCCGGGCTCGCGCCGCAGGCGCCGAAGACCTGGAAGGAGTTCCAGGCCGCGGCCGAGAAGCTGAAGGCGGCGGGCCAGCAGTGCGTCTACACCACGAGCTGGCCGTCCTGGACGCACATCGAGAACTTCAGCGCCTGGCACAACGTAGCGATCGGCACCAAGCAGAACGGCATGGGCGGCTTCGATACCGAGTTCACCATCAATTCGCCGCTGCATGTGCGCCATGTAGCGATGCTCGGCGAGCTGGCAAAGAAAGGCATGTTCACCTACGCCGGGCGCACCAACCAGGGCGACGGCAAGTTCGCGAGCGGCGAGTGCGCGATGGTCACCGCGAGCGCGGGGGCGCAGGCGACCTTCCGCAAGAACACCAAGCTCGATTGGTCGATCAACTTCCTGCCCTATTACGACGACGTGAAGGGCGCGCCGCAGAACTCGATCATCGGCGGCGCTTCGCTCTGGGTGATGGGCGGCAAGAAGCCGCAGGAGTACAAGGGCGTGGCCAAGTTCTTCGCCTTCCTGTCGCGCCCCGAGACACAGATGGAGTGGCACACCGGCACGGGCTACGTGCCGATCACGCTCGCCGCCTATGAGCTCACGCGCAAGGCGGGCTTCTACGACAAGAACCCGGGCGCGGACATGCCGGTGAAGCAGCTCACCAACAAGCCGCCGACGCCGAACTCGAAGGGCCTGCGCTTCGGCAACTTCGTGCAGGGCCGCGAGGTGATCGAGGAGGAGATGGAAGCGGTGTTCGCCGGGCGCAAGGACGCGAAGGGTGCGCTCGATGACGCGGTGAAGCGCGGCAACGAGATCCTGCGCAAGTTCGAGGCGGCAGCCGCCCGCTAGCTGCGGTCCGCGCCGGGCGGCATGGAAAAGCGCGTCGTCTTCCGCTCGGCGTGGCTGCCGTATGCGCTGCTCGCGCCGCAGATCGCGGTGACGCTGGTCTTTTTCTTCTGGCCGGCGGCGCAGGCCATCTGGTTCTCCTTCCAGCTGCAGGATGCCTTCGGTCTGCGCACCGAATTTGTCGGCCTGCGCAATTTCATGGCGTTGTTCGCCGATTCGCATTACCTCGCCTCGTTCCGCACCACGGCGGTCTTCAGCGTGCTGGTCGCGTTCTTCGGCATCGCCATCTCGCTCCTGCTCGCCGCCATGGCCGACCGCGTGGTGCGCGGCGCGCTCGCCTACCGCACGCTCCTCATCTGGCCCTACGCGGTGGCGCCCGCCGTGGCCGGCGTGCTCTGGGCGTTCATCTTCGCGCCCTCGGTCGGCGTCGTGACCTATGTGCTGCGGCGCTGGGGCATCGACTGGAACTGGATCCTGCGCGGCGACCAGGCGATGCTGCTCATCGTCATCGCGTCCGTGTGGAAGCAGGTTTCCTACAACTTTCTGTTCTTCCTCGCCGGGCTGCAATCGATCCCGCGCTCGCTGGTCGAAGCCGCCGCCATCGACGGCGCCGGACCCGCGCGGCGCTTCTGGACCGTCGTCTTCCCGCTCCTCTCGCCCACCACGTTTTTCCTGCTGGTGGTGAACATCGTCTACGCGTTCTTCGACACTTTCGGCGTGATCGACGCCACCACCCAGGGCGGCCCGGCGCAGGACACACAGATCCTGGTCTACAAGGTCTACTACGACGGCGTGAAGGCCGCGGACCTCGGCGGCTCCTCAGCCCAGTCGGTGATCCTGATGTGCATCGTCATCGTGCTGACCGCGCTGCAGTTCCGCTTCGTCGAGCGCAAGGTGCAGTACTGATGGTCGAGAACCGGCCGGGCCTCACCGTCTTCTCGCACGCGGTGCTGATCCTCGGCGTCGCGGTGATCGCCTTCCCGCTCTACGTCACCTTCGTCGCCTCGACGCTCACCCTCGAGCAAATCCTGACCGTGCCCATGCCGATGCTGCCGGGCGACCATCTCGTCGAGAACTACCGCCAGGTGCTGACCGCCGGCTCGACCAAGGGCTCGCAGGCGGCGGTCGCGAGCATGCTCGGCAACAGCCTGGTGATGGCGCTCGGCATCGCGCTCGGCAAGATCGCGATCTCGATCATCGCTTCCTTCGCGATCGTCTATTTCCGCTTCCCGCTGCGCAACTTCTTCTTCTGGATGATCTTCGTCACGCTGATGCTGCCGGTGGAGGTGCGCATCATCCCGACGTTCCAGGTCGCCTCCGACCTTCATCTGCTCAATTCCTACGTCGGGCTGACGCTCCCGCTCATTGCCTCGGCCACCGCGACCTTTCTCTTCCGCCAGTTCTTCCTCACGGTCCCGGACGAGCTCGCCGAGGCGGCGCGCATCGACGGCGCGGGCCCGATGCGCTTTTTCCGCGACATGCTGCTGCCGCTCTCGAAAACCAGTATCGCCGCGCTGTTCGTCATCCAGTTCATCTACGGCTGGAACCAGTACCTGTGGCCGCTCCTCGTGACGAGCGACGAGTCGATGTACACCACGGTGATCGGCATCAAGCGCATGATCGTCGGCAGCGACGCCGCCAACGAATGGCCGCTCATCATGGCGACCGCGATGCTTGCCATGCTGCCGCCGGCGCTGGTGGTGCTTGCCATGCAGAAATGGTTCGTGCGCGGCCTGGTGGAGACCGAGAAGTAATGGCGGCCGTCCATTTCCGCGACGTGCGCAAGAGCTACCGCGATCAGGAGGTGATCCACGGCGTGAGTGCGGAGGTGGCGGACGGCGAGTTCCTCGTCATCGTCGGGCCGTCGGGGTGCGGCAAGTCGACGCTGCTGCGCATGGTTGCAGGCCTCGAAGTCATCACCGCGGGCGAGATCCGCATCGGTAATCGCGTGGTCAACCATCTCGAGCCCAAGGATCGCGACATCGCGATGGTGTTCCAGAACTATGCGCTCTATCCGCACATGAGCGTGTACGACAACATGGCCTACGGGCTGCGCATCCGTCGCCTCACGAGCGCGCAGATCGACGAGCGCGTGCAGCGCGCGGCGCAGATCCTGGAGCTCGGCCAGTTCCTGCGCCGCCGGCCGCGCGAGCTCTCCGGCGGGCAGCGCCAGCGTGTCGCCATGGGGCGCGCCATCGTGCGCGAGCCGGCGGTGTTCCTGTTCGACGAGCCGCTCTCCAACCTCGACGCCAAGCTGCGCGTGCAGATGCGCGCCGAGCTGCAGGCGCTGCATCGCCGCCTGGGAACTACGAGCCTCTACGTGACTCATGATCAGGTGGAGGCGATGACGCTCGCGCAGCGCATGGTGGTCATGAACGCCGGCCGCGTCGAGCAGGTCGGCGCGCCGCTCGAGGTGTACGCGCGGCCGGCGAGCACCTTCGTCGCCGCCTTCATCGGCTCGCCGCCGATGAACCTCATACCGAGCGAGCGCGACGGCCGGCGCGTGCTGCTTGGCGTGCGGCCCGAGCACCTCGAGCCCTCCGATCCGGCACAAGCCATGCTCACCGCGGATATCGACCTCATCGAGCCGCTCGGCGCCGACACGCTGGTGTACGGCCACCTCGACGGCCAGGGCACGCGCATCGCCGCGCGGCTGCACGCCTCGGTCGCAGCGCGCGCCGGGCGCCTGGGGCTGCGCTACCGGCCCTCGGACGCCCATTACTTCGACGCGGCGAGCGGCAAGCGTCTCGCTTGATGCTGAAGACCACGCCGTTCCACGAGCGCACCGCGGCGCTCTGCGCGAGCCACGCGTGGCGGCGCTGGGCCGGCCACGTCGTCGCCAGTTCCTATGAGCTCGCGCACGAGCGCGAATACCACGTCATCCGCACCGCGGCCGCGCTGTTCGACGTCTCGCCGCTGTACAAGTACATGGTGCGCGGCCGCGATGCTGCCCGGCTTCTCGACCTGGTAGTGACGCGCAACGTTCAAAAGGCGAGCGTCGCGCAGGTGCTCTATACGCCGTGGTGTGACCACGCCGGCAAGGTGATCGACGATGGCACGGTCGCTCGGCTCGATGAGTCCACCTTCCGCATGACGTCCGCCGAGCCCAACCTCCGCTGGCTGCAGGACAACGCCGATGGGCTGGAAGTGGACATCACCGACGTTTCCGACAGTATCGCTGCGCTGTCGCTGCAAGGGCCGGCGGCGGGGTCGATCCTCGCGTCGATGGGCGCGCCGGCGCTCAAGTACTTCCGCATCGCGCCCGTCACTCTGCGCGGCATCGCCGTCACCGTCTCGCGCACTGGCTACACCGGCGATCTCGGCTACGAGATCTGGGTCGAAGCGCGCCACGCGCTCCCTCTCTGGGACGCAGTGATGGAAGCGGGCCGCCCCTACGGGATCATGCCCGCCGGGATGCTGGCGCTCGACATGGCGCGCCTGGAAGCCGGCCTCATCCTCATCGACGTCGACTACGTGCCGGCTCGCAAGGCGCTGATCGAGAGCCAGCTCTCGTCGCCCTACGAGATCGATCTCGGCTGGGCGGTGAATCTGGAGAAAGAACGCTTCAACGGCCGCGCCGCGCTCGCCGCAGAGAAAGCGCGCGGACCTGCCTGGCAGTTCGTCGGCGTCGAGGTCGAGTGGAATTCGCTCGAACGCCTCTACGCGGAAGTCGGGCTCGCGACGCGGCTGCCGAACGCCACGTGGCGCATGAGCGTGCCGCTCTATGCCGACGGCGAGCAGGTCGGCTACGCGACCAGCGGCGGTTGGTCGCCGCTCCTCAAGAAGTACATCGCGCTCGCGCACCTCCACTCGCGCTGGGCGGCGCCCGGCACGCCGCTCGAGATGGAGATGACGGTGGAGCACCGGCGCGAGCGCGCGCTCGCGCGCGTCGTGAAAAAGCCGTTTTTCGACCCGCCGAGAAAACGAGCATGAAGCGCTACGACGCCATCATCGTCGGCGGCGGCCACAACGGCCTCGCCTGCGCCGCCTACCTCGCGCGCGCAGGGCGCAGGGTGCTGGTGCTCGAGCGGCGCGAGCGCATCGGCGGCGCGGCAATGACGGAGGAAGTGTTTCCCGGCTTTCGCTTCTCCGTCTTTTCGTACGTGGTGAGCTTGCTCAGGCCGGAGATCATCCGCGAGCTCGAGCTGCCGCGCCACGGCCTGCACATCCTGCCGCTCGAGAGCACGCTGACGCCGCTCGCCGAGGGTGGCAAAGCGGGCGACTACCTCGCGCAATGGTCCGACCACGACCAGAACCGGCGCGAGCTCGCGCGCCATTCGGTGCGCGACGCCGAGGCGTACGACGAGTTCGGCCTGCTGCTGCATCGCATGGCGCGAGCCATCAAGCCGCTGCTCGGCACGGCGCCGCCCGACCCGGCGTCGCTCGACCCGCGCGAGCTGTGGGACCTCTGGCGACTCGGCCGCTATTTCCGCGGCCTGCCGGAGAAGGACCTGCACGCGCTGTGGAAGCTGCTGACGATGAGCGCGGCCGACTACCTCGACGAATGGTTCGAAGGCGAGGCGCTCAAGGGCACGAAGTCGGCGAGCGGCATCATCGGCACGCTGCTCGGGCCGCGCTCGCCGGGCACGGCGTACGTGCTCCTGCATCACTACATGGGCGAGCTTGACGGCGTGTTCCGCGCCTGGGGCTTCGCGCGCGGCGGCAACGGCTCGGTCAGCACCGCGATCGCCGCGGCGGCGCAGGCGCACGGTGCGGAGATCCGCACTAATGCAACCGTCAGCAAAGTGCTGATCAACGGAAACCGCGCCGGCGGCATCGTGCTCGAGAGCGGCGACGAGCTGCGCGCGCCGATCATCGTCTCCGGCGCCGATCCGCGCCGCACGTTTCTTGGTCTGGTCGGGGAGAAGCACCTGCCCGTCGAGTTCGCCGCCGCCATTCGCCGCTACCGGTTCCGCGGTTCCTCGGCGAAGGTGAACCTCGCGCTCTCCGAGCCGCCGCGCTTCACCTGCATGCCCGAGCCCGGTCCGCATCTGCGCGGCGCGATCTCGATCAGCCCGAGCGTCGAATATCTCGAGCGCGCCTACGACGACGCGAAGTACGGTGAGATCTCGCGCCGGCCGTACATGGACATCATCATGCCGTCGATGCTCGACCCGGCGATGGCGCCGCCGGGCAAGCACGTGATGTCGATCTTCGTGCAGTACGCGCCTTACCATCTGAACGGCGGCTGGAACGATGCGCGGCGCGAGCAGCTCGGCGACACCGTGGTGAACACGCTCTCCGAGTACGCGCCCAACCTGAAGAGCGCGATCCTGCACCGGCAGGTGCTCACGCCCGCCGACATCGAACGGATCGTCGGCCTCTCCGAAGGCAACATCTTCCAGGGCGAGCTGACGCTGCAGCAGATGTTCTTCCTGCGGCCGGCACCCGCGTGGGCGCGCTATCGCACGCCGATCCGCGGGCTGTACCAATGCGGCTCGGGCACGCATCCGGGCGGCGGCGTGATGGGCGCGGCGGGCCGGAACGCGGCGATGGAAATTCTCGGAGTGCGCGCTTGAGCGAGACCGTGGTCCTTGGCCGCACGGCGGACGGGCTCGTCGCCGCACATCTGCTGGCGCGCGCCGGACATCAGGTCACGCTCGTCGGCGACGAGCCGGTTCCCGAGCGCATGAGCGGGTGGGTGCCGAGTGAGCTCGCGCGCGACCTGAGCCTCAGCGAGCTCGCCATCGGGCGGCCGGAGCCGTGGCTGCGCGCATCGCTCGCCGGCGGAGGCGTGCTCGAGCTCTCGAGCGAGATGGCACGCAGCGTGGCATCGATTCGCCGGACCAGCGTGCGCGATGCCGAAAGCTGGCCGCGCTTCTGCGAGCGCATGGCGGTGCTCGCTCGGCTGCTCGAGCGCATCTATCTCGAGCCGCCGCCGAGCCTCGTAGACATGCGCTTCGCGCTGCGCGTGCGCCGCCTGGGACGCGAGGCGATGGAAGACCTGATGCGGCTGCTGCCGATGCCCGTGGCGGAGCTCCTCGATGACTGGTTCGAAAGCGACGCGCTGAAAGGCGCGCTCGGTGCGCTTGCCGTGCGGCATCTGCACCAGGGCCCGCGTTCCGCCGGCACGGCGTTCCGGCTGCTGCATTACCATGTCGGCGCGCCGCCCGGCGTATTTCGCGCGCCGAGCACCAATCTGCCGCGCTCGCTGCGCGCCCGGCCCGGCGTCACCCTGCGCGAGGCGCGCGCATCGCGCATCGCAGTGCGCGCCGGCGAAGTGACCGGCGTGGTGCTCCACGACGGGCAGGAAGTTCCGGCGCAAACGGTGCTGTCGGCGCTCGACCCGCGCCGCACGCTCGACCAGCTCGTCGAGCCGGGGGCGCTCGATCCGGAGCTGCGGCACGCGTTGCGCCATGTGCGCACGCGCGGCGTCGCAGCGCGCTTTGCGCTCGAGCTCGATGAGCCGCCGGAATGGGAGACGCTGACGCTTGCGCCATCGCTCGATTACGTCGAGCGCGCGTATGACGACGTCAAATATGGCCGTGCGTCGACGCAGCCGTGGCTCGACCTGGTCGCGAACGGCAAGACGGTCGACGTCCATATGCAATACGCGCCGCACGGGCATGCCGACGGCGCAGCGATCGCGCAACTCGTCGCCCCACACCTTGCCGGCATCCGGCGATGCACGCCGCTGGCGCCGCCCGAGGACTGGCCCGATGGACAACCGCACCACGCGGAGCTGGCGCTCGATCAGGCGCTGTGGATGCGCCCGCTACCCGAGCTGGCGGGCTACCGCACCCCGATCCGCGGCCTGTGGCTCGGCGGGCCCGCGATGCACCCGGGCATCCCCGGCATCTGCGGGTACAACTGCGCGCGTGAAATCGCTCGCGCATGAACAAGCGCGTGGCCATCGCCTTCATCGTTGTCGCGCTCGTGGCGGCGGGGCTCGGCGTTTACTTCGGCACTTGGCACACCGACGGCAAGGCGCCCTTCGCACGCACGGCGAGGCCGAAGCCGATTCCCGAGCTGCGGTTCAACGATGCCGAGGGGCGCGAGCACACGCTCGCCGACTTTCGCGGCAAGGTGGTGCTGCTCAATATCTGGGCGACATGGTGCGAGCCCTGCCGCGAGGAGATGCCCGCGCTCGACCGCCTGGAGGCCAAGCTCGGCGGCGAGCGCTTCCAGGTGCTGGCGCTGTCGGTCGACCAGCAGGGCCCCGCCATCGCGCGCAAGTTCTATGCGCAGGTGGGCATCAAGGCGCTGCCGCTCTACATCGATACGACGGCGAAGGCGGCGTTCACGGTCGATGCGGCCGGCCTGCCGGCGAGCCTGCTCATCGACCGCCAGGGGCGCGAGATCGGGCGCCACCTCGGCGCGGTGAAGTGGGACGACTCGGAGGTCGTGGCGCGGCTGCGTCGCGCCATAGCGGCAGAGTAAACTCCCGGCCATGACCATCTACCTGCAGACGGCGGCCCGCCCGGCGAAGGACCTGCCGATGACCGACGCCGAGCGCAAGGCGCGCGTCGAGCTCGCGGCGTGCTACCGCATCTTCGACATGCTCGGCTGGACCGAGATGATCTTCAACCACATCACGCTGCGCGTGCCCGGCTCGGAGCCTCGCTTCCTCATCAATCCCTTCGGCCTGCACTACCGCGAGATCACCGCCTCGACTCTCGTGCTGATCGACCTCGAGGGCAATGCGCTGCGCGAGACCAAGTGGCCGGTGAACCGAGCCGGCTTCGTGATCCATTCGGCGATTCATGGCGCGCATCCGCAGGCGCACTGCGTGATGCACACGCATACGACCAATGGCGTCGCCGTCGCGGCGCTGAAAGAGGGGCTGTCGAGCCATAACTTCTACGGCGCGATGCTGCATGGGCGAGTCGCTTATCACGAGTTGCAGGGCGTCACCGTCGACCTCGCCGAGCGCGAGAGCCTGGTGCGCGATCTCGGCGACAAGCACGTCATGATCCTGCGCAACCACGGCCTGCTCTCCTGGGGCCGCAACGTCGCCGAGGCGTATCTGCGGCTCTGGACGCTGCAGCGGGCCTGCGACGTGCAGGTGGCGGCGGGCCAGGCGGGCGGCGAGATCAACCGCCTGTCGCAGCCGGTGATCGAGCGCATGCTCGGCGAGTCCGGCCCGGGCGAGACGCAGACCTGCGAAGACGTGTACGCGGCGCTGGTGCGCCTCCTGGACGCGCGCGACCCCTCCTATAGAGATTGACGTTTACGTAAACGTCAACTAGCCTTGCCCGCATGACCGACCTCTCGGACTCGGCCAAGCTCGTCTACAAGGCAAAGCACAAGATCCGCTTCGTCAGCGCGGCGAGCCTGTTCGACGGCCACGATGCGTCGATCAACATCATGCGGCGCATCCTGCAGGCCTCGGGCGCCGAGGTGATCCACCTCGGGCATAACCGGTCGGTCGAGGACATCGTCAGCGCCGCGCTGCAGGAGGACGTCCAGGGCATCGCCATCTCGTCATACCAGGGCGGACATCTCGAGTTCTTCAAGTACATCGTGGATCTCCTGCGCCAGCGGGGTGGCGAGCACATCAAGGTCTTCGGCGGCGGCGGCGGCGTGATCGTGCCGGTCGAGATCAAGGAGCTGCAGGACTACGGCGTGGCGCGCATCTATTCGCCCGAGGACGGCCAGCGCATGGGCCTGCAGGGCATGATCAACGACATGCTCGCGCGCTGCGACTTCGACCTCGCGCAGTACGCGCCGAAGCAGCTCGAGCCGGGCAACCCGCGCACGCTGGCGCAAGTCATCACCGCGCTCGAGCTCGGCACGCAGGATCCGCGCGCCATCCGCTCAGCGGCGGAGAAGAGCACGGCGCCGGTGCTCGGCGTCACCGGCACGGGGGGCGCGGGCAAGAGCTCGCTCACCGACGAGCTGGTCCGGCGCTTCCGCCTCGATCAGGGCGACGGGCTCGGCATCGCAGTGCTCTCCGTTGATCCGACGCGCCGCAAGACGGGCGGCGCGCTGCTCGGCGATCGCATCCGCATGAACGCCATCCATGGCGGGCGCACCTTTATGCGCTCGCTCGCGACGCGCGACACGGGAAGCGAGCTCTCCGCTGCCATCGGCGACGCTATCGCCGCCTGCAAGGCGGCCAGCTATCAGCTCGTGATCGTCGAGACGGCCGGCATCGGACAAGGCGACGCGGCGATCGTGCCGCATGCCGACGTCACGCTCTACGTCATGACGCCCGAGTTCGGCGCGGCGAGCCAGCTCGAGAAGATCGACATGCTGGACTTCGCCGATTTCGTCGCCATCAACAAGTACGACCGCAAGGGCGCCGAGGACGCGCTGCGCGACGTGCGCAAGCAGGTGCAGCGCAACCGCGAGGCATTCCGCGAGCCGCCCGATACGATGCCGGTATTCGGCACCATCGCCGCGCGCTTCAACGACGACGGCGTCACCGCGCTCTATCACGCGCTCGCGGACGCGCTCGCCGCCAAGGGCTTGAAGCTGGACGAGCGCCGTCTGCCGCGCCCCGCGGGCAAGGTGTCATCCAACGTGCACGTCATCGTCCCGGCGAAGCAGCAGCGCTACCTCGCCGAGATCGCCGAGACCGTGCGCGGCTATCACGAGACGGTGCGCCAGCAGTCGCAGCTCGCGCGCGAGGTGCAGCAGCTCCGCTCGACCCTGGCGATGCTCAGCACCGACGTGCCAGAGCTCGGCGCCCTGGTCGCGGAGAAGGAAGCGGCGCTCGAGCCGGAAGCGAAGAAGCTGGTGGACTCGTGGCCGGCCACGGTGAAGGCGTACTCGGGTGAAGAGCAGGTGGTGAAGGTGCGCGCCAGGGAGATCCGCACGCGCCTCACCACGACCTCGCTATCCGGCACCAAGGTGCCGAAGGTGGCGCTGCCGCGCTACGAGTGCCACGGCGAGCTGCTGCGCTGGCGCATGCGCGAGAACCTACCGGGCGAGTTCCCGTACACCGCGGGCGTGTTCCACTTCAAGCGCGAGAACGAGGACCCGACGCGCATGTTCGCCGGCGAAGGTGACGCCTTCCGCACGAACAAGCGCTTCCACCTGCTCTCGAAGGACATGCCGGCGAAGCGGCTCTCCACCGCCTTCGACT
>JACXTT010011735.1_pt1 | contig 11693 bp, 7 predicted proteins | sample 9270951 | NCBI WGS metagenome assembly JACXTT01 (sample SAMN15532306, study PRJNA645909) | rock metagenome | isolation source: weathered quartz diorite | place: Puerto Rico | collected 2017-06-21 | reverse complement strand
GCGGCCCCACAAGTCCAGTTCGTAGGACAGGGACGCGCCCACCTGGTAGTTATTGCCTTCGATCGAGCGGCGTCCCAGCGCAATGCCCTGCGAGGTTTCCGCCGAGGTGCGCGAGTTCGCCACCGAGGCGCCTACCGACAAGGTCGGCGACTGCGCCGCGCGGTACACGCCCAGCTGGGCCTGTGCCTGCACCAGGCGCTGGGCGCTGGCCAGCACGCCCGGGTTGTCGCGCACGGCGCGCTCTTCCAGGGAATTCAGGGTTGCATCGTTGAACACGGTCCACCAGGCCGCCGGCAGGCGCGCGCTGTCGGCCCCACCCTGCGCGTGGCGCCAGGCCTGCGACTGGGGAGTCACAGGCTCCTTGAAATTGCTGCCAACGGTGGTGCAGCCCGCGACGGCCAGGGCCGCGAGCACGAGGGCGCTGCGGGCAAACAGAGTTTTTTTGGTCATGATGTTCTTCATATCTTTTCAATGCGCGGCCGAAGCACCGCCGGGCGACTTCACTTTATTAGCAAACCACAAGACGATGATGCAAGCCAGCAGCACGCTGCCCATGATCACAAAGCCATCGTTGTAGGCCATCACGTAGGACTCGCGCCGTACGATGCGGTCGATGGCGGCGATGGCCTGGTTGGCGGCCGTGCTCGCTTCCACGCCGTTGGCGATAAATGCCTGGGTCAATTGATCGAGGCGCTGCTGGGTGGCGGCGCCGTACATCGAGATCGACTCGCCGATCCGGGCGGAATGAAAATGCTCGCGGTTGGTCAGGGCTGTGGCCAGCATGGCGATGCCGACCGAGCCGCCCAGGTTGCGGGTCATGTTGAACAGGCTGGACGCCGACGCCATGTCCTTCGGCGGCACGCCCTGCATGGCGAAGTTCGACAGGGTCAGCATGACGAAAGGCTGGCCCAGGGCGCGGATGATTTGCGACCACAGCAGCTGGTCGTAGCCGGTGCTGGCGTCCATGAAGGCATTCATCAGGCAGGAGCCGCCGAACAGGGCCAGGCCGATCGAGCACAGGATGCGGTTGTCCACTTTCGAGGACAGGCGCGCCGCGAAGGGCATGATGAAGAGCTGGGGCAAGCCGGCCCACATGATCACTTCGCCGATCTGCATCGGGGTGTAGTTGGCGATCTGGCCCAGGTAGAGGGGCAGCAGAAAGGAGGCGCCGTACAGGCCCATGCCCACGCAGGCCGACAGCACGGTGGCCACCAAAAAATTGCGCTGGCCGTACAGGCGCAAATTGACAAACGGGTCGGCGCGCGTGACGCTGGTGGCGGCCCAGCCGACAATGCCGGTCAATGCGAGGAAGGCGAAGGTGATGATGAAGCTGGAATCGAACCAGTCCTTCGAGTTGCCCTCTTCCAGGAAAATCGTCAGGCTGGCCAGGCCCGTGGCCATGAAGGCGATGCCCAGCCAGTCGGCCTTGGCCAGTAGTTCGAGGTGGACTTTTTCCTTGTCCAGGCCCCACCAGATGCCCAGGATCAGCAGCAGGCCGGGCACCCAGTTGATATAGAAGATCGAAGGCCAGCCGTACAGCTCGGACAGATAGCCGCCCAGGGTCGGGCCCATGGTGGGCGCCAGGGTGGCCGTCAGACCGAAAATGGCCATGCCGGTGGCGCGCTTGGACGGCGGCAGCTTGGCCATCACCAGGGTCATCGCCATCGGAATGAGCGCGCCGCCCGTGAAGCCTTGCAGCATGCGGAAGATGATCATCGACTGCAGGCTCCAGGCGCTGCCGCACAGGGTCGAGAAGCCGAGGAAGGCGGCGGTGGTGCCCATCATGTAGCCACGCATGCCGAACACCCGCACCAGCAGGGCGGTGAGGGGAATCACGACGATCTCGGCGCACAGGTAGGCGGTGGAAATCCACGAGCCCTCTTCCTGGGTGGCCGACAGCGTCCCGAGAATGTCCTTCAGCGAGGAGTTGGTGATCTGGATGTCGAGCACGGCCATGAAGGCGCCGAGCATGCCTGCGGCCACGGCGATCCAGGTGCGCAGATCGACCTTCTGGCCGGCCGCGGCGGGCATGGTGACGCCGCGCGGCGCGCCGGCCGCTCCAGTATTGCTAGACATGGTGGGTCCGCCTTTGAGCTTGGATTAGTGCGACGCAGGAATGACGCCGTTGGCCTGGATGGTTTCCTTGCGCACTTCCTTGTTGGCATCTTGGTTGAGCTTGATTTCGACCACGGCCGACATGCCGGGCGCCAGGCGGCTGCTGAGCGCCTTCACATCTTCCGGACGCAGGGTGATTTTCACGGGCACGCGCTGGACGATCTTGGTGAAGTTGCCGGTGGCGTTGTCAGCCGGCAGTAGGGCGAACTGGTTGCCCGAAGCGGGCGAAAAACTGTCCAGGCGGCCCGTCAGGGGATGCTTGGGCAAGGCATCGATCTCGATCCGCACCTGCTGGCCCGGCAGCAACTCGGCCAGCTGGGTTTCCTTGAAGTTGGCGGTCACCCACAGGTCGTCCTGGACGATGGCGGCCAGTTGCTGGCCGGGCTGGACGCGGGCGCCCACTTCCACGCTGCGCTTGCCGACGCGGCCTGCGACGGGCGCGATCACCTGGTTGTAGCCCAGGGTCTGCCTGGCGTCTTTCAATTGGGTCTGCAGCACCTTCACTTTCGCCTTGAGCACGTCGCGGGCCGACTGGGCGGCGCCGATCTGGGCCTGGGCGGCAACCACGTTGTCGCGGCGGGCAGCGACGTCGGCGGTGGCGCCGGCGCGGGCGGCGTTGGCCGCATCGAGCTCGGCCTTGGAGACGGCTTTCATCTGCGTGTTGTAGAGCTGGCCGTAGCGGTCGGCATCCTGCTTGCTGCGCTGCAGGGCGGCCTGGGCCTGGGCCACCTGTGCCTGGGCGGCGCTGGCCTGGGCGCGGGTCTGGGCAATCGTGGCCTCAGCCTGCTTGACCTGCTGCTCGGCGCTGGCGATCTGGGCCTGGATCTGTTCGACCTTGACTTTCTGGTCGGCGGGATCGAGTTCCGCGATGACGGCGCCGGCTTGCACTTGCTGGTTGTCCTCCACCAGCACGCGGGTCACCACGCCGGCCACGCGCGAGGACACGGGGGTGACGTGGCCGGACACGAAGGCGTTCTCGGTTTCGACATAAAAATGGCTGCGGTACCACATGCGCCCGCCCACGCCGAGGGCGATCAAGGCGATCACGGTCACGATGCCGATCACGCGCTTGTTGGGCGGCGTCTTGCCACCGGCTTCGGGAGCAGCCGGCGCGGATGCGGGGGCGACGGCCGCGAGCGGCTGGTGTTCGGCTTTGTTGGGCGTGGCTGACATGAAAACTCCGGAGGCAAGGATGGATGATCTGGGATGCATTATTGGTCAGAATTGGGGCGAAGTCAAGAAATGAAACGATTGCATTTCATTTTAATTTGGCTTACAGTCTGGCCATGACGACCGACTCTCCCGACTATTCCCTGTGGCCCAAAAACCGCGGCGGCGCCGGCCGGCCCCGCAGCAGCGAACGCGAAGCGCGCCTGCAGGAACTGGTGCACACCGCCGGCGTGCTGTTTATTGAACACGGCTATCGTAATGTCAGTTTGGAAATGCTGGCGCGCGAAGCGCATGTGGCCGTCCGCACCATCTATGTCAAGTTCGGCGGCAAGGCCGGTTTGTTGAAAGCGGTCCTGGAAGCCAACCGCGAACGTTTTTTTCGTCCCCAGGAAATGGTGGCCGATCCCCGTCCCCTGAAAGAGACGGTGCGCGATTTCGCCCTGCACTTCCTCGATCTGATAAGCCGCCCCGAAGCCTTGTCGATGCACCGCATGGTAGTGGCGGACGCGCCCACCAACCCGGAACTGGCCCACGCGTTTTTCGAGGCCGGCCCCCAGCAAACGCGCGACATGCTGTACCGCTTTCTGTCGCGCCCCGACATCCGCTGCCAGCTGCGCGACGAACTCGACATCGCTACCCTGCCCGTCTACCTGATGAATTGCATCATCGGCGACCCTTACGAACGCATGCTGTTCGCCCCGCTCGACAACAGCCCCGCGCAGGACGAACAGGCGCTCGACCAGCGCCTCGACCTGTTTTACCGGAGCGTGCTAAAGTCATGAACTGTGTACGCTGGCGTACAGAACTGCTGTTGCCGGTCTGGCATCCTTCCCGCTTCACCAGACCCACAGGAAATTTTGATGAGCAAGTCAGCACGTTACGAATGGCACGACCAGCAAGCCATACTCAGCGAACGTTTTAAGGGTTTCCTGAAAAACCCGGGGGCGATGCAGATGGAGGCGGTGCTGTCGGAGATGCGCAATTACGCCGATTCAGCCAAGCAGGGCCGGATCGAGATTCCGATGGCGTGGACCACCTACGATTGAAACAACAAGCAAACGTACACCCCTACTCTTGCTTGAGCCAGTCAGGTAAAGCCGCCTGGCGGAGCCAGGCTTTTTTTAGTTTACGCAACCCCGACGGTATTCCGCGTTCGCCTCGGCAATTAACGGCGCGCGGTGCAAGGGGACTGGCACTTGCTGCCTGTCACCGGTTTTGCATACGCTGGAAAATAACCCCGTGACAGGCAGCGAGTGCCAGTCACCGTTGTTCGTTTGGCGGCATAAAAAGCATCGAGCATCGGGGACTGGCCCTGCGGGCCTTTCGTGGCCCGGCCTGTCCCCATTCTTTTGACTTTGCTTCAGATCTGAAAATGGGGAAAGGCCGGGCCACGAAAGGCCCGCAGGGCCAGTCCCCGGTCACTAACGCTTCCGCGGCGGCGGCAAGTCCGTGCACACGCCTTCATACACCTCGGCGGCCATGCCGATCGACTCACCCAGGGTCGGATGCGGATGGATGGTCTTGCCGATATCGACGCCATCGGCGCCCATTTCGATCGCCAGGGCGATTTCACCGATCATGTCGCCCGCATGGGTGCCGACAATGCCGCCGCCGACGATGCGGTGGGTCTCCGCATCGAACAGCAGCTTGGTAAAACCTTCGTCGCGGCCGTTGGCGACGGCGCGGCCGGAGGCGGCCCAGGGGAAGTGGCCCTTCTCGAGCTTGATGCCCTTGGCCTTGGCTTCGTCTTCCGTGATGCCGACCCATGCCACTTCGGGGTCGGTGTAGGCGACCGAAGGGATCACCTTGACGTCGAAGAAGGCCTTCTCGCCGTGCGCGGCTTCGGCGGCCACATGGGCTTCGTGTACCGCCTTGTGCGCCAGCATGGGCTGGCCCACCAGGTCGCCGATGGCGAAGATGTGGGGCACGTTGGTGCGCATCTGCTTGTCGACGGGAATGAAGCCGCGGTCGGTGACGATCACGCCGGCCTTGTCGGCGGCGATCTTGCCGCCGTTGGGGCTGCGCCCGACGGCCACCAGCACCATGTCGTAGAGCTGCGGTTCCGGCGCGGTGGCGCCCGCTTCCGCGGCGGCAAACGTCACCTTGATGCCTTCCGGCAGGGCCTCGACGCCGACGGTCTTGGTCTTCGTCATGATCTTGTCGAAGCGGGCTTCATTGTACTTTTGCCAGACCTTGACCATGTCGCGGTCGGCGCCCTGCATCAGGCCGTCCATCATCTCGACCACGTCGATGCGGGCGCCCAGGGTCGAGTACACCGTCGCCATTTCCAGGCCGATGATGCCGCCGCCGATGACCAGCATCTTTTTAGGAATCGCGCGCAGTTCCAGCGCCCCCGTCGAATCGACGATGCGTGGATCTTCCGGCACGAAAGGCAGTTTCACGACGGATGAACCGGCGGCGATGATGGCCTGCCTGAAGGCGATCACTTTCTTGCTGCCGTCGCCAGCGCTGACTTCGATGTGGTTGGGACCGACGAACTGACCCACGCCCTGCACCACGTTGACCTTGCGGGCCTTGGCCATGCCGGACAGGCCGCCCGTCATTTTGCCGACCACTTTTTCTTTCCAGCCGCGCAGCTGGTCGATGTCGATGGCGGGCTTGGCGAAACTGATGCCGTGCTTGCCCATGGAGGCGGTCTCGTCGATGACGGCGGCCACGTGCAGCAGCGCTTTCGAGGGGATGCAACCGACGTTGAGGCAGACGCCGCCGAGGGTTGCGTAGCGCTCGATCAAGACCGTGTTCATGCCGAGGTCGGCGGCGCGGAAAGCGGCCGAGTAACCGCCGGGACCGGCACCCAGCACCATCATGTCGCATTCGATGTCGGCCTTGCCGCCGAAGCTGCCGGCGGCAGGGGCTGCGGCGGGGGCTGCGGCAGGAGCGGGCGCAGGAGCAGCGGCAGGCGCAGGAGTCTGCGCCGGCGCCGGCGCGGCAGCGCCGCCACCGGCTGCCTCGTCGAGCATCAGCAGCAGCGAACCCTCGCCCACCTTGTCACCCACCTTCACTTTCAACTCCTTGACGACGCCGGCGGCGGACGAAGGAATTTCCATGCTGGCCTTGTCCGATTCGACCGTGATCAGGGACTGGTCGGCCTTGATGGTGTCGCCCGGCTTGACCATGATCTCGATGATCTCGACTTCCTTAAAATCCCCGATGTTGGGGACCTTGATTTCAATAGTGCTCATCAGTGCGCTCCAATCACAGCAGGGTCTTGCGCAGGTCGCCGAGGATCTCGGCCAGGTAGGCGGTGAAGCGCGCGCCCATGGCGCCGTCGATGACGCGGTGGTCGTAGGACAGCGAGAGCGGCAGCATCAGGCGGGGCTGGAAGGCCGCGCCGTCCCACACGGGTTCCATCGCCGTCTTCGACAGGCCGAGGATGGCAACTTCGGGAGCATTGATGATCGGCGTAAAGTAGGTGCCGCCAATGCCGCCCAAGGACGAGATCGTGAACGAGGCGCCCTGCATGTCGGTCGGTTTGAGCTTGCCTTCGCGCGCGGCGGCGGACAGTTCACCCATTTCAACGGCGATCTGCGAGACGGATTTTTTATCGGCGTCTTTCAGCACGGGCACCACCAGGCCTTGCGGCGTGTCGGCGGCAAAGCCGATGTTGTAGTACTGCTTGAGGATGAGGCTGGCGCCATCGGCCGACAGCGAAGAATTGAAGGCCGGGTATTTTTTCAGCGCGGTCACGCAGGCCTTGATGACGAAGGCCAGCATGGTCAGCTTGACGGTCGACTTGGCCTTGGCCAGGGCGGCGTTGGAATCGACGCGGAACTGCTCCAACTCGGTGACGTCCGACTTGTCGTACTGGGTGACGTGGGGAATCATCACCCAGTTGCGGTGCAGGTTCGGGCCGGAAATCTTCTTGATGCGGGACAGGGGCTGCTCTTCGGTCGGACCGAATTTGCTGAAATCGAGCGACGGCCATGGCAGCAGTTCCAGGCCGATGCCGTGGCCGCCGGCCGCGGGCGCCGCCGCTTTCGGTGCGGCCGTCTCGGCCATGATGCCCTTGACGAAATTCTGCACGTCCAGCTGGGTGATGCGGCCCTTGGGACCGCTGCCGCCCACGCGGCCCAGATCGACGCCCAGTTCGCGGGCGAACTTGCGGATCGAGGGAGAGGCAAACGCTTTGGAGGCATCGACCTGGGCGGCGGCAGGTGCGGCAGGTGCGGACGGCGCCGGGGCAGCGGCGGGTGCTGGCGCAGCTGCCGCCGGCGCTGGCGCGGCGGCGGGGACCGGTGCAGCAGCGGCTGATGCAGCTGCGGCTGCTGCGGGCGCAGCAGGTGCAGCGCCGCCAGCCGTTTCCAGCAGCAGCACCAGCGAGCCCTCGCCCACTTTATCGCCCACCTTGACCTTGATTTCCTTGACCACGCCGGCGGCCGAGGAAGGAATCTCCATGCTGGCCTTGTCCGATTCGACCGTCATCAGCGACTGGTCGACCTTGACGGTGTCGCCCGGCTTGACCATCAGCTCGATGACTTCCACTTCCTTGAAGTCGCCGATGTCGGGCACCTTGACTTCGACGATGCCGCCAGAAGCAGCGGGCGCAGTCGCGGGCGCTGGCGCAGCAGGTGCGGGAGCTGGCGCAGCAGGTGCGGTAGCAGGTGCGGGAGCGGGTGCGGCAGCAGGAGCGGCGGCAGGAGTCGTAGCCGAATCGGCCGCCTCCAGCACCAGCACCAGCGAGCCCTCTCCCACCTTGTCTCCCACTTTCACTTTCAATTCCTTGACGACACCGGCGGCCGACGAGGGAATTTCCATGCTCGCCTTGTCCGATTCGACCGTCAGCAGGGACTGGTCGACCTTGATGGTGTCGCCCGGCTTGACCATCACTTCAATGACTTCCACTTCCTTGAAATCGCCGATATCCGGCACTTTCACTTCCACAATGCTCATGGCATGACTCCGTTTTTTATTCGTTATTGACGCAACGGGGGAGCAGGTGCGTGCTGCCCCTGCTCCCCGGCCACGAGCTTATTGGGTGACGGGATTCGGCTTGTTCGGATCGATGCCGTACTTGGCCACCGCTTCCGCCACCAGCGAGGTGGGCACCACGCCTTCGTCGGCCAGCGCTTTCAAGGCGGCGACGGTGACGTAGTAGCGGTTGACCTCGAAGAACTCGCGCAGCTTTTCGCGGGTGTCGGAACGGCCGAAACCATCCGTGCCCAGCGCCGTGAAGTGGCGGCCCGTCGGCACATACGGGCGGATCTGGTCGGAGAACAGACGCACGTAGTCGGTGGTCGAAACGATCGGACCGCTCGTCTCCTGCAGCAGCTGGGTGGCGTAGGGCACCCGCTTCGGCTGGGTCGGGTTGACCATGTTCCAGCGCTCGCAATCGGCGCCATCGCGGGCCACCATCGTCAGGGACGGGGCGGACCAGACGTCGGCGGCGATGTTCCAGTCGTTCTTCAACAGCTCGGCGGCGGCGATCGATTCGCGCAGGATGGTGCCCGAGCCGATCAGTTGCACCCTGGCCTTGGCTTCTTTCGGGCCCTCTTGCAGCAGATACATGCCCTTCAGGATCTGCTCTTCCGTGCCTTCGCGCAGGCCAGGCATCGGATAGTTCTCGTTCATCAGGGTGATGTAATAGAACACATCTTCCTGGTCGCCCACCATGCGGCGCAGGCCGTCCTGGACGATCACCGCCAGCTCATGGGCAAAGGTGGGGTCGTAGGGCATGCAGTTGGGGATGGTGGCCGCGAAGATGTGGCTGTGGCCGTCTTCGTGCTGCAAGCCTTCGCCATTCAGGGTGGTGCGGCCCGCCGTGCCGCCCATCAGGAAGCCGCGCGAACGCATGTCGCCTGCCGCCCACACCAGGTCGCCAATGCGCTGCATGCCGAACATGGAGTAGAAGGTGTAGAACGGAATCATGATGCGGTTGTTGGTCGAGTACGAGGTCGCCGCGGCGATCCAGGAACTCATGCCGCCGGCCTCGTTGATGCCTTCCTGCAGGATCTGGCCGGCCTTGTCTTCGCGGTAGTACATCACCTGGTCTTTATCGACCGGCTCGTACAGCTGGCCCTGCTGGTTGAAAATGCCGATCTGGCGGAACAGGCCTTCCATGCCGAAGGTGCGCGATTCATCGACCAGGATCGGGACGATGCGCTGGCCCAGCGACGGGTCGCGCAGCAGGGTCGAGATGATGCGCACGAAACTCTGGGTAGTGGAAATTTCGCGGCCTTCGGCGGTGGCGTCGAGCACGTTCTTGAACGCGGACAGGGCCGGCACTGCCAGCTGTTCATCGGCCTTTTCGCGGCGGTCCGGCAGGTAGCCGCCAAGGGCCTTGCGGCGCTCGTGCAGATACATCATTTCCGGGGCGTCGTCGGCAGGCTTGAAGAAGGGGATCTCGGCCAGCTTGTCGTCGGGGATGGGGATGGCGAAGCGGTCGCGCATTTCGCGGATGGCTTCGTCGTCGAGTTTCTTGGTCTGGTGGGCGGTGTTGCGCGCCTCACCCGACTTGCCCATGCCAAAGCCCTTGACGGTCTTGACCAGCAGCACGGTCGGGGTGCCCTTGTTTTCCTGGGCGACCTTGAATGCCGCATAAATTTTGTGGGGATCGTGACCGCCGCGGGTCAGGCGCCAGATGTCGTCGTCCGTCATGTTGGCCACCATCTTCAGCAGCTCGGGGTGCTTGCCGAAGAAGTGCTTGCGCACATAGGCGCCGTCCTTGGCCTTGTAGTTCTGGTATTCGCCATCGACGGTTTCCATCATCACGCGCTGCAGGATGCCGTCCTTGTCCTTGGCCAGGAGCGCGTCCCAGCCCGGGCCCCACACGACCTTGACCACGTTCCAGCCGGCGCCGCGGAAGTCCGCTTCCAGTTCCTGGATGATCTTGCCGTTGCCGCGCACGGGACCGTCCAGGCGCTGCAGGTTACAGTTGACCACCATCACCAGGTTGTCCAGACGCTCGCGCGCGGCCATGCCGATCGCGCCCATCGATTCCGGCTCGTCCATCTCGCCATCGCCGCAGAACACCCAGACCTTGCGGTTGCCCGTGTCGGCAATGCCGCGGGCGTGCAGGTATTTGAGGAAGCGGGCCTGATAGATGGCCATCAACGGTCCGAGGCCCATCGACACGGTGGGGAATTGCCAGAACGATGGCATCAGTTTCGGGTGCGGGTACGAGGACAGGCCCTTACCGCCCACTTCGCGGCGGAAATTGAGCAACTGGTCTTCCGACAGGCGCCCTTCCAGGAAAGCGCGCGCATAGATGCCGGGCGAGGAGTGGCCCTGGATGTAGAGCAGGTCGCCGCCATGGCCTTCGCTCGGGGCGTGCCAGAAGTGGTTGAAGCCGATGCCCAGCATATTGGCCAGCGAGGCAAACGAGGAGATGTGGCCACCGAGGTCGCCGTCGGCGCGGTTGGCCTTGACCACCATCGCCATCGCGTTCCAGCGCATCCAGGAGCGCAGGCGCTCTTCGTATTCCAGGTTGCCGGGGCAATGGGCTTCGTTGTTGACGGGGATGGTGTTGACGTAGGCGGTATTGCTGGAGAAGGGGATGTGGGCGCCGCGGCGGCGCGCCAGGTCGACCAGGCGCTCCATCAGGTAATGGGCCCGTTCCGGCCCTTCGTTTTCAATGACGGCTTCGAGCGCTTCCAGCCATTCCTTGGTTTCGAGTGTGTCCGGATCGTTCGCGGCCTGGGCCGTCAACTGGTCGAGTTGAGCTGACATTGATGCATCTCCTTGAGGTGAGCCCTGCCAGCCCTGGCTTTCTAGCCACGTTCGCCGGTGGACGGGTGTCTGATTATTTACCGAATGTTCTTAGTTAGTACGAAGATTCTAACAGTACTTGATCATTATCTCAAATGGCGATACGGCGTTTCATAATGCGGTAAAACAGCGGGGCGCGCGAAATCAAAATTTATCCACGCTGCAAGAGTGAAGGTAAGACTGACCGCGCCGCGGCGCGCGTTCACGCCCAGCGCCTTATAATCGCACTTCCCTTCTGTTCACGCACAACACATTCACACTCTTATGACCGCTCAACTGATCGATGGCGTCGCCCTGTCCCGCCAACTGCGCAGCGAAATCGCCACCCGCGCCGCCGCCCTCACCGCCAAGGGCCACCAGCCAGGCCTGGCCGTGATCCTGGTGGGCGAAGATCCCGCCAGCGCCGTCTACGTGCGCAACAAGGTCAAAGCCTGTGCCGACGTCGGCTTTCATTCTGTGCTGGAAAAATACGAGGCGGACCTGGCGGAAGCGGCCCTGCTCGAGCGCATCGCCGCCCTCAACGCCGACCCGGCCATCCACGGCATCCTGGTGCAGATGCCCCTGCCCCGCCACATCAATCCCCATAAGGTGATCGAGGCGATCTCGACCGCCAAAGACGTGGACGGCTACTCGGTGCTGTCGGCCGGCGAACTGATGACGGGCCTGGCAGGCTTCCGGCCATG
>JACXTT010011734.1_pt1 | contig 11694 bp, 10 predicted proteins | sample 9270951 | NCBI WGS metagenome assembly JACXTT01 (sample SAMN15532306, study PRJNA645909) | rock metagenome | isolation source: weathered quartz diorite | place: Puerto Rico | collected 2017-06-21 | reverse complement strand
CCCTGTGGCCAGTGTTGGGTTGCCAGTGGTGATGTTCGAGTACCGATCTGCCAGGTTAGCGAACGATGTTATGGCCCGGGTGGCTGATCAGGCCGTGAACATCGGCGTCCATCAGGTTGCCGTCATACACTGCGGTCCCGATGCCTTGTCCATACGTGGGTACGGCGCCGCGGGAAGAGTTGTAGTTCACGGAAACCGTTTGGCTGAATGCGGCGGAACAGAGGAGCGCAAGTACGACCGCTTGCGCAAAGGGGTTGGTGAAAACGTTTACATTCCTGCCCCAAAGAAGACCTTTGGAAGTGACTGACATGGTCAATTCTCCTTTCGACGTGGTGATTCTTTCCCTGGGAAGTGACGGTGTCCGGCGAAGATGCAACCCTGAGCGTTTCAGTTTCCTTGGAACGATGGCCAGCGCCAGGCGGTCGAAATCATACCCCATTGACGGATTTTCGCAACTGTATTGAAAAGATTTACAAAATCCAAACAAAACGCGCATATTCGCTTTTTTTAAACTCCCCAGGATTTCGCCCGCTCTCGACGCCCTCAGTCGCCCGGGCTCGCGATTCGTCCCGCAAACCTGCACATCCCACAGGCCATGTCCGGCAGGAATCTAGTGGAGACACTTTTCTCCCCCATACACTGAATCTCTCCCCAACCGTGGCCGATCTATTTCTTAAGCGCGCGATCTTTCAGCTTTTCCAGCGGTAGGCGTTGGGTTGCGGCAGGCCGATGTGGGCCAGCACGCGATAGGCGAATTCTCTGGCCAGCGCCTCGAAGCTGGTGGGGCGGTTATAGAAGGCCGGGATCAAGGGGAAAATTGTAGCTCCCGCGTCAGAAGCCCGGTACATGTTGCGGATGTGGATTTTATTGAGCGGGGTTTCACGGACGCATAACACCAATGGACGTTTTTCCTTAAGCGAGACGTCCGCCGCGCGCTCAATCAAATGGGAAGCGTCGCCGTTGGCGATGCGAGAAAGGGTCCCAACGCTGCAGGGGATGACCACCATGGCTTCGGCGGGATACGAGCCGCTGGCCACGTTGGCCCCGATATCGCGGTTGGACTGCTGCTGGATTTTGTCGGACGGCTTGCCGAGCAGTTGCTGCATCAAATTGCTCCGGCCTTTCAGGCCGAGCTCTTCCGCGAGGACCCGGAGGGCGCTGTCCGAGGCGATGAAGTTTACGGTTTTAATCCTTGGATCGCGCATGACGGCCAGGAGGAAGTGCTTGAGGAATAACGAGCCGCTGGCTCCGGTTGTGGCAACCGTTAGGTTTTGTGGGGACTGGTTGGGCAACGGCTTTGGCTCCGAGATTGGAGCATAGGGAGAGTGCAGAGAAGAAGTCAAGGACTGACGGGGCAAGCCCCGTCTCCACACAGGAATCACCACAATCATGGCGACGACTACCAGCCTACGGTCACGGCGCAGCGCGGCCCAGCTTCACGCGCTGAGTGGAGTCGAGCGCGAAATCCGGGCCAACGATCCCAACGGCCGCCGCAAATATCTCCAGGACTATAGCCAGTCCTTCCTTTCCTACGAATCGGTTTTGGACGAATCGGCGTTGCGGGCGCAAATCAATAGCGGAGAGATTGTCCTCATCGGGGACTATCATGCCTTGCCCGCTTCCCAACGCTATACCGCCTCTCTCCTGGAGCAGCGGGCCCTGGATGGTGGGCGTCCGGTAGTGCTGGGGGTGGAGACGATCTTTGCCCGCGATCAGCACATTCTCGATGAATGGTGGCGGCGCGAAATCGACGAAGCGGAGCTGCGGGAGCGCATTCGCTTCGATATCGACTGGGGATATGACTGGCAGCCCTTCTATGATTTGCTGGTGACTGCGCGCGAGCACGCCGAAGGCATTTATGGTCTGGACTGCATGCCGCGGGAAGATTTGCGGAAGATCGGAGCGCGCGACCGGCATGCCGCGCATAAGATCGCCGAAATCCGCCAGCGGCACCCGCGGGCCGCGATTCTGGTGATGTTTGGCGAGTCGCACCTCGCTCCCGGACATTTGCCCCTGCGCCTGCGGGAGCAGCTAGCCGGTGAGCGAATTGTAACCGTCCTGCAAAATGTGGATGCCCTCTATTGGCAAGCGGCGGGGGAGAACCAGTCGCAGGTCAATGCCGTGAAGGTCTCTGAGGACGTGGTTTGCGTGTTCAATTCCACTCCGCTGGAGAAATATGAGAACTATCGGTTGCATCTGAGCCGCTGGGGCCGGACCGACGAAGAAGGGCCGGACCCCACGCCGACGATCCACAACCTCATCGATAGCTTGCTGCGGTTTCTGGAGATCAAGTTGTATTCCACACACAACGGGACCCAGCCGAGGTTTCTGGTGGACCTGATGCCGGAAGTCTACGGACGCAATTCAGAAGCCCGTCTAAGCCGATTGCTTTTGCGTAACCAGCTCACCGCGGAAGACCTGGACAGCCTCTTACGCGCCATCGAGGAACGCGGCTGCATTTACTTGCCCAAGGCAAATACATTCTACGTGCGCGAGTTTCAAATGGCCTATGCGGCGGAAGAGGCGGCGCGCTTTCTGCATTACGCCTGTCGCGGGATGCTGGCGAGTGGAGCTGAGATTCCCGGAACTTCCAAAGACCGCTTTTATGGGAAAATTTTGGAATATGCCCTGGGATACCTGGGCTCGCGCATCTTGTATCCGGCACGAAATATTCCTCAGGGCGACAAGCAATGCGACTTTTCGCGGAACGCTTTTGAGCGCTATGAGGAGCAAAGTTCTCATCGGGCGACGGTGGAAAGCGAAGACCTGGCGCAGCGAGTGGGCTACCTACTCGGAAATACCGCTTATGCATCCTACCTCGGCGGTGGCTTGAATAAGACGGTCCTCCGGCAGTTGTTCCTGCGCCACCTGGAACAGCCCGGGGATGCGCTCGAAATCTGCCTCACCCTTGCCGGCAATGCTCCAGTTGAGCGCAAGAAATTCCGCGCCGCCGGGGCTGGCGAGTAAGTTCCTCAGACATTACTTCGAGATCAAGACCGGCCCGGGAATCAAGCGACGGCTGCGCTGGCGAACGCGGCGGAGAGATGAACGGCTTTGCCGGGTCCCTGTCCTAGGGCGGACCCCAAGGCTTGCTCGGCGCGATTGATGACTTCGGTGACAATATCCACGGCATCGAAAGGTTGCCTCACCACCGCCTCGGCAATGCCTCCGTTAAAGGGAATCGGCTCTTCCTTTCCGGGCATTTTCACATCGGCAAGAAGTTTCCGTAATTTCTCCAGGGCGAGCACTGCCTCGGCCTCGCCCGTTTCGCCCAAAACCAGCGCAATCGTGGTGGTTTCATAACGAAAGGCCAAGTCGTTCTGGCGGATGTTGGCGGACAGAATCTGCCCCACTTGCTGCATGGTGGCGTTGACCGCCGGTTCTCCGAACTCGCGGAGCATGGCGCCGCCTTTGCCGAACTGCAACAGCATGACCGTAAGCGCCACGCCTTGTTGCAACGAGCGCTGGGTTTCACCCATCAGCAAATCCAGGTAGGAAGCCCGTTTGAGCAACCCGGAGTGTTCATCGGTAACCGAGAGGTTCTTCACCAGCCGCCGCAGCCCGGCGTTGTTCAGGGCAATGACGACCTGGTCACTGATGGTTTTCAAGACCACTACGTCATTGGCCGGCCAGGTCTGCGATGCTTTGTGAGCAAAGATGATCACGCCCATCTGTTGGCTGCCATCGGTCAAAGGCAGCGCCAGCAAACTTCCAATATTGAGTGCCTGGATGCCTTCCCTTACGGCCTGCAATTCCGGAGCATTGGCCGCGTCCGGCACCGTCAACGGGCCACGCTTAATGACTAGGTCCTGCAAAGCGGGAACCAGCTTGGCGACGATCGAGGGTTCGCCGGGACGTATGCCTTCTCCGCAATGTTCCTTAATACTGCTGGGAGCGAGACCGGGCTTGCGCATGGCGGCGATACAACGCGACAGTTTCCATTGTCCTCCGATTTCTTTGACCGTGGTCGCCAATACCGCGTCTGCGGTCGCCTGGCGATTGAGCTTTTGCGTGATCTCCGCAACCTTGGTGAAACTGCTCACGTCCGCGGTGTCGGTGGTTGGGGCCGCGATTTTTGGGGCCGAGGCGGGAGTGGCAAGCGGCGCTGAATCCGCATACTGCGGGGTCATCCCTGCGGACAAATACAACCGCTGCAACTCCTGATTGGTCTCCTCTTCGTGGGGAAACAATTCCTGAATGCGCTGCAAACGTTCGATCGCCTTGCCGCGCATGCCGTACTGCACCAGGATTTCTGCCTGGAGCATCAGGTCCTGCAACGCCGAGGCGCCCAGGCCGGCTTCGTTGGTGCGTGCCGGGCCCGCGGTGTTCTGGTTCATCCCGGAGAAGCGCGAAGCGATCACCTGGAAACGGCTGTCGTCGATTTTGCCGCGCAACGATTCCAAGCGCTTGTGATGGCCGGGTTCGTAAATATCCACTTCCACCGCGCGGTCCAGGCACTCCGCAGCTTTGGGATAGTTGGCCATGCCGAAGTGCAAATCAAAGAGCTTGAGCAGGGTCTGGCAATAATCGGTTTCCCGGTTGGAGGCGTTGAACAACTCGCTCATGAATTCGAGGAGGTCCGAGGACGGCCGGTGCTTGGCGGCGAGGTCCTGCATCATGCTGGCGAAGGATTTGCGTTCGCCCTTGCGGCGTTGTTGCTGCTCCAGCTTGCGCGCCAGGGCAACCGCTTCCTTGTCCTGTTCCGCATCCAGGAACGCTCCGATCAGCTCGGTTACTTCAGGCAGGCGGGATTGGTTTTCTTCAAACTGCTGCCAGATCAGTGGCTCCGCTTCGGTGAGCTGATTGGTGGCCAGCAGGGCCTTGGCTTAAATGTCGCGGATCTCCGCCTAGTAAGGCCCGGCGCTCACGATCGGCTGGAGGATGAAGATCACCGCCCCACCCTGGTTCTGGGCGAGCAGAATCCGGCTGTAGGCCAGAGCAATCTCAGAGTTGGCCGGGTCTTCCCCGTAAGCCTTCTCGTACCATTGGGCGGAATTGCCTCCGCTGGCGTCAGCAAGCTGTCCCAACTTGAAGAAGGCCCCGGCAGCTTCCTGGTTTTCCCCGACTTCCGCGCTCAATTCACCCAGGCGGACCAAATTTCTTTCGCTCGAGTCGAAGGCAACAATCTTTTTAAGTACCTGCAGGGAATCTGGTTTGGAGCCGACCCGGGTCAGGTCCGCCAGCGCATTTTCATAGGTTTCCATCGCCAGCTTGCGATTCGAGCCTTCCAGCATTTGTCCAAAGCGCACTTTCTGCTGCCAGGTGGGATTGGCAAAGCGGGCCAGCTTTTTGTAGGTCAGGCTGGCGCGTGTGGCGTCTTCGGACTGAAGCTGACGGTCAAATAGTTCCCCCAACAGCCGGGAAGCGTCGGCGGTCCTTTGGAGTGAAAGACATAGGTCCGCTGCCATCGAACGGACTGTGTCATTCATCGGGTCCATTTCGAGGACTTGGAGATAGACGTCGAGCGCGTCCGCGCTCTTGCCTTTTTGCAAGAGCTTCTCCGCCCGTTCCACTTGCCGGGAGACTTCCGCTCGATCCACTCGGATTGTTTCTGCCATGAGACCTTGGGCCGTGCAGAGACTAGTTCATTGAAAATTTTAGGGGGAGGGGTTACCGAGCGGCAATGAAGTAACGGCATAGGCTGGTTACGAAGGTCACGGCGATTTCTCCCGTGGTCACCAACCTTCGCACTGCCGGAGAGCGGCGCAAGAAAAAGTTCTCCATTACAATGACAACGTGAGCGACGCCGTCCGCATAGGAATTCTGGGCGATTTTAACCCTGAATTTCCTTCGCACCATGCCACCAACGACGCCCTCCAGCACGCCGCTGGCAAGCTAGGGATCATCGTGGAGTCGCAGTGGATTCCTACGCCTTCCGTCTTAGAACCAACCGGAGTGAAAGCCTTAGAGGGTTTTGACGGAATATGGGCCTCGCCGGGAAGTCCTTACAAGAGCATGGACGGAATGCTGCGCGGGATCCAATTTGCCCGCGAGCGGGACTGGCCCTTTCTCGGGACCTGCGGCGGTTTTCAGTATGCGTTCATCGAGTGCGCCCGCAATGTGCTGGGAATTAAGGACGCCGATACCGCTGAAAATAATTCCGCCTCGAAGAACATCATTATCCATCCGGTTGGTTGCGCTATGCCGGATCGTAAAGAAGGGGCGCCGAAGCTTTCTGGCCTGGCCAAGGGAATTCGCCTGCGTCCCGGATCTTATCTGCAAACATTTTATGGACAGGAGACGGTGGCGGAGGAACTTTTCTGTAACTTTGAAATGAATCCGGAATTCGAATGGGCGGCGATGGAGGCCGGCTTCCCCGTCGTGGCCCGGGGCCCTGGAGGCGAAGCGCGGGCCATTGAATCGCCTACACACCGGTTTTTTATCGCAACCTTGTTTCAACCGCAGCTTTTGTCCAAGCCCAAGCAATCGCATCCCTTAATTCTGGCGTTTGTTCAGGCGGCTGCCGACTGGGGCAAGAAGAAACTGGACGACAGCGTTTTGGAGTGACCTTGCACGCGGACAAGCCCGGACCGTGGCCCGAAGGATGGAGGGAAATAGCGCAAACTTACAAGCAGGCTCAATGGAAGAAAAATGCGCCGTCCGTTAACATCTGTTAGATCGATGCGCTCCTGTCTCGGTGGCTGGCCCCGGAACCCAGTATTTCTTCTCTGCGTAGTGGCTGCTCTTTCCGCGTTTGCCGTTCAATCCGGTGAGTTGGGCACCTCCGATACCGCGCACCGCCTGCAGACCACCCATTCTTTCTGGACTTCCGAACCGGAAGTCTTTCCTTACGAGTACCCGGAATTTGGCATCCATGGGCGTGGGGGCAAGCTGCACAGTTGGTATGGCATCGGGCAGTCGTTGCTTATGCTGCCCGCGGACATGGTCGGAACTTACATCGAGCGCCTGCCGATCTTCGACCAGTACGACGACACCGATCCCACCGTGCGAGCGATACTGGTCAGCTACAGCACCAATATTCTGATTAGTGTCTTGACCGCGCTTGTTTGTTTCCGCTTGCTGCGTCAATTTGACTTCACCGTCAAAGAGTCTGTGGCCGGAGTGCTGGCCCTGCTGTTCTGTACCACTCATCTGCATTACACCCAGAACATGATGGAGAACAATTACATCATGCTTCTGACGTTGACCGGTTTTTCGTATCAATATGAGTGGTTACGAACGGGCAGTTGGCGTGCATTGGTTCTTGGATCGGCAGCGCTTGGGTTGAATTTGCTTACCCGGCTCACTACTGGGCTGGATTTAATTGCCAGCGGGGTTTTTATTTTGCTCTTGATGTGGTTTGAGAGATTAGCGGAAGAGTGGCGGCCACTTCTGTGGACTTATATTAAGGTGGCAACACCGGTCTATGCAGTTTTCTTTTTGATTGACCGTTTTTACCAGTATCTCCGCTTTGGCTCGTTCTTCAATACGTATGTGACCGTTTTTGCCCGCGAATATCGTCAAATGGACCCAGCGCTGCCGCCCAACTTCCCCTGGACGACCCCATTTCACGTAGGGATGTTCGTGCAGTTTCTCATGCAGGTGGAATCCATTTTTCTTTTTGATCCGTTCCTTTTGCTGACCTTGTCGATGGTCATTTTCGGCTGGAAGCGTTTTCTACCTGAGGTCAAAGCCTATATGGCGGCTGCACTATTCCTGGTTCTGGCTTATCTGGTTTTCTATGCGAGATATTTTGTATGGTCCGGAGACATGGCCTGGGGAGACCGCTACGTATCCACAGCGGTCGAAATGGCCGCATTCATTTCCGTGCCCCTGTTATTGCGCCATCGCGTGGAACTCGGAAAGTGGACATGGACTGTGGGTGGAGTTTTAATCGCGGCCAGCCTGGTGATCCAGATTGCCTCGCTGGCGTTCTGGCTGCCGTTGGAAATCTACCAGATGGAAACGCTGGGGCATCCTACCTGTGTCGTGGCCCTCCGCCTGAAAAATATCGCCGCCTTCGCTCTGGGGAAGATGGACGCCTGGGGGCTTAACACACACGCCATGACCGAAGACCCGTGGGACTACGTGCACATCACGACTTGGAACCTCCTGCCGTTTCTGTTGCGACGAGTGGGCGAGGCTCCGAGGTGGGTGGTCAATTTTGTTTTTGTCGTTTGGGCTAGCTCGCTTGCAGCCTTGGGGTGGTCATTGAAACGACTGTACGGGGTTCTAAAGAAGACCGGCGGTGCCGAAGTACGAGCTTGAGAACGGAGTGAGATTCAGGAGCATGAATCGGTGTGATCGCCGGTTGGACAGTCCAACTAGAGGGCCATCTCATAAATCGGTTTTGGGTAGGCGCGGCTGATTTGGCCAAGTCCGGCCCACTTTTTTCTGTGGCTCTGAGTTGCGACACAGACTCTTCAGCCGCCGAGGGCCGAGCAGTTTACCCTCCCGGTTCATTATGAAATGGCTACTAGACGTAACTCAGCCAGTTCCAATTCCGATGTTCTCTCTTGAAATTCATAAACCACCGGCAGGGAAGATAGAGAATTGCGACTACAGTAATCCAAATTAAGTAGATGAAGGGCAAGCCGTGGCCATAGCCTTCGGGTGTGGGGACCCCAATTCCACCGTGCCATAGCCAGGACACAGGCTGGTGCGAGAACTCCCCGACCACGATGGCCAGGATGTGAATTAGATAAAGATGCAGAACGTAATAGAACATCGGCACCCGGCCGTATACCAGGAGAACGCGGGAAACTAGCCCGTCCGGTTTCCATCGGTCAAACCATGACAGCACGACGAGCGCGAGGCCAAGGGTAATCAACAAATAGTCCAGTGAAGGTGGATACTTCTCCACATTGAAGAATGAGATAGCGGTATGCGCGAGATCGGGCTGCGATTTCCAGGGTCCCACGGAAAAGAAATAACCGGCGGTCCCATTGCCGTAGAGATTGAAAGCACGCAAGACAAAGAAAGCCAGCGTAAGGGCGGTGCCAAGGCGGAAGGCTAATTTGCTTCGATCCGGCCGCTGCAACAGTGGCCCGAGCGCGTACCCACAAGCCATGACCCCAATCCACGGAACCAACGGATAAAAGATAAGCACGCCAAACGTAGGCGGCTTGATCCAAAGCATGCCGGGTGAATGCAGGACCATCCATAGGCCGGCGAAACTTCCCAGGGATTCCGGCTTGATCCCGTCGAGCAAGTTGTGCCCGGCAATCATGATGATTCCGAACGCCGCAATCCATCGCATGGGCAAGCGGACGAGTGCTGACATCACAATCATGGAACATCCGAGGGCCCAAATCACCGCGGCAAAGTGCCAGGGAACGGAAAAAGTCCAGGAAAAGCCAACGACCGAGAACTCCAAAAACACCAGCCACAAACCGCGCGTCCAGAAAAAGCGTGAGATTTGCTGCACCGTTTTTCCGCGCGAGACTGCGAGATAAGCCCCGGTTCCGGCCAACAGGGAAAATACCGGCGCGCAGAAGTGGGTAATAAAGCGCGTGGCGAACAAGGCGCCGAAGGTTTGGGACAAATCCTCCGGTTGGAAGTGTATGTTCGAAAAAAAGTCGCGCGTGTGGTCGAGCGCCATGAGGACCATGACCAGCCCGCGCAACATGTCTACTGAGAGCAGTCGCGCAGGTGCCGTGAGCGTGCGGGAAGATTGCCGATCGTTGATCGCTACCGACGGAGAAGTGGTGACCATGGGAACCTCACAAGCCCCAAAGATCAAAGCAGTGTAGCACGCTGCGAAATCTCATTCTTCGGGTAAAGACAAAGACTTAAGGTCACAAATTGTGATCTCAAGGTTGCACTGCGGAGCGGCACACGCCCGTCCTTCCAGTAGATGGCGACAAACTCGGCGAGCTCATCGGCACGCTCGATGACGCGCGCCAGCGTGTCTCCCACAAGGTGACGATGCGTCTTGTGACGCGCCACCTCACGCACCAGCAGCAACGGCGCGTGACGCAGCTTCATCTGCTCGCGGGCCTCGATGGCCAGCGCGGCAACCTTCTCCGCCGCAACCTTCGGCACCAGCTCAGCGATGCGGCCGGCGATCTCGACTCCGTCCTCATAAAACTGCGACTCCCAAAGCAGACACGCCATCACCGAACGCCGCAGCTGAAGCTCCGTGGAGATGTTGCGCGCCGGCGCGCCCTCGTGGGTGCGCGGAGGGAAATTGAGGTTGAGTGTGTTTAGTTTGGCCATGGGTAGCTCCTTATTAGTTAACCTTTGTTCTCTTGCCTAGAACGCTCGTCTTGATGAACATTTCGCTATGGCCACCGCCTTGTTCGATTTCGATATTCCCGACTCAGACGTTGAGGTTATCGAATATCAAAGAGACGAAAAGATCGATGAGGCTAAGGCAACGATTCTGCGATTCCTTCAAGAAAATTCAGGCAATGTTTTCTACGAGCGACAACTCACAATCATTTTTGAAAACCAATTCTTTCACTGGATCACAGTCAAAGCACTTCTTGAGCTCGTCAACGAGGGCACAGCCCAAAGTGAACTCCTCCAACTAGCTCCCAAAGTTCCAATCCGCTTCTTTCGGATGAAGGCAAACCGTTATTGGAAGCGGCAAGCCTCGCAAGTTATGAAACTCGTCAAGCAATTCTCCGCGCCTGAGTTTGCACGGGCCATCGGGCTTCAAGGCGAAATCCTAGTTGACGCGGCTCTTCCATTGGCCGGTTTTGCCCTTATTGCTAGAGAAGCCAATTCATTTCAAGAACGAGTTTGGACAACAACGGGACACAACCTTGACAGAATCGTCGAGCGCCAAGGTACCGCTTATGGGATCGAGATAAAGAACACTCTGCCTTACATTGACCGAGACGAATTTCGAATCAAACTCGCAATGTGCGAATTCTTAGGAATTCGGCCTTTGTTCGTTTCGCGTATGGCCCCCAAAAGCTACAATTACGAAATCATCCAACGTGGTGGTATTTCCTGGATTCTTGGCACTCAGTACTACCCATTTGGTCACGAAGAACTAGCAAATGCTGTCCAGCGCGATCTTCGCCTGCCTGTTGCTTGTCGTGCAAGAATCCAAGATGGCGATGTCACTCGCCTAGTCAGGGCAACTGATTGGGTATTACGCCACCATCCACGTCCTCACTAGCCACCTGACCGCTAGACAATCTTGTATTCAGGGGGTAACGGCCCAGTCCTTTGTTTTCATGCGCTTACGTGTTCTCTTTTGTGAATTCAATTTAGAATTCACAAGTCTCCGACCCGCGAAAATCACTCAATCGCAAAACCAGTTACAAGATTTATTCTGTTGGACTTGCTGCCCAAGCGTGGACCTGGCCTTCAACGGGGACTGAAACCAGCAACTTGTCACCATTGAAAAGATGCATCATGTGCAATTCGACAAGCTTTTGAATTCGCCCGACCCAGCCCTTAACGGAATATTGCATCCGGACAATAGGATCATCCTTGCTGTAAGGATTACGCATGTGAAGCATCGCGGCACAATTGTCATACAACAAGGGAAACTCGTCTTTAGTCAGAAACCCATCTGCGATGAATGTAATGTGTTTGACTCCATCCGGTCGCGTTTCTGGTTGTGAGATAGGCATCGGATAAAAATCTGGATGAATCTTAGCCAAATCCTCCAAGAGACGTTGGGCCCGCCATTGCGTTGAAAATTTCTTGTACTCGATTTCGTATTTCTTCCTATTTGCAATCAATGAAGCAAAGCCCACCAATTCCAAAATCTTTCGAAGTTGTAGAAATACGAGA
>JACXTT010011733.1_pt1 | contig 11694 bp, 15 predicted proteins | sample 9270951 | NCBI WGS metagenome assembly JACXTT01 (sample SAMN15532306, study PRJNA645909) | rock metagenome | isolation source: weathered quartz diorite | place: Puerto Rico | collected 2017-06-21 | reverse complement strand
GCGTTTTCCGCCCTCCGTTGTCCCCGGCGGGGCCGGCGCGGCTCCCGGACCTCGCCGGTCCCCGGGTCCCGGAACTGCCGCTTCCACCGGTAGTAGGTCTGCTGGCTGATCGGGGGCTGGCGGCAGAGCTCGACGATCGGCACGCCGCTCTCGCCCTGCCGGAGGATGTGCACCATCTGCTCCGGGGTGAACTTGCTCGTCCGCATCGGCCCGTCTCCCTCCTTGGCTGGGGACCGTGACCGAGGCTCTTTACGCGAGTCGCCGTGGTCCAGGAAAGTGGGTCAAGACCACACGTCGACCTTGAGCAGGCCGAGACCAGTGTAGTTCCCGGACGCACCCGCGGCGACCAGCACGCCGAAGGCCAGCTTGGGGGACGCTGCCGCGCCCTCGCGTACCGTGAGGCGGCCGTTTGCGACGGGTTCTGCGAGCACCACGCGGCGCGGGAGGCCCGAGCGTGACGGACCGTCCGCGCGACGCAGGCGAGCCTCTCCGGCGTCGGCCCGGAGCGGCCCCTCTGCCATGGGGGGTCTCCACGCCTGCGTCGCGCGGACGGTCTGGATCGGGTGAGGCCATGCGACTATCCGACCGATGACGACGAGAAGGTACTCCGCCGTCCGGCTTGTGAGGAGGTTGATCGGATGACACGTGCAGAATGCACAGCGCGGCTCGTACAAACCGCGTACGATTTGCAGCGAATCTCAGCGATGGTCGCTGAAGCCCGGCGCCGCCTGCCGCCCTCGCTGAGGCCGGAGGAAGCCGTAGCCAAGCGCGCCGCCGCGATGCGGGCTGCGGCGATGGGTCGGCCGTGGGTCACGCGCAAGGAGGCGTAATGGAACTCGTGACGCCCGCAGACGGGCACCCGACATCCACCCGCGCGATCGAGGCACGGTGGTTGGCTTTGCCCGCGGCGATCAAGGACAAGCTCGCCGGGCTTGAGGCGCGCAAAGATGCCTTGCACGGCGGGCTCGAAGCGCTCCGGGGCCGGATCGACCGCCTACGCGCCGACCTCACGGAAAAGCGCTCGCGCCTGGAGCACGACACTGCCAACACGGCCCCCCTGCAGCCCCACGGCGTCAACGGTGCGGACCGGTGGACGGGCGGTGCGGGGTCGGGCGTCGCCACGTTCGGGGGCCCCCCAGGCCCCGAGCGGCAGCAAGAGGTCGATCGCCTCGCCGCGGACCTTGGTCGATTGGAGGCGGTCTATCAGTCGGCGTGCGCACGGTGGGAGGAAGCCGCCCGCACCTACCAGGCAGCCTGCGAGTGGCTTGAACGCACGGCGATCGCTGCGATCGTCCCCGTCGTCGTGAAGTACGAGCGCGTTCCCGATGCACGCGGCGAGGTCGAGATGATCCGCGCGGAGATCGCCGCCCTCTCTCGGGAGGCCGAGGCAATCGAGAGGGCCCCGATCCCCACGGGTGAAGCGCTCCAACGCCTCGATGCCCTCGCCCGCGACGTAGCGGCCCGACGCGGCTCGCGCATCAGCGAACGCGCCCGGGTGTTCTTCTCGCGCGACGGCGTTCGTTCGGTCGAGGCGCTTTTTGGGCTCGTGCAGGGGTGGGCGGAATCGCCGCGTGAGCTAGCCGCCGCGATTCGGGAGCGATGCGAGACCGACTTCCTCGCCGAGCGGAAGGTGTGGGAGGGGGCGATCCGTACCCAGGCCGTCAACGGGGAAGCGGTGTCATCCTCCGACCGCCCGAAGCGCTTGGCTGAGATCGAGCGCCGTCGGCGAGAGTTGGAGCAGCGGGAGGAGCATATCATCCTCGCTGCCGAGCGCGACGGGCTCGATCTTGACCGCCGCAGCGATGCCGATCCCGGAACGGTGCTCACCACCGCGCTCGCGAGCGACGTGGCGTGAGAGGGGCAAGGCGCCGATCGCTCAGTTTCGCCCGGCGCCCTCGCTCAGCAAGTATTCACAGCCCGCCCCGTCCTGAATCCCGCGGGCCTTTCTCCCCCGTCTGCCGATGACATCTCCCGGAAAGACGGATTGACGGCAGCGTTACGATTGGCGCCAGGGAGGAGAACTATGACGCGGACTCTGTGTGCAGCGACCCTCACAGCTTTGTGCCTTGCGCAGGCGGCGGTGGGCTCATGCGCCGTCCTGTGCGAGAAGAAGTCCGGAGTTGTAGTGGTGCGGGAGACCTGCGCCAGGAAGGAGAAGCAACTGGACCTCGCCGCATTAGGGCTTCTGGGCCCAAAGGGCGATCCGGGTCCAAAGGGCGACCCTGGCCCCAAAGGCGATCCCGGGCCGCAGGGGGATCCGGGGCCAACGGGCGATCCGGGGCCCCCGGGGTCGCCGGGGTCAGCATCCTTGCCGTGCGCCTCCCAGGTGGGAACCGAAGTCTTTTTCACCGGGTGCAACGTCAACATCCGTAGCGGCAGTGGGAGCACTGACGGCCCTGTGAACGGCCTTGGAAACCTCATCGTAGGCTACAACGGAAACACGATTGGCCGCCCGCAAACCGGCTCGCACAATCTCATCGTCGGGGACTCCCACGCGTATACGAGTTACGGTGGGTTCGTCGCGGGACAGGCCAACACAATTTCCGCACCGTGGGCCTCAGTGAGCGGCGGCTTAGGAAACCTCGCAAGCGGCGAGAGTGCTGCGGTTAGCGGTGGTGCCCTGAACCAAGCCCTAGGTACTGCCGATTCCGTGAGCGGCGGCTCTTTGAACACTGCCAATGGCTATGCGGACTCCGTGAGCGGCGGGCGCTGCAACCTCGCAGGTGAGGGCCCTCAGCCGAACTGCTCGTTCGTCCACGGCAACAGCTCCGTCAGTGGAGGTTTTGGGAATGTTGCTAGTGGGGAGAGTGCGTCCGTTAGTGGCGGCTCTGATAACACTGCGAGCGGTAGCCAAGCATCAGTGAGCGGTGGCATGTTCAATATGGCGAATTACTTCAATGCCTCGGTAAGCGGTGGGGAGTGCAACGTCGCGGGTATCGGTCCGGCGCTAACCAGTTGCGTCTCCGTGAACCCTGCCATGTCGGTCGGTGGGGGGTTCCGCAACCTAGCGACCGGCAACCATGCATCTGTGAGCGGAGGTAACGATCTAGCGGCTTCGGGCGAGAACGAATGGCACGCTGGTCAGAGTCCGGGCTTCCCGACGGGGACGGCGTACTGATGCGCGATCCCGCGGCCGCTCCCTCGCACCGCTGCGGGTCCCATCTAGCATTGCCGACGGACGCAGGCGCCTGCGGCGCCGGATTTCGCTAGACACTGCCTGTGAAATCGTTGGCGAAAACGCGAGCCACCCTCACCGAACTCGCCGGCGCCGCCGGTCTGAGTGAGAACGGAGTGCGCTACCGTCTCCGTCGCGGTCAGATGGCGGCACCCGATGAGCACGGCCTCTTTGACCTCAAGCGTGCCCTTTCCGAAATCGCCCGGAGGCCAAGGCAGCGTGGCGGCAGAAGACGAGGATGCAGCAAGGTTCCCGGCGCCGTCCCACCCGCGCGACGTGACGCGGTCGAGAGGTTCAGGCTCGCCAAGGCGAGGCTAGAGGAGATCAAGCTTAGGAGGATGTGCGGAGAGCTCGTCGAGGTCGATGCCGTTCGCGAGCGAGTGTTCCGCTACGCCCGCCTCTGGCGGGACCGGATGGACGCGGCGGTCAGCCGCGAGGCGCCACCTATGGCGGCGGACCTCGGCGTCGCCGAAGGCAAGGTTTGGCTCGCGCTCAAGGGGATGATGGCGCGGTTGCAGAAGGAGCTGGCCGAGATAGACGCAGGTAAGGCGCTCGCTAAGGGCGGCCCAGCGCCGTCCGTTGCAACCGCAGGTTAGCTGGCATCGCCAGCCCGCGGAGGGCACCTGTGATTGACGACCTGCTTGATAGCCTCTCTGGGAACCACCTCGGTCTCATCATTTGAGAAGATCGCGCAATTGGTAGGCGAACAGAAGAACAAGAACCCGCGCAGAACGCGATCGCCCACCTCGATCGTGGGAAGGCAGTCCGGCCGCACGGCGGCATTCCGCTGCATTGTCTCCAGTGTCATTCGGGCAAAGCGATGCCCGGAGTTATGCGCCACGACGTACGCTACAAACGCGATCAAGCAGACGAGAACGAACGTGCCTGGAATGAGCGAGACAGCGCGCACTCCTGGTCGCGCCTCGCGAACGATGTGAGAACGGGTCCACCAACGGAGCGCTACAAATAGGGCAACACCAGCGAAAAGTACGGCCGACAGTGATGCAGCTCCGACGGTCGACGTGAAGAACCCCGCAAAGACGGTCCGTTCGAAGGGGAGGTCGAACAGACCCGGGGGCAGACCGAACTCATCGCAGAAGCCCGTCGTGTGGGCGTCCCCAACAACATAGAGCGCGGCGGTAACCAAGACGATGACTGCCGCGGCATCGAGGCGCCGAAACCAAGCATCTTCAGTGTTCATTGCCAGCTACGACCGGGCGCTGCAGTTTTCACTTGCGCAGGCGCCGGGTTCTGTCGCTTCAATTACGATGCTTCCAGGTATTCGCCCGCGTGAACTGTCAACAATGGTCTCACGAGGTGCCTGCCTCAGTCCAGCCCGCGTCACTTGCTGTGACCGACCGATCACGAGCCACCCCGCACCGCGCGGGCATATTGGCTATTTCCAGTTTTGTAGTCCCCCGGACTCACCACTCCTTCGGGAAAATGGACGGCCCATGAATATTCTGGGGCGAAGGCGTAGTTAGTCGATGACCAATACCAATTCGATTGCGTGCAACTGCAGGTGAGCACCGTGCATCCGGCCGTGCAGTTGTTGTTAAAGGCCGGGGCGATGGCCGGGCTCGTGTTTTCAAAATCAACGAGGCTCGCAAGCTCCCTTGCGTTTGGCATCCTCCAGTCATCGTATCCCGCAAAGAGGGAGCTGTTGAGCATCGCCACGTGTATCTCAAACGTGTCTAGCCAGGTGTACGTGTTATCCTTATCGTGAATGCTCCCATCATCGCTCTTCTTCTCCCACATAAGTCCCGTGTTGATATCGGTTACCGTCCCATCGCCGTTGTCCATGTAGGCAAGGGGTGGACCCCTAAGCGTGTCCCCATCTTGGCCCGTGCCCGTGCAGGGAATCGTGTTTCCGGTACTGTCCCAGCACGTTGTCTGCCCCGTTGCCGGCAACGGGCACCCGCCGCTCATGAGCGTGGTGGTGGTTGTGTTCGTGCTGGTGGTCGTCGTCGTGGAAGGTCCCGCAAGTGGGGCGCACAGTAGCCTCGCCGCCCTAGGAGTGACGATGCGGCTTCCGAACTGGTCGGACCCAGTGATCGTTGGGAGCACCGCTCTCGGGCATTGCACCTTGTAGCAGAAGAAGCTGTTGGGCGTGCCGGTGCCGCCTTCGCCTGGTGGCATGGGCATCACGTTCGTCTTGGTCGAGGGAACGCAGGCCATCGCCGCGGGCATCCTGATGCGACATCCAGGTTCCGGCACGAGTCCGCCGAGGTCCGCGGTGTAGGTGGTCGTCTTCAGCGGGTCTCTGGCGACCTTATAGCACTTAAGATGGTCGGCGACGGGCTGAGCAAGTCCTGGCCTGCTGAATGTCAGGCAGAGTGCCGCAACTCCGGCGGCGCAAAGGTGTCGCACCATGTTCTCCTCCCGTGTTCCGAGGCTCGCCGGTTGCAGACGCCGCCGTCAACCCGTCTTTCCGGGAGTTGCCGGCCGCAGAGAAGGGAGGAAGGGCACAGGGGACACGGCGAGGTGGGCGAGGCGACGGCTTGCGGCACCGGCATCGTTGACGATCGCCTTTGCGGGACCTTCGTGCGAGATTCGGAGCCCTCGACGATGAGTTGCCAGTACGGTAGACAGCTCTACGAATCTTCGCAAACGCCGCATGGAACTGAACATCGGGTGCCGACTTGGCGAAGGCGCGTTCGGCGACGTCTATGAGGCAACCGACAACCTCGGCCGGCGACTGGCAGTCAAGATCATCAGAGGCTCGGCCGCGCTCATCTCGACAGCTCTCGACCACGCGCGTGCCCTCGCACGCGCGCGGCATCCCAATGTGGTCACCGTGTACGCCCTTGAGAAGGTGATCGACCCAGAGACTGGTCGTCGCGTCGACGGCATCGTGATGGAGCGCCTTGAGGGTGACACCCTCGCTAAACGATTGGACATCGGCCGACTCTCAATCGCAGAGGTTAAGCACATCGGGCTCCGCATTATTGACGGTCTAGGTCACATTCACGCTCAGGGCCTCGCGCACGGCGACCTGCACGCGGAGAATGTCATCATCACAGGTTCGACAGTGAAAGTCATTGACATTCTCTACCGAGAATCCCTCGCTCTCCTTTCGACACGCTCAAGGGAAGCGCGTCTTCGACGTGACTTGCTCGATCTCCGACTGATGATTCACGACGCGCTGCTCAGATCAGAGTGTGATCCTGCTGAGGCGCTAACCGCCATCCGTGACGCCTTTATCACTGTGCTCGATCCGACCCGTGCCGAGAATCTCCAACTTCACGTGGATCATGCGTTGGAACGCATTCGCGACGAAAATTTCGTTGAAGGTGAAGCCTACGCACACGCTCTTGGTCAGGAGACGTCTCCGCAGGCTTCTCTACCGATCCTGAGTCACATGCTGGACCAAGGGGGGATCGGTCCCAAACATAGGCCTTACATGAGGCTGCTGTGGGATCGTCTGAACGCGGCCCAAAAGGAGGAGCTAGCGGCCGCGATCGCGCCCGTACTTGACCGCGAAACGCCGAGGGGCCGTTGGGGAACGCCCATCAATATGCTTGCAGCGTTTGGTGATGACGGTTGGCGGCGTCCGCCCGCAGCCTGCCGGTTGCGCCTTGAGGCCGTAATCGTCAACGATATCCTCGCTGGCCATTATAATATCTATGGGACTCAAGTGGGTAGCCCCGGGACTTTGGGAACGTACGTGAGCACGTTCTGGCCTTCATTCAATGACCCTGAGCGCCTCATCGACAACATTGCGGCTTGCCTTGCGACAAACTGGTATCGTCAGAACTACATCGGTAAATGGCTTCTCCATCTCCTGCCACTTATTGCAGACACACCGGCACGTCGCGAGAAATTGATTACCGGTTTGATCGAAGCAGTCAACAATGACGCGCGGATGATTGTAACAAACCTCGCGCGCCTGCCTCTGGACTGGCAGGAGGACATCGCTCGGCAGAGAGGCCAGTAGGCATCAGGCCCCTCGCACCATATCCATGTCACCTGAACTTGCCCTAAAACTCGTGTCGATCTTCGAGGCCTATTTTCCCCTCGACGAGCTGCGCGACCTAGCGACTCTTTTCCAGGTAGATCTCACCACACTAGACGAGCACGAGCCGAGGTGGCTGACGGTCGCACGAGAGCTCACCGAGAATCTGGAGCAAGGTAACTCACGGCGACTGCTCGACAATCTGATGGACTTGGCCGAGACTAGGAACCAAGACGGCATCGCCCACACTTCTTGGGAGCGGCAGGAATTTCATCGGAGTCTGGCGCCCATCATCGCCGAGGCAAGGAAACTGTTAGCGACCTCCGCGTCACCAAGCGAGATCACTGTTGCAGCCGGGAACATTTTCTCGGCAAAGTCCATGGTTCGTGAACTCCTTGAGACTGCCAAGGATGGCATCCTGATCGTCGATCCGTACGTGGGACTGGGAACCCTGGATTGCCTTCGGAATCTCGCCGTGCCGGTGAGACTCCTGACGGGTACCCAACAGAACTCCGTCGAGGCGGACTTCGATCGTGCAATAGGTGCGTTCTGCGCCGAAGGACATCAGCTTCACGTCAGACGCGTCCAGCAGCTACACGACCGCCACCTCGTCTTCAACGAACGGTGCTGGCTGGTCGGGGGATCCCTAAAGGACGCCGGGAAGAAGCCGTTCAACTGCATCGAGATCACGGACCAGAAAGGCATCGTGGTAGCCGACTTGGAGACCAAGTGGCTTGCGGGAACACCGTACCCCTAGTGGGCTACCTTGCGTCGGCGCGGCTACAAGGGGAGGAGGCTTGCGGTTGGGGTCGCGTAAAGTAGCGCGTGGGAGCATCGCAGTGCTCGTGCTCGTAGAGGCGTGTACCGCAATTCATGTCGAGCCTCTCGATCCATCGCCTCGGGTCACCCACGTCTGCATCGAGAACAACCCAAAGGTCGTGGTCGCCGACTTCCTCGATGTCGTCCGCGATGGATTCAGCCGCCACGGGATTTCGACCGAGGTCTACTCGGGGACCGTGCCGGGCGGCTGTGACTTCACTTTGACATACACGGCGAGGCAGTCGTGGGACTTCACCACCTATCTCTCCCATGCGGAGTTGTGGCTGTGGAAGGAAGGCAAGCGCGTTGGTTACGCGGAGTATCATCTCAGAGGCAAGGGTGGGTACTCGATGAAGAAGTGGCAGAGCACCACGACGAAGATGGGGCCGGTGCTGGACCGGCTGTTGGAAGCGTACCGCTGAGTGCTACCCCAGATAGCGCGAGGTGCGTCGGACGGCCGATCGCCGCGGGGAACTACACCAAGGGCGTGTCATCGAGGTTAGACTTGCCCCGATTGCACCCGTCGCAGAGGGTTTGGAGGTTCGCCATCTCGTTCGAGCCACCCTTGGACCGCGGCACGATGTGATCGACCTCCAGCCGTGCCTCCTTCGGACCGACGCCGCAGAGGACGCAACGGCGGTCGCGCGCGAGAACCCGATAGCGCACCCGTTCTGGCACAGGCTCCGTTTCGATGAGCCGAGAGTCCCACGTTGCGAGCCCGCGCGCTTCAAGGAACTGCCCGATCCGCTGTTCACACAGGGCTCGGAGCCGGGCGCGCTCCTCGAAGCTCAACGTCTCGACGTTGAGCCGCACCAAATCGCCCTCCATCGTCACGATCCCGTGCTTCCGTAGCACCTTGAGCGGCATATTCTTGGCTCGCTGCTCGTACCAGCGGAGTTGGGCTTCGTCGGAGGCCAACAGGCTCTGCGCGATCTGACGGACAGTGGCAACGCCGGCTGCGTCCAAGAGTGCCCGCAGGACGCCCGGTTGATAGACGTGGCTCATCCGCATCTCGCGCTCGATCCAGTCGGCGAGCTGAGCTACGGATCGCTTACCATTCGCCGCAGAAGGGTTGCGTCCCATCTTGCCTCCGATGGGTGGGCGCTAACACGAGCCGGGAGGCGTCCGTCAAGGACTCAACAAGGCAAGGCGACGCTTTACCAGCCGTGGACGGGTCGAGGACCGCCGGCTAGACTCCCCCCGGTCGCGGGGGCTCGCGCGACGCTCCGCCCTTGGCCGGGGCGGGTCTCCGAAGCGTCGCGCGTGTCCCGTCCATCGGAGGGACAATGCGGCGACGGAAGGTGGGCGCGCTCGGGAGGCGTGCCACGGTGCGGCGCCGGCGGCGGCCGAGGGGTCGATCGGCGGCAGCCACGGCCGACGTCCTTGTGAATCTCGGCATTCAGTTCTCCGCCGCAGGCTGGCGCGCCAAGTTTCTTCGGTCGGCGTACCGTGCCCCCGTTGGACTCGACGAGCGCACCTATGAAGAGCATGCCCGGCGGATTCAGGAGCAGTTCGGCGTAGACATCGAGTGCCCCGAGCTTACGTACCTCGCCTCACGCCGGGCTCGATTCGAGCATGCAATGGCGCTGCGGCGCATCGCACCTGGATTCGCGACGCTGCTTAAGAAACAGGCCGGGGAGCGCGAGAGGTTCTTGCAGCGGCACGTGCCCGGAATGACGACGAGCTATGCTGAGATAGCAGCCTTCGTGACTGCGGCGCCTCCCGACGGGCATCAGGCTCTCTGGAACCCCGCCATCGACTTCGAGGGGCGGCGCGCTCGGCATGAAACCGAAGGGAAGCGGCTCGTCGCCCGCCTCCAGAAGGTGGTGCCCGTGAAGCGCTCGTCAAAGCGCGGGCCCGCGCAGGACCTCGTCCTTGTCACGGCAGCCGATGGGGTCGCGCAATGGACGAAGGAACACCCGCGCGGGACGGGGAAGCGCGACTGGGTCGCAACGGCCTGTATCCTGACGTGCCATCGCTGGGACCTGCGGACGATACTCGGCTGCACCGGACTCGTGGACCACGCTGCCCGCCTCAAAGATAGGGTGCGAAAGTCGTGGCCAGCCCACTGGGGTCTTGCGGCTCCCCGGAAGGGGAAAGTTTCCGAACGCACTCACTAAACTTTCCCTAGCTGTCTAGCTGGACAGCGCCCCCGGCGCAGCGCCATCATCCGCGTGCCGGCGATGACCCTCACGCGCCCCAGCCCTCTCCGCGCGCGCCGCCTGCTCCGTGGTGAACGCCTACGCGACGTCGCCCGCGCAACCGGACTCCACGAGACGTACATCTCACTCGCCGAGCGAGGTGACCGTGTGCTGGGCGGACGGCTACTGGTTCGGCTGGCCGAACACTATGCCACGCCGGCCGAGGTGCTCGTGCTGGAGATGCGGCGCTGGGCTAGCCGCGAGAGTGAGGCCGGGCGCCGCGGGGGGAAATGAGCAGGACCCATCGCCAGCGTCCTCGTGGAGAGGACTCGCGTCCTTTTCCGCCGCTCGATGACGTCGAGATTCGACACCTGGAGCCGCTCAGGTCGCTGATCGGCGACCTCCTTTTCTGCGGGACGGTGGCGGCGCTGTTTGGGAGGCGCGCCAGCCTAAAGACGTTCCTGATTTCGCGCTGTGCGTGGCGTCGGGGCGGAAATGCTTTGGCAGTCCCGTTCGGCGCGGTCGCGTCTTCTACGTCTACGCCGAGGGTGCGGTCGGCCTGCATGAGCGGGTCGAAGCCTGGAAACAGCATCACGCCATCGACAAGGACGATGTCGTGGGTGTGGACTTTTACCCAGGGCCCATCCAACTGCTCGAAGGAACGAACGTCGAGCAGTTGATTGAGCAACTCGCCGCGGAGCGCGAACCCCCGGTGCTCGTGGTCTTCGACACGCAGGCGCGATGCACGGTCGGTGCTGATGAGAACTCGGCCAAGGAGATGGGCAAACTCATCGACGCCGCCGGCCGCCTTGCTCGGGAGGTCGATTGCACCGTGCTGCTCGTCCATCATCCAGCGAGGAAATCGAAGGACATGCGAGGCTCGTGAGGTCTTCCGCCAGCGATGAGGGACGGTCTCCACCTCGACCTCGCCGCCCTGCTGGCCGATCCGGCATCGGTGCCGCCCGATGAGATCCCGGCCGCAATCGGCGAGCTGGAGCGGGCGAAGGCGGTGCTCTGGGCTCGCTTGACTACTCCCACACACCCAACGACCGGGAGCGGCGAGGATCGGCTCCTTACCGTCGAGCAAGCGGCCGACCGTCTCTCGACGTCGCCCGACTGGCTCCGCCGCCATGGGAAGGAGTTACCGTTCTACGTCCAGCTAAGCGAGGGTCAGATCCGCTTCTCGTCGGTCGGCATCGACCGTTACATTGCCCTCCGGGCAGGCAAAGTTCTATCGGCTTGCTAGCCATACACCTGAGCGCCTATAGTCCGCCAATGCCAAAGGTCAGGAAGCCGGGGACGGAGACGGTGCGGACGACGCTGGTCATACCGGTGGCCCTGTGGAGGCGAGCGAAGGTACGGGCGATGGATGAACACCGAGACCTCCGCGACCTCTTGCTGGACGGACTCCGGCGCTACCTGGCCAAACCCAAGGGAGGTGCGCGATGAGAAGACGCAGCGACATTGGCCGGCTCTTTCGCCGACGGGGGTCACCCTTTTGGTGGGCCGACTACGTCGTCGGCGAGAAGCGAATGCGCGAGAGCACGGAGTGCACGTCGAAGAAGAAGGCCGGGGATTGGCTCGACGAGAAGATCAAGGCGACG
>JACXTT010011732.1_pt1 | contig 11696 bp, 11 predicted proteins | sample 9270951 | NCBI WGS metagenome assembly JACXTT01 (sample SAMN15532306, study PRJNA645909) | rock metagenome | isolation source: weathered quartz diorite | place: Puerto Rico | collected 2017-06-21 | reverse complement strand
GGCTCCGGCAAGACTACATCGCTGGTGAAGCTCGCGGTTCGCTATGGGATCACCTCGCGCAAGCCGGCCCAGATTCTGACCATGGACACCTATCGGATCGGAGCGGCCGAGGAACTCCGTTCCTACGCCGCCATACTTGGAATCGGGTTTCAAGTTCTGGAGACGACGGCGGCGCTGCTGCAGGCATTGGAGGAGCACCGTCAGAAAGATCTCATTCTCATCGACACGCCCGGCCTGGGCGCAGCCGAAATGGACTGCCTGGATGATCTGGCGCGCTTTCTCTCCTCTTACCCCGGCATTGATACACACCTGGTCCTTCCGGCCTCCATGCGCACCGGCGACCTGAAGCGGGCTGCGCAGCGTTACGAGATCTTCCAGCCGGGCAAACTCCTGTTCACACGTCTCGATGAGACCGGAACCTTCGGCCCAATTCTCAGCCTGAGCGTGCGTGCGGCGAAGCCAGTTTCATTTCTCTCCCGCGGGCAGCGCATTCCAGAAGATATCGAGCCGGCCACGGAGGAACTGTTACTCAACCTGATCCTCAAATCAAATCCAACCGGTCAGCCCAGATTCGGGACGGTAGCGGCATGAAAGCTCAATTGACCAGGAAGCAGCCTCTCAGCAGGCTCAAGAAATACGAAACGCGCGACCAGGCGGCCGAAGAACGGGAACGCCTGATTCTTGAACATCTGCCCCAGGTCCGTCTGATCGCCCGGCGGATTCACGAAAGACTGCCGGAGAGCGTCAATCTGGATGATCTTGTTTCCACGGGCACACTCGGCCTGATCGCCGCGATTGACCGCTTCGATCCGCATCACAACGTTAAGCTGAAGACCTACGCGGAGTACAAAATCCGGGGCGCTATCCTCGATAGCCTGCGCGGGCTCGATTGGGCGCCGCGCCAGCAACGCAAGCGCTCCAAAATGATCGAAGCAGCGATCTCGGCGGCGGAGCAGCGCCTGCATCGGGCGCCACGCGAAGAAGAAGTCGCCGAAGAACTCGGTCTCACTTTGGAGGAGTACCACGAGTGGCTGGTGGATATCCGGGGCGTAAACCTGGGCAGCCTCGAAATCGCGTCGCCAGACGACGAGAATCGCAGCCTTCTGAAATATATCTCCGATGACGAAGAGAACTGGCCGTCGCGGCTGCTGGAGCGATCGGAACTGCAGCGGCTGCTCACCGATGCCATCGAAAAAATGCCGAGCGCAGAGCGCACGGTGATCACGCTGTACTACCACGAAGAGCTGACGCTGCGGGAAATCTCGAAAGTCGTCAATCTTCACGAATCCCGCGTCTCGCAATTGAAATCGCAAGCGATCCTGCGCCTTCGATCCTACGTGGAGAAACGCTGGCCCATCGAGAAGGGCGCCTAGCATGCAGGAATCGAACCCGCCGGTTTCTCAATTCTGGCTCGTGGAGGAGTGGGCCCGGCAACTGACACACGTCATTGAATCCCTGACTGGGGAGCCGCCCTACGCGACGTTCGCGCCACATGAGTTCACTGCGGGCGAAATCGAACCGAGCCAAACCGAGCTGCTCTGGTGGGAGCAGCGCTTCAGCAGTGGTGCGGATGCGATCGCCTGGGTCGGTGCCGCAACCAAGAGCTGGGAAGAGATAGGAAACCGCGTGCTGCGAAGCGCGGGAGTGGACGACGGTGACGCCGAGACCATCCGCAGCACCTACCTGGAGATCATCAATCAGGCCTTCTCAGGTATTGCTGGAGCGGTGGCGGCCCGCACCGGACGGGAAGTCTCGTGTTTGGAAGGCAAGGCGGCGGCGCCTCAATCGCCGTCGGATCTGATCAGCTACTCCTTCGAAATCACCATTGGAGAACAGGTTCTTCCCATCCTTACGGCATTCAGCAAATCTCTCGGCGTTGTCCCGGAAACACATCCTGACCCATCGAAAGAGTTACAGCCGGCAACTCCCCGGTTACCCGCCAACGAAGAACGTAAGCCCAATCCCATCGATCTCCTGCTGGACGTCGAACTTCCCGTCAGTGTTTCTTTCGGGCGGGCACAGCTGGCTTTGAAGGACGTGATCAAGCTGACCACTGGTTCCATAGTGGAATTGAATCGCTCGGTCACGGAGCCAGTCGAGGTGATCGTGAACAACTGCGTGATTGCACGTGGGGAAGTGGTCGTGGTGGAGGGGAACTTCGGCGTCCGGATCAAACAGGTGATCAGCCGCCAGGAAAGGCTCAGGACTCTCACCTAGGCGGAAGCATGTTGGAACGATACTTTATCCCACTCGCCCCCTACGCTCTCACGGCTGTGAGCTGCGTCTTTGGATTGTTTCTGCTGGTCTCGTTCGAGAAAGAGATTCAAAAGTTGAAATCCCGTTTCGCCAAACGGCAAGACGGTGACACGTCGACGCGCGAGCTCAAGCGCGAAATGGAGCAACTGAATTACCGGCTGCGCGATGCCGAAGAGCGCGCTGGTATCATGGCGGCGCCTCCATCGCCGAAAGCGAATTTGAACTTAAACAAACGGACCCAGGTGTTACGCATGTCGCGGCGCGGTGAGAGGGCGGAAAATATCGCTGCATCCCTCAGCCTGCCGCGAAGAGAAGTGGAGCTGCTGCTGAAGATCCACGGCTTGATCCTCAACGGCTCCCACGAGACCATATCCCCTAGTACGACATCCCCTAGTTAAGATTGTTTCGGATCACGCGCGTGCGCGGCAGGACTCGCTCTGGGCGGCCGTCCTCGACCGTTACGCTGAGAGTTGTCTCCCTGCGATCGCGTACCAGCTCGATCGGGAACGTCTTTTTGGAACCAGCCGACCGCACGGCGCTGGACAGCTCATTCGGAGTTGTTACTTTCTCCGTATCCACTTTTGTGATCACATCCCCAGCCTTAATACCTGCTTTTTCCGCAGCGCTATCCTTGACCACCGAGCGAACCAGAACGCCTTCCTTCACGCCGAAAAAAGCCGCCAGTTGAGAACCGAGCGACTCGGCTTCGACGCCCAGCATCGGACTGCGCCAGGTGGTGAACATCTGCGGCATGTCAGGAATATGAATCTCGGGCATCTCCGGAAGAAGTTCCTTGATGTTTCCGCCGAAGGCCCGCACTTTGCGCGCCGCCACCGTCGCCATGATGGTCTGCATCGAGCCGTTCCGGCTGATCATCATCTTAACTTCGCGCCCGGCGGGCGTCTCGCGTACCAGTCGGCCGAATTGCTCCATGCCTTCCACGCGCTGCCCGTTGTACTCCTGCACCACGTCGTTCGGCTTCAGGCCCGCCTTCTCGGCCGGACTGCCTTCTTCGACGCGCGTGATCTCGACGCCGTACGTCTCTCGCAGCTTCAGGTCCCGCGCTCGATTGCTATCGATCTCGGCCAGGTTCACGCCCAGATAACTGCCCCCCATCAGTGCGCCGGCATGATACTCGAAGACCTGCGCGCCCGGAGCCTGAAAGAAGTCGAAGGGCTGCGCCCACAGGCCAGCCGCAAGCAAAGTCATGCAGGAAAAAAGTCGTTTCATGAAAATCACCTCTTGAATAGCATCACTACTTCTGCCTCCGCAGATAGATTGTCCCGCCCGCGACATTAATACGCAACATGGGGCCGCCGCCGTTGAGAGCGCCTTCAGCCACTACTGGACTTGCTCCCGGTTGGTTGGCTGCGCGTACACGAATCTCGGGGAAATCGGAAATGATTCTGCCCATTGCGCCTGCCGATTCATTTCTCGCCGACACGGTCATCGGAAGATTGGACGCGATGAAAACCGTAATGTCACCCGCGTTGGTGCTGAGTGAGGAGTCTTCGATCCGGTTTCCGGAAAGCAGTTCCGCAAGAATACTGCCCGAAGCTGTCGAAGCGCGCAACGGCCCACCTACGTTTCGCAAGCGAATTGGTCCCCCGGCCGAATCACAGCGGACTCCGTTGGCGGCGTTCACTTGAATGGCTCCACCAAAGCTTTCCGCAGTCACGGCGCCGTCCGCTTGCTGGACCTGGATCAATCCGGCTGCCGTCCTCGCAAACACTGTTCCGGAAGCACGATCGATCCGGATGTTGCCGCCTGCAGTGGCCGCATGCACGGGGCCGGCCGCCTGCTGGACGACGATCTCGCCACCGGCCGTTTCAAACCAGGACTCGCCACCGGCACTCTGAACGCGAATCATACCGCCGCCCGAATAACATCGCACTGCGCCGCCCACGCTGCCAACTTGAATATCGCCGCCGCCAGTCCTCAGTTCGGCGCGTCCTTTGATACCGTCCACATTGATCAGACCACCCGCCGATCGCGCCTCGATTTCGCCGTCGAGATTGGAAACCTGCAAACTGCCGCCGCGCGTTTCCACCCACGCCTGCTGCAATGTGCGTGGCACCGTGAGGGACAACTCGGGGCCCTCGGAAATCCGGCGGCCGGGCGCAACCGTCAAATACATCCAGACGCCCTGCGTTCGCGTCTTCACTGAAAACTGCCGTAGGAGCGCCGCGGCCTCACGAGCATCCCGTGCCCTGACTCGCGCCTTCAATGTATAAGCGGTATGGTCGCCCGCAGCCCCTCGCAGCACCACGCTGCCTACCGTGTCGACACGAAGGCGCTCCATCGCCGGTGCGGCCACGGAGCCGGTGAACGTCCGCACCCAGTAACGGCCTTCGCGGCTGACAGGCGATTCATTCTGAGCCAGCGCGATTGGCGCCGCGCTCAGTACGAATACCAAAGAAATGGAAACAAACTGCTTCATTAGTTTCTAATACGTCTCCACGGATGCGTTCATTTCACGCAGAGCTTTCTGGCAACGCATCCGAATATATCCGTTGTCTTCCTTCATCATCAGTTCCTGCAGCACACCCACCATCGCATTGCTGTGATGCTGGATCAGCAGGTCGATCACCTGGGTTCGCACTCCGGGATTATTGTCCTTCAACAGCACCTGAGTCAGCGTCTGCCGCGTTTCCGGATCAGTGGCGGAGTCTTTCAGACCGTCCAAAGCCTTCAATCGCACGCCGGCATTGGTGTCGTGTTGCACCGCATATAGCAACGCGCGCCTCACTTCGGCAGACTGAGGCCGGCTCTTCAACAGGTCGACCGATTCCACGCGCAGCCCTGCATCCGCTGGATCTTTCGCGGCCGTGAGCAACAGCCGCTGAATGGATTGATCCTCCAGGTTGCCCGACAGAACGCGTTGCCTGGTCTCATCGATCACGATCTGAACTTTGCCCTGAGCCGTCGGCTCGACATAACGCACACGCGAAGCAACCGGCTCGGCAACTACTCCGGCCGTACGCCAGGGAGTTGGAAAAGAGCCTGGCGTCATGCGCGCCGCCAGGAATCCCAGTAGCAGCATCGCGAGCGCTCCCACCGGTTGCATGAGCCCGGGTGCGAAATGGAAATGAATCGTGAAGCCCTGCCGCAGCTTGTCCCAGAAATTGCCTCGCTCGGTTTCCGCATGTGCCAGCCGGTGCCGAAGTTCCGCGCGGCAATCGTCGAGTAGTTCCTGGCTGGGAAGCAACTCGGCAGCGTCAAGCGACTTGAGCATCGCCTTCTCGCGGGCCAGCGCTTCCCGGCAACCGGGACATTCGTCTACGTGCAACTCCAGCCGCTCTTCCTCCTCGAACGACAGCTCGCCGTAAAGAAAAAGTGGAAAAGTTTCTCTGGCTTCATCGCATTTCATATGAAATCTCCTAGGGCAACACGCATCTTCTGCGTGGCCCGGAAGAGACAGTTCTTGGCTGCCTCCTCAGAAGTGCCCAGCATCTCGCCGATGGTTCGCAGACGCAGACCCTGGTAGTGCCGCATCTCAAATACGGTTCTCTCCCGCGGCGTCAGGCTACTTAACGTTTCGTGGATTCTTTTCTGCAATTGACGGCTCAGCAACTGGCGCTGCGGATTTCCGTGCGCCCGTTCTTCTTCCACCGTGTCCATGCGATCCAGGAATCCTTCGCTGGTCTCGACCACCGTGTTCTCCTCACGTCTCACTCTTCGCTTGCGCAGCGTATCCAGACACAGGTTGGTCACGATCCGGTACAACCAGGTATGAAAACTACAGTCGAAGCGAAATGTGTGCAGGTTCTTAAATACCCGCAAGAACGCCTCCTGATAAATGTCGTTGGCGTCTTCCGGCGACCGAAGCAGGTTGAGAGCCAGCCGCAGGACGTTTTGGTCGTACAAGCGCACCAATTGCTCGAACGCGCGCTGGTCACCCTTCTGCGCCGCCCGAATCAGTTCGGGTTCGTCCATTCTAACGGCCGCCTGGGCCACGGTTGCCTGCAACACTCTGATAGACGGGCGCTAAACGAAAATGTCACGAAACCGGACAGCTGCTCAGCCGGCCAGCTCCACTTCGATTTTCTTGTTCGCTGCGTCCAGTTTAGTAATCCGGAAACTGCGGATCTGACCCGCTTTCGGAGGCTCGGGCCTTGCCGACTTTGACGAGGCCGCGCCTTGCTTCCACTTCGCTGACAACATAGCGGTTAGCGAAGACAGATCGGCGGGCGTTGCAGCTTCGGGTGCCGCCAAATCTTCGCCCTGCGCTTCTGGCAGGCGGCACGCGGCCATGATCCCGTCCCCCAATTCGACCTTGGCGCGGTTGGGCCCGGCGTCGACCACGCGGCCGCTGACGACTTCTCCGGCGGTGTGCTCGCCGATGTACTCATCCACGGTTGTTGGCTCCAATTGCTTGACGCCCAACTTGATCCGCCGACGTTCCCGATCCAGCTCTAGTACTACTGCTCGCACCGTCTGACCGGCGTTGATCGCCTCTTTGGGATGGGTCAAACGCTTCTCGCGCGTGATGTCGGAAATGTGAATCATTCCCTCGATGCCATTACCCAGGTCGACGAAGCAGCCAAAGTTTGTGAGGCTGGTGACGGGCCCTTCCACAACGGCCCCCGGAGCGTACTTGCGCGAGGCTTCTTCCCACGGATCGCCAAGCGCCTGCTTTAGTCCGAGCGAGATACGATGTTCGCCGGCGTTGATTCCCAAGATCACAGCTTCCACGATTTCGCCGGGTTTGAGCACGTCGGCGGGCTTCTTGATCTTCTTCGACCAAGACATTTCCGAAACGTGAATGAGTCCGTCGACACCGGGGGCGAGCTCGATGAATGCGCCGAAATCAGTCAGGCGCGAGACTTTGCCCTGCACTCGCTGGCCCACCTGAAAACGCTGGCTTGCCTGAGTCCATGGATCGGCAGTCAGTTGCTTCATGCCGAGCGAAATGCGCCGCGTGTCGAGATTGATTTTGAGAACTTGCACTTCCACCGGATCGCCGACGGATACGACATCGGATGGCTTGGAAACCCGATGCCACGCCATGTCGGTGACGTGCAGCAGTCCATCCACGCCGCCGAGATCGACAAACGCGCCGAAATCGGTGACGCTGCGAACCGTCCCGCGAATCACGGCGCCTTCCTTCAGCTCGGACAGCGTCTTTTGTCGTGCCTGTGCTTCCTGCTCTTCGAGGACAGCCCTGCGGTCCACGACTACGTCTTCGCTCGCCGTGTCGAGCTTGATGATCCGGCACTCAATTTCCTGGCCGACCAGCTTTTCCATTTCGGCCTGGTCCTTGGCGCCGCTGCGCGAGGCCGGCATGAACGCCTTGGCGCCGACATCCACGCGAAACCCGCCCTTGACAAGCTCGCTGACCACGCCGCCGATCGCGCGCTTTTCAGCGAAGGCGCGCTCGAGAGCGCTCCAGTCGCGCGGACGTTCCACCTTGACGGTCGAGAGACGATAGGAACCCTCGCCATCAGTTCCGGCGATACTCACTAGCAGCCGATCGCCGACCTTGATGTTCAGGCCGCCGGACTTTTCTCGAAACATCTCGACCGGGAGAACGCCGTCCATCTTGCGGCCGATATCGACAAAAACAGAATCTGCGTTGATCGAAACCACGGTACCATCGAGCGCCTGCCCGGAAGCATGACCGTGGTGTTTCTGTTCGAACTCAGAAAGTATGTCGGCGAAGGAATTCTCAGCGTTTGGCGCGGTTTTCCCGTCCGGCTCTGACGCCGGCGCCCCTTCTACTTCTGGGGTTGTCAAGTTTTTCAAGGGAAAAAATGCGTTTAAGGCCATTGTGTCACGGTCCCAAGATAAGATTGCAACGTGGAGCTTCGCGGCCCTTGGCGAATAGTCCGCCCGCAAGATCTGGTGTGGGTTGTGTTGTTCGGCGCTCTGGCGGTATTCGGCCCTGATCGTCAACCAGCAACGGTTTTCCTGCTCAGCGCGCTGGGCGTTTTTCAGCTACTCGAACCGAGGCTGCCTCCCTCCTCCACAAGAGCCAGCATCGTATTCGTGATCATCAAATTCGCGATCTGTTACGTGCTCATCGGATGGACAGATGGGATCGCCAGCAGGTACCACTGGGTTTTGTTTTTTCCGGTAATCTCGGCTGCCACTACCCTGAGCATGAGCGGAACAGTGATCGCGAGTGTCTTGGCATCCGGCTTCTACCTCTCGTTCCTGAACTTTCTCCAGCCCGACCAGTTTGTACCGCCTAGCGAGTATCCTGAACTGATCATGCGTGCCCTCATGCTTCCGGTGATCGGATACCTGACGCAGCAATTGGCCGAATCGAATCGGACCGCGGCCCGCAAGGCGGAGGCGGCGGCGCAACAGCTCGCCGAGGCGAATCGCCATCTGCAGGAAGCCGAGGCCGCCATGCGACGGTCCGAGCGGCTCGCGGCCCTGGGCCAACTTTCTGCCGGGCTGGCGCACGAATTGCGCAATCCGCTGGGCACCATGAAAACCTCGGCCGAAATGCTGGTCAAGAGTGTCCCTCAGGACAACGGAGTAGCTCGAGAGATGGCCGGATTCATTTCCACTGAAGTGGATCGCACCAACTCGCTCATCACGCGCTTTCTTGACTTCGCGCGCCCGCTGGCCGTACGGCTCGAAAAGGCCGACCTTGCGCAGGTGATCGATCGCGCGGTTTCCGATGTCGAGAAGCATACTCCGCCGCTGGATGTCGTGATATATAAGAACTACTCGCCCGAAATTCCACCTTTTCTCCTCGACGCCCAACTCATGGAACGAGTACTGTACAATCTGCTGCTGAATGCGGCGCAAGCCAGCCCGCCCAAGGGAACCGTAACGGTCAAGACCCGGCAGTTCGGCGACAACGTGGAAATCACAGTGATCGATCGCGGCGCGGGCATCGATCGCACGCACCTGGAAAACATTTTCAATCCGTTCTTCACAACGAAATCGACCGGTGTGGGGCTGGGCTTGGCGATCGTCTCCAAAATTGTCGACGAGCATGGCGGTAAGATTTCCGTGGAAAGCCAGCCGGGGGAGGGCAGTGTGTTTCGAGTGTATCTTCCATTCAGAGAGGACGGCCGATGAAGCCGACAGTGCTGGTCGTGGAGGACGAAGAGAAGCTTCGTCGAGTGGTCGAGCTGCAGTTAAAAACTGCCGGTTTTGAAGTCGAGCAGGCCGGCAGCGCCGAGGATGCCATGCGGCTGGCGGATCGCGCCGACATCATCCTCACTGATCTCCGGCTACCCGGGCTGAGCGGATTGGAGCTGCTCACGAACTTGCGGCGCCAGGATTTTCATACCCCGGTGATCGTGATGACGGCCTTTGGGAGCATCGAGACGGCCGTGGAAGCGATGAAGGCGGGCGCCGCCGATTTTCTGCCCAAGCCATTTTCGCTCGACCATCTGATGACGGTCGTCAACAAGGCGCTCGAGTTGCGCGCGTTACGCGACGAGAACCCCGAGTTGCGCGCCGAGCTCACCCAGCGTTACGAATTTGACAACATCGTCGGACGCAGCGGTGCCATGCGCGAGATCTTCGTGACGGTGGAGCGTGTCGGGCCAACCCGCGCCACGGTGCTCCTATGCGGGGAGAGCGGTGTTGGCAAAGACTTGATCGCCCGCGCGATTCATCACCATTCACCGCGCGCCGACCGGCCGTTCATCAAGATCAACTGCACAGCCCTTCCCGAGAATCTGATGGAAAGCGAGCTCTTCGGTTACGAGAAAGGCGCGTTCACCGGAGCCAATGCGACCAAGCCCGGAAAATTTGAGCAGGCCGATACGGGCACAGTTTTTCTGGATGAGATCGGTGATGTTCCGGCTTCGGTCCAAGTGAAGCTGCTGCGCATTCTCCAGGAGCGCGAATTCGAGCGACTGGGCAGCAACAAGACTCGCCATATCGACGTGCGCGTGCTGGCCGCTACCAACGTTGACCTCCGTGCGGCGCTCGAGCAAGGCACGTTTCGCGAAGACCTCTACTATCGGCTGAATGTTTTGCCGATCAACATTCCCCCGTTGCGCGAACGCAAGGAGGACATCCCCTTCCTGGCGGAACATTTCGTCAAGAAGCTCAAGAAGGATCTCGGCACGCCCGTGGAAGCGATCTCCGATGCCGCCATCCAACGGTTGCTCGAATATCATTGGCCCGGAAATGTTCGGGAACTGGAGAACGTGATTGAGCGCAGCATGGTATTAGCTCCTGGCGCAGTACTTGAAGCCAGCGATATCAAGCTCGATCTTGCACCGAAATCGCGCTCCAGCGGGGCCGACAACTTTCTGCCCGAAGGCATGACGTTGGACGGATACGAACAGTCGATCATTCGAGAAGCCCTGCATCGCGCCGGCGGCAATAAGAGCCAGGCCGCGCGGCTACTTGGTCTCACGCGAAACGCACTTCGCTACCGGTTGTCGCAAATGGGAATCGAGTCGTAGACTGGTGGAATGCGATCGAACCACTACCATCTCGCTCAGGTGAATATCGGACGCGTTGTCGCGCCACTCGACTCGCCCGAAATGGCCGGCTTCATGTCCCAGTTGCAACCCATTAATGCTCTCGCGGACCGGAGTGCTGGGTTTGTGTGGCGATTGCAGACCCCTGCCGGCGACGCCACTGGAATCCAGCCCTACGAGGATCCACGCATCAACATCAATCTTTCAGTGTGGGAATCAGTCGAATTGCTCAAGGAGTTCGTTTATAAGAGCGGTCACATTGCACCGTTGCGCGACCGCTTGAAGTGGTTCGAGAAACCAACCGAGGCATATCTGGCGATGTGGTGGATTCCTGCCGGCCACATCCCCAGCGTGGAAGAGGCGCGCGACCGTCTGCAATACCGGCGCACCTGGGGTGACACTGTCGTTGCGTTTTCATTTGCGAATCCTTATCCTGCGCCCGACGAGCCTGCCGCCCATGCAGTGGAGCCGCCGCTCAATTTCGATAACCGCCTGTTCATCTCCGCTGTCAACACCCCTAACGGCGATTGCGACGCCGAGACCCGGTTCCACTATCGGCAGGACGGTGCCCGGGTCTGGGCTATATACGGCGGAGGACGAGTCCGGTTTGGAAGTCTGGTCGCGATCGGGGACCAACAAGGCCGTCTCGACATGCGCTACCAACACGTCGACTCAGACAGCCGGATTCGAACGGGAGCCTGCCTTTCGACGCCCGAAGTCCTACCTGACGGCCGGTTGCCCCTTCACGAAGAATGGCAATGGACCAACGGCGATCGCTCCGCGGGCCGTTCGATCGTCGAAGAAGTGAGACCCTGACAGCCCTACGTCCGCTTCGCCCTTCCGTATTGCTTCGGCCATGGACCATCCTGACGCAGTTCATCCGCCGCGCGTAGCGCAAAGTAGGGATCGCGCAGCAGCTCGCGTGCCAGAAACGCCACGTCGGCTTGTCCAGTGCGGATGATGTGATCTGCCTGTTGAGGTGACGTGATCATTCCAACCGCGCCGGTTAGAATGCCTGTGTCTTTGCGTATTCGTTCG
>JACXTT010011731.1_pt1 | contig 11697 bp, 10 predicted proteins | sample 9270951 | NCBI WGS metagenome assembly JACXTT01 (sample SAMN15532306, study PRJNA645909) | rock metagenome | isolation source: weathered quartz diorite | place: Puerto Rico | collected 2017-06-21 | reverse complement strand
TACGGCCCTTAAAGCAAGTAACCATTTTATCAGCAAAGAAAAATGGAATTTAACTTTGGAGGTCGCCCAGCATTTGGGATATAACGCCGTGCGCACGATTGCTATGGATACAACGGATGGTTTAAACCGCGGCCAAGAAGTTTTAAATACCGGCGAAGGGATGAGCATGCCCGTTGGCGAAGGAACCCTCGGGCGCGTTCTTAATCTTTTAGGTGAACCGGTTGATTTGGCTGGCCCTGTGCAATTTAAGAAAAGATTACCCATTCATCGTCAAGCGCCGACCTTTAAAGACTAAGTCACTCAAGATTCTGTATTGGTGACTGGAATTAAAGTCGTCGATCTTTTAGCTCCGTATAAAAAGGGAGGGAAGATTGGGTTGTTCGGTGGCGCTGGCGTCGGGAAAACGGTTCTTATCCAGGAATTAATTAATAACGTCGCTAAAGAGCACGGTGGCTATTCTGTATTTGCCGGCGTTGGGGAACGTACGCGTGAGGGAACCGCGCTTTATAAAGAAATGAAAGAGGCCGGCGTTATTGACAAGACTTCTCTAATATATGGGCAGATGAATGAACCGCCCGGGGCGCGTGCGCGCGTTGCGCTCTCGGCTTTGACGGTCGCTGAATATTTCCGTGATGAAATGAAGCAGGACGTGCTTTTGTTTATCGATAACATTTTCCGTTTTACGCAGGCTGGCTCTGAAGTCTCCGCGCTTCTTGGCCGTATTCCTTCCGCCGTCGGGTATCAGCCGACTCTTGGAACGGATATGGGCGAGTTGCAAGAACGTATTACGTCAACTAAAACAGGATCGATTACATCTATTCAAGCTATTTACGTTCCAGCTGACGACTACACTGACCCTGCGCCGGCAACCACCTTTGCTCATCTTGATGCGACAACTGAATTGTCGCGTCCCATCGCAGAACTTGGGATTTATCCGGCCGTTGATCCGTTATCATCCTCATCGAGTATTTTATCGCCGCAGGTTGTCGGTGAAGAGCATTACAAGGTTGCGCGCGGCGTTAAAGAGATTTTGCAGCGTTATAAAGAACTTCAAGACATCATCGCGATCTTAGGGATGGATGAGCTTTCTGAAGATGACCGATTAACGGTTATGCGCGCCCGTAAAATCCAAAAATTCCTTTCGCAGCCTTTTAGCGTGGCTGAACAATTTACCGGCCTTAAAGGTTATTACGTTCAGCTGGAAGACACCATTCGTTCTTTCAAAGAAATCCTTGAAGGCAAGCATGATGCTATTCCAGAGCAAGCCTTTTATATGGTCGGCCACATCGACCACGTTTTAGAGAAAGCTAAAAAATTATAATGGCCACGTTACCGTATAAGTTTTCAGAAACTGTCGGTGAAACACCCAAAGGTGAGCATGAGAAAGCAAAGACGTTTCATTGTCTTGTTGTTTCTCCTGACGGGAAAATTTTTGAAGATAATTTGGATTATGTTCAGGCCCCAGGATTAGAAGGGTCTTTTGGGGTTCTTGCCATGCACACGCCGTTTATCAGTATTCTTAAGGCAGGCGTCATTTTTCTTAAGCGGGGGGTGCACCAATTATCACTGCAAATCCCCGCAGGGACGTTGGAAGTCAATGGTTCACATGATGTTTTGATTCTTTGCGATTCAGCGCAGGCCATCGAGATGCCAGCGCAAACAACATCTGCGCATAATTAAAAAAATTGTTAAATAATTCTTTTTTAAAGAAGTGCGGTTGTTATAATTGGGTTGGTTTAAATGGTTGAAAACAGTAAGGATAGTTCTCAAGCAACAGAAGAGAAATCCTTTTTAAGTGTTATCGTTCATTCGTTCTTTATCATACCGTTTTTGATCGCTGTTTTTGCACTGCTTCTTTTTGCCGCCATCAATCTGTTGACGAGAGAAAACCGGGGCGTTTACGATTATCTCGAGGATGTTAAGACGGGCGCGATGAATAAACGTTGGCAAGGGGCCTTTGAGCTGTCCAAAATTTTGGCCAACCCAAAACTTGTTCCCGATGACCCACGATTTATTCATGAGATGGTTAAAGCTTTTGACCAAGCTAAATATGACAATAACTTGGTACGGCAATATTTGGCTTTGGCCATGGGTCGAAGCGGCAAAACAGAATTTGTAAAACCGCTGATCGATGCTGTCCCTCAGGAAAAAGAAGAAAACATTCCGAGCATCATTTATGCGTTAGGGATGTTAAAAACAAAAGAAGCGGTAAGCGTTATCGAGCCATTTGTGGAACATCCTAACGCGTTTATTAGATCTAACGCCGTTGTTGCTTTAGGAAATATTGGTGACGCCAAAGCCATCGGCACATTACGTAAAGTCCTTGCAGACCCTGAGCCGAATGTTACGTGGGGCGCGGCGATATCGTTAGCACAGATGGGCGATGACAGCGGTAAAGGTATTCTGATGAAATTGTTAGACAGGTCTTATTTGACAGGTTTTAAAGAAGTGGACGCGGATGAACAGAACCAGCTTATGTTGTTAACGATTGCAGCGTCAAAAAATATCAAGAACAAAGATTTAGAAAATAAAATTAAGTCCTTAGCAAATTCTGACCCCAACATGCAGGTCAGGGCCACAAGTTTAAAATATTAATATGTCCGAACAGAAAACCAACACACCACCTCCTCAGAACAAACCTCAAAATATTCTTGATCAACCGATGAACCGTCGTGTATTTATCAAATGGTCGGCAATCGGTTGGGGCGCATTTGCCGCCGTCATGGCGGGTTATGGCGCGCTTATCACCCGTTATTTATTTCCCAACGTTTTGTTTGAGCCTAAACAATCTTTTCGTGCCGGATTTCCCGACGAATATAGTGTTAATGAAGTCTCCGAGCGGTTTAAAGATAAATATGGCACCTGGATTGTCCGCGATACGGAAAAAATCTATGCGTTGGCCACAATCTGTACGCACTTAGGCTGCACGCCGAATTGGCTGTCCAATGAGAATAAATTTAAATGTCCATGCCATGGGAGCGGGTTTTATAAAACGGGTATTAACTTTGAAGGTCCGGCGCCGCGGCCGCTTGAACGGTATAAAATAACACTTGATGACGAGGGTCAAATTGTCGTTGATAAAACTAAAAAATACCAGCAGGAAAAAGGCGAATGGAAGGACCCTGAATCTTTTATTGCCGTCTAACTTTTAAGAAAAAACATTATGGACAATAAACCCAATCCGATCATAGAAAAAATTAAACAAACCCAAGTCTATCGTGCAATTTTTAGAACCGGCGGCGGCATCGTCACCCACAAGCAACGCATCTTGGTTACTCTTAATAATGTTTTTCTTCATTTGCATCCTGTCCGACTTCCCAAGCACGCGGTCAAGGTTAGATATACCTGGTGCATGGGCGGATTATCGTTTTTTGTCTTCCTTGTCCTTACTGTCACAGGAATTCTTTTGATGTTTTATTACCGTCCGACCGTCGAGTATGCTTATGGCGACGTCATTGATTTAAAAGAACAAGTTCCGTTGGGGCTGATGCGTGAGATCCACCGCTGGGGCGCGCATTTGATGGTTATTACTGTCTGGCTTCATATGTTCCGCGTATTCATGACCGGTTCTTATAAACCACCGCGTGAATTTAACTGGATGGTCGGCGTTATTCTTCTTGTTTTAACCATGCTTATGAGCTTTACCGGATATTTGTTGCCGTGGGACCAGTTAGCGATTTGGGCCATTACCGTCGGGTCAAACATGGCGGGAGCAACGCCCATGCTTGGCGCTTCGGGGCCTGGTTCGTCGCTTCTAGCCATAGGTGATGTTAACTTTATTCACTCGGCCAGTGACGCGCGTTTTGCCATGCTTGGCGGGCGTTTCGTTGGCGAAGGCGCGTTGTTAAGATTCTATGTTCTTCACTGTATCGGGTTGCCGTTTGTCATCATGCTTTTTATGATCGTGCATTTCTGGCGCGTTCGAAAAGACGGTGGCATTTCAGGGCCGACATAAGATGACCGAATCCATCAAACAACTGATTAATTACGCCTCAACGCCACAGATTATGTTTACGGCGATCTTGGTGTCGTTCTTTTTCGTTTTTCCACCGACGGAGGCGCTCTATAAAATCCATCGCCAATTGGGGCTTCACAATCTCTGGACGAAAAAAGGCGGAATAACCATATTTGCCATTTTGCTTTTGTTCTTTGCTTTCGGACTTACGGATAAAAATTTTAGTTTGATTGTTTTAAAACCGGACAATGTCCCTATCGTCGGGCTTATCTTCTTGGTCGTTTTCTTTTTGTGGTTTGCCTTAAAACAGGGTTATGAAAATGATAAGCGCCTCGAAGAAGGCAAGGGACCAAATGAAGCCGAAGATGCAAAAGAAAAAATTTTAGTCTGGCCGGATTTGGTCATGATCGAGTTTATCGCGCTTCTTCTTATATCAGCCATTCTCTTGATCTGGGCGATTGGTTTGCCAGCTCCACTTGAACAGCCGGCCAACCCGACCGTTTCACCAAACCCGTCGAAAGCGCCTTGGTATTTCTTAGGATTACAAGAAATGCTCGTCTATTTTGACCCTTGGATTGCCGGCGTTTTGTTCCCGTCTATTATTATTCTAGGTTTTATGAGCATTCCCTTTATCGACGATAATAAAAAGGGAAGCGGCTATTACACATTTAAAGACCGTAAAATGGCCATTTCGGTGTTCTTATTTTTCTGGTTGGTCTTATGGATCTTCCTTATCATGACAGGGACGTTTTTGCGTGGGCCGAACTGGAACTTCTTTGGGCCGTTTGAATATTGGGATCCGCATAAACTGGTCGCGTTAACCAACATTAATTTATCAGAGCTTATTTACTTGGTCTGGATGAAGCAATCGTTGCCGACGAACATTCTGCAACGGGAAGTGTTTGGGTTTTTGGTTTTGTTCTTTTACTTTGGTCTTGTGCCGCTTATTTTAGCTAAAACACTTTTAAAAACAGTTTATGAGCGCCTTGGGCCTGTGCGTTACGCTGTGTTCATCGTTTTTCTTTTACTTGCGATCAGTTTACCTATCAAAATGTATTTGCGCTGGGCGTTTAACATTAAATATATCATCGCGATACCGGAGTTTTTCTTTAATATCTAAGGAATATTTCATTGGCCAATCAACCGCCCCAAAACCCTAAACCGCCGGAAAGCCATTACGATCCTCATAAGCTGGGGTTTTATTTTGCCATTGTGGCTGTTTTGCTGTTAATGTCCGTCGGTGGTCTTTTGATGAAAGATTATTCCAGGGAATGGAAGGACTATCAAAAAGACTTTCGCACTTTGGAAATTGAAAAGACGCGTGTTAAATATGACAAAGCGCAAAATGACTTGGCCGCCAATAGCGACTATACGGCCCTTGAAGAAGAATTAAAAAAAGAAAAACAAAATTACGCAGCCAACTGTAGCGCTAAAGCAGCCAGCATTCAAAAAGAATTAGAAGCGCTAAAAGTCAAAGATGACCTGCTTAATCAGAACTACAAATTTAGGAAGACGTCTTTGGATGTGGCCAAGTTTCAGTATGAGGCCGGCATAGAGCATCAATCGGCGGATCTAAACGCTCTTAAATCACGCTATGATCATTTAACTAATCAAACGAACACGCTTAAGCTGGCCGTTGAGGATTCAGAGCACGCAATCAAGGCCAAAAACCAAATAATCGATGATTGCGGCCAGAAGCTTAAAGAATTAACGAAAAAGGAAAGCACGCTCACCAAACAATCCGGCATTCTTGATAGAAAACTCCGTAAGATCGATCCGGCGGAAATGAACATCGTCAGTCAATACGCCAATTACATCCGTGATTTTCCTATTATTGACTTATCCAACCCTAACGAAAAAGTCCAGCAAATCGTTTTAAAAGATATTACCGAAGACGTCAACTTCATGCAGGTCCCCAAAGTGGACCGCTGCATCACTTGCCATCTGGGCATTGCTAACCCCGATTATAAAGACGCACCGCAACCGTTTAAGACACATCCTAACCTTGAGTTATATTTAGGAAATAATTCACCACATCCGATGGAAGAGTTTGGCTGCACCGTCTGCCACCAAGGCCGCGGACGAGGGACGAGCTTTAATACGACCGTGCATACACCGTCGAGTGAAAAAGAAAAAGAGGAGTGGATTAAAAAATATCATTGGGAAGAGATGCATCATTGGGATGAACCGATGTTGCCCTTGCCAAATGTTGAGGCCAGTTGCTTTAAATGTCACAGCGGTGAAACGGTCATTAAAGGCGCTGAGAAACTTAATTTTGGGATGCAGCTTATCGAACGCGCCGGCTGCTACAGCTGTCACTTAATTGATAAATATAAAGACTGGCCGAAAACAGGGCCGGACTTAACCAAAATCACGTCGAAGACCAGCAAAGAATGGGTTTATCGATGGATCATTGATCCTAAATCTTTTCGCTACAACACCTGGATGCCTTCGTTCTTTAACCAATCTAACAATAATGATCCCGAATCGGTTGCCCGCTCAGAGCAGGAAGTTCATGCGATCGTTGATTACTTGTTTGCTCATACCGATAAATTTGATTTAACACCGATCTCTGTTAAAGGTGATATCCAAAAAGGCGAGGAGCTTGTCGCCTCCATCGGCTGCTTTGCCTGCCATCAGATATCAAAAAATCCGTCGGAGCAAAAAATCAATCGCGATACACTGCGCCAGCAACAAGGCCCGAATTTAATTGGACTTGGCTCTAAAACATCCACACAGTGGGTCTATAACTGGTTAAAAGACCCGAACCGTTATCATCCGCAAACCAAAATGCCTAACTTAAGGCTCTCTGACCAAGAGGCCGCGGATATTGCCGAGTATTTAACGCAGGATAAGAACGTACCGTTTGAGAAAAAACCGATGCCGGCGGTCAATGAAAAGATCATTGATGCAATCGCTTTGGACTATTTGACAAAGACGACCACGCAAAAGGATGCCGAAGAACAATTAGCGAAAATGAGCCTTCAAGACAAATTGACGTTCTCCGGCGAGAAACTCATTGCCCATTACGGCTGTTATGCCTGCCATAACATCAAAAGATTTGATAACGCCAAACCTATCGGCACAGAATTAACTGAAGAAGGCAGCAAGCCGGCAGACAAATTAGATTTTGGGTTTATCGATATCGAGCATAGCAAAGAGGCGTGGTTCCATCAGAAGCTAAAAGACCCACGTATTTTTGATAAAGAAAAGGTGAGAGCGCAGGCAGATAAGCTGGTTATGCCTAATTTTAATTTTAATGAAGAAGAAGCGGATGCGATTACAACCGTTCTGTTAGGATTGGTCAAAGATAAAACAATTGTTAAGAAAAAACCAGAACGAACAGTTGAAAGACAATATATAGAAGAAGGGGAAAAAATCATCCGCCAATTAAATTGCCAAGGGTGCCATATTGTTAAGGATGAAGGCGGGGCGATCAGCAAAGACGTCAAACAATGGCTTGTTAAATATGATAAGCGTTCTGAAACGGAAGCGGATAATGTGCTTAAGAGTTTTAGTCCGCCGAATTTGCATGGCGTCGGGCTAAAAGTCAAGCCCGATTGGCTATTTGAATTCTTACATAATCCGACGGATAAAATGCGGCCATGGCTTAAGGTGCGCATGCCGACGTATAATTTCAACACGGAACATCTGAATTTATTGGTCAAATATTTTAACGCTGTTGACAAGGCTGAATTTCCCTTTATTGGCAAAGAAGACGTGAGTCTCACAGAAGATCAGCTTAAAGAATCTGAAAAATTATTCGTGAGCCTTGATTGTATGAAGTGCCATATTATCGGCGATAAAATGCCTAGCGGCACGCAGGACACCTGGGCGCCTAATTTAGTCATGGCTAAAAAACGTTTGCGACCAGGTTGGATTTTGGATTGGGTAAGAAACCCTCAAAAATTCATGCCTAATACAAAAATGCCTGCGTTCCTTGATACAGACGCCTCAGGCCCGGATGATATTTTCGGCGGTGATGAGAATGTCCAAGTTAAGATGTTAAGAAATTATTTGATGACACTAACACATGCGCCGGAAACAGCAGCGCCGGCCGCACCCGCACCGGCAGCACCACCAGCTGCGGCGCAACCTACAAGTTCGACAACAACGGCGCCTTCAGAAGAAAAGGCAACCACACCAACAACAGCCCCAGCGCCAGCGACGGCAAAGTAATGCTTTTTAAGATTTCACTTCTTACAGCTTATCTTTTCGCTGTCATTTATCCATTGTGCTTCTTTATCCACGTCCAGAACCCCATTAAACATAATTTTCATAAATTCCATATCGGATTGCCTAATGTCATTGGCGGATTGGTTTTGATTGTAATCCTATTTTCTAACCTACCGACGCCCATTAAAATTTACGTTTTGGTTTGGAAATTATCCCTCTTAGCCATTTCTTGCTATTCTTGGAAAAAAGAAACCCCGAACCCCATACTTTTTCTAATCCCGACAGCGTTAGGGTTCTATGTTTTCTTTCTTTTAGAAGGGTATTACATTCAACAAGATAACCTCATGCACGCGATCTCTATTTTAGGTTCATTGGTCTTTTGTTCGTCGCTGTACGCCATGAACCTGGGACATTTTTATCTTAACGTCCACGGCTTGCCCATTGAGCATCTTAAACGCGCCACACTTGTCTTTTGGTTTTTCGTTCTCTGCCGTTTTGTTTGGGACATGATTTATCTGGTCACGGGAAAGATTTTCTATAAATTTGAGATGATGCCCGTTTATAAATTTCTTTTATCAATGGATGGTTTTTTGCTTTTAGTCGCCCTGTTCTTCGGCACACTTCTGCCGCTTTTTTGTAATTATTTTGTCTATGAAACACTTAAGCTTAAGAACACTCAATCAGCGACGGGAATTCTTTATGTCATTTTATGCGCCGTTGTCCTTGGCGATTTAACGTATAAATATTACCTGATCATATACGGGATTATCATGTGAATCCACTTCTTGCCCGCCATTGCCCGCAATGCAAAAGCTACCAGCAGGTTAATTTATCCCATAACCTTGATCTTCTCTGTCCACAGTGCCAAAGCAAATGGGGGAAGGTTGTTGATATTGAAAAACTCTTTGAGCAGTGTCCTTGTTGCGGGGCCAGACAATTTTATACCTCAAAAGACTTTAACCAGTTTTTGGGCTGTCTGATCATGCTTATAGGCATTGTCCTCGTTCCCTGGACGTATGGGTTAAGCCTTCCTGTCTTTGCTTTGATTGATTTTTTGCTGCACAAACGAGTTCCCACCACAGTCTGCTGCTATAAATGCGGCAGTGAGTTTAAAAACGTAGCTGTCCCCAAACACCTTAAGCCGTTTATGCACCATATTGGGCTTAAATATGATAAATATCGTACATAGTACATTGAACATCGTACATTGTCGCGATGTACAACGTACTATGTACAATGTACTTTTTTGTAACTTTTTTGCCTCCTAACCGTTTAACTATTGAGAACAAACAATGGCTGAAATAAACGACGAACAACTGATGTTAAATTTTCAAGCCGGAGATAAGGGGGCATTGTCCGTGATTTTCGAGCGTTACAAAACATCTGTCTTTAACTTTTGTCTGCGAATCCTAGGCAACCGGCCGGATGCCGAAGATATCACAGGCGAAGTTTTCCTTAGCTTGTTCTCTAAGCAATATAGTTACGAACAGAAAGCCAAATTCTCGACGTGGATTTACACCATTGCAAGAAACAGTTGCATTGACCGCCTGCGTAAGCGCAAGTTCAATGTCTCTTTGTGGTTTACCAACAAAGATGAGGAAGAAGGTTTTTGGGACGTAGAAGATAAGAGCGAGCTTCAACGGGAGGCCATGGCTGACCGCGAACAGTCACGGATGGTGCGTAAAGCCATTTTAGGGCTTCCTCTAGAACAAAAAGAAGCGATCATCTTACGGGAATATCAGGGCTTGGCCTATGAAGAAATCGCTAAAGTTTTAGGATGTTCTCTGGGAAAGGTGAAAGTTCTTATTTTTCGCGCCAGAGAAAGTTTACGTACAGAGCTCTCATCATTTATCGAGGAGGTCAAATGACGACGCAATTTACAAAAATAAAAAATAATAATGTAAATTGCTGTCGGAATTTGACCCAGCACTTAGTTACTCTATATCTAGGCGCTAAGTGCTGGGTTCAACCTGCCTGCCGGCAGGCAGGTTCGCTCATCAAACTTACGTTGCTTTGCTGCCATAAGTTTGGGGCTCATTGAAGGAGGGGCACAATGAACCACGACGAATTAAAACAATTGATCTCAAATTATTTTGATGGGCAAGTCTCTGCAGAAGAGAGGGCTGAAGCTGAAGAGCATCTTAAATCATGTTCTTCGTGCCAGGCTTATTATATACAACTCCATAAACTTTCCGGGGCTTTAAAAAAGTGGCCGACAGAGGAATTGTCAGCCGACCTGGAAAATAAAATTATAAAATCTCTTCCTCAGGGCTTACCCGGAAAGGAAGATAAAATGAATAAAGTTTTCCATTATAGCCCATTAAGCAGTGGCATTGCTTTGACAATAGCAACCATTTTAATTCTTGGTACAACACAAGTTTATGTCAAAAGAGGTATTGAAGGGCGATTAAAATCAGCAACGGATGATATTGGAAGTCAATTCAGTGGTGGTAATACAAATGTAACAAAAAGAAGTTCTATGCAAGCCCGGGTGCGTGATACAAGTCAATTTATGGCTGACAAACAAAAACAACAAAGTACAACACTACAATATGAACCATATTATCTTTCAAACAACTATGCCGTTGATCAAGTAGGGAGCATATCGCAAGGTGTAAACCGAAAAATATTGGCAGATAAAAAAGGGAAAGAAGAATCTAGACAAATGATGGCTGGAGCAGAAATGGTCTATGGCGGGAGAGCGCAAGCGCCAGCGACAAGTTATCTTATGGCTAAAACAATCGGAGAAGATGAATCCACCCAAAGATTAATGACGCCCGAAAGTATCCCTTATGGACAAGATAATGAAGGATTTGAATACTCTAGATCCATACAATATCCAACATACTACACCTATACAGCCGAAGAGTATAAACACATTTATGAGAACCAATTCCTTAATGCGCAAGCCAATCCTCTTTCAACATTCTCTATCGATGTGGATACAGCTTCCTACAGTAATATCCGTCGATATCTGACGGGTAATCAATTGCCACCGACCGATGCCGTACGCATTGAAGAGATGGTCAATTATTTTACCTATGATTATCCAGAACCGAATTGGTTAGAACGATTTTCGGTAACCCTTAAGGCGGCTGTTTGTCCTTGGAATGCCAGCCATAAATTGGTCCAAATCGGAATTCATGGGAAAGAACTTTCTCAAAAAGAAATCCCGCCGAGCAATTTGGTTTTTCTTATTGATGTATCAGGCTCGATGATGAGCGTTGACAAACTTCCTTTAATCAAGGAAGGCTTGCGCATGATGGTTAACCAATTAAACGATGATGAACGTGTGGCGATTGTCGTTTACGCTGGCGCAGCTGGATTGGTTTTGGAATCAACGCCGGGTTCTCAGAAGCAAGCTATCCTTAGTGCGATCGATTCCCTACAAGCTGGCGGATCAACAGCCGGTGGGGCAGGTATTCAGTTGGCCTATGAAGTTGCTAAACAAAATTTTATTAAAAATGGCAACAACCGCGTGATCCTGGCTACCGACGGCGATTTTAATGTCGGCGTTAGCGATGATTTTGCGCTAGCCCGTTTAATTGAACAAAAAAGAAGCGAAG